>Ga0065711_1047224_pt1 | contig 12450 bp, 7 predicted proteins | sample Hoacrofraction12_FD_59098 | JGI IMG/M metagenome (GOLD analysis project Ga0065711, IMG submission 59098) | Hoatzin crop microbial communities from Cojedes, Venezuela - Epithelial fraction 12 v2 (version 2) | ecosystem: Host-associated > Birds > Digestive system > Esophagus > Crop | place... | reverse complement strand
AAAAAAAAAAAAAAAAAAAGAGCCGTGGCAGCAGAGCAAGGATGACTTATTTAGTCAAAGATGTCCCTGACCACAGCAGGAAGGTTGGAACTAGACGATCTTTAAAGGTCCCTTCCAATCCAAGCCATTCTATGATTCTATGACATCTCTCCAAACAGAAAGCTCTTACGAGTAATACTTGGAGAGTGAAGAATCTCTAGGCTACCCTTTTTATATCAGAGTGGTGAGTGGACTTCTAAACAGAGGTGGATCCCAGAATTTGGGAGGCAGCGAAGTGCAAGTTCCAAGTCTTTCTAACCAGAAGCATAACAGTCTTGAGAAGGTTAAGCCTTGCAGCTTCTTCTGCCTAGAAGGCAAGTAACTCCCGGTGAAGGAAGTGGTCCAAGCACTGCTCTCATTGTGGAGAACTACCATGTAATCAAGTACCACATTACATGTGACCATCATTATAGAAATTACTTTGCCACTATTTCTTAGAGTTCAAGGAAAACAAACACAACCTTTCAAGCCTGGAGTGTTTATCCTATGTAAACTGAACAAAACCTAGGCATTTAAATCCAACATAAGCAACTTCTTGCAGAAATGTCATCTCTTTCATTACATAATCTGTGAAATTTTGCAACAATATCATTGACAAGTTTGAATAAAACATAGACATCAATGTAAAGATGACTATGTATCATCTCTTCCCACAATTCACTTGTAAGATTTCCTATGCTAGAAATTTTGTGCTGAATTATAATGCATTTCTCTGTCCAAATATTTTTTTAAAAGTTCTGAATGGTATATAAGTTCTGTCATACAAAAATAAATACAATGGTCAGCTCTGACACAAACGTCAGGAAAATCTGATGAAATACAACTTTATAAAAGTGTAATTTGTAAACTTTAATGTTCTTACCGAGAATCTCTGTTATTAATTACTAGTTCCAGATTTTGTGCTGATGATGAATCTATCATAGCTGTTTTCTCACTCCCCTGGAAACGCACCTTGAGTGACTTAGGAGCATAAACTGAATTTTGAATAAATTCAACGTATTTTAGCAAAGCTGCAGCAGCTGCAAGACAGTAGTACCTTGGAAAGAAACAATTTCTAATCAATGTTGAATGCTGCTATTTAAATACCACAAAACCAAATGGTGCACTACAGAAATCACATTCACACTTTACAGAAATCACATTCACACTTCTGCTTGACAGCTACAGGGATTGGTAACACTGAAAAAGCAGTATGTTTTAAGTATGCACTAACCCATGTATAGTACACGTATATACACGTAAATCAATTATTTGTGAATGTTTGAGTCTCTGTACACTTCACACCCCACACTATATAGCTGGTATTGTGAATATACATATTTCAATAGTTACACGTGACTTAAAATGAAGACCCAGGTCACCAAGTATCACTACTTAAAGTTGTTGGTACAAGGAAAACATTTGCTGAGGCCAGAAAGAAAGGCAGTCATAGCTGTTAAGTTGTATCTTTAAGGAAAAAATGAAAAGGAGAAAGTGGAAAACTGTGCAGACTTTAAAAAAAAACAACAAAAAAACAACAAAAAAGTAACAGGCCTCCTATTTCAGTTTCTAGATGTATCAGAAACACTGGTGGGCAATATAAAAGAACAGCTACTATGATTTTCTAACTTTTGCAACAAGCCACAGACTTGTGTACTAACTATGTAAAAAGCTTATGTAAAAACTTATCTGGAGACAGTATGCTTTTTCATTATTTAAACATACTTTGACTGAACCTCCATGAAAATGGTGCTGAATTCAGATGCACACAACTGCTCTATGTATTCCAAACCCTTTGTTTCATTGAAGTACTTTCTTTGGACAGTTGTAAAAGTCACATTCTGTGAAGATGGGGGGAAAAGCAAATAGTTTTTAAAAGTTACAGATAATTTTTCATCAGGCAGACTTCTCCATTTTTCTACTGGTATGTGTTTCCAAGAAAATCTATCAACTGATTCAGCTTTCATCTGTCTTTGTAGAAGTATTCATTCCAGCTTATTAGCACAAGCAAGCCACACTACTGTCACTCATCTTTCCTCCTCTCTGGTAGAGAGTCTATATAAAAAGGCTCATACTGCTGTTTTGAGCAAATTAACATAGGCTTTTTCCTGGATATTGCTTTTCCCCTCAAGAATTACCTACACCAAATTTTGCATCTAACCTGGATTTGGCTAAAATTAATGATTTTTCAGGAAGAGTTATTTTCACGCTAGCATCGATGCTCACATTCAAACTGTAGAACTCCCTTGCCAACACTGAAGCCCGAGGGACCATTATTAAGCCTTCAGTGGTAAACAGGGAAGAAGATATGCAGGTCAATGTAACTGAATGTGTGCAACGCACGAGCGATTTAAGAAAAAGGGTAGAGAGGTCAGGAAGTAGAAGAGGACTCATGAAGAAGCCATCAACAGTGTAGACGTGAAAGCAATTCAAGTAGTAATTAATACAGTTTTTTAAAAGCTCGGAGGCTTTAATACTCATCAATAACACATACTAGTTCATCTCACCCTCTTACCCTGCCAGTGCTCTTATTCCTATTCTGTGATATATTAGCCCCATCAATTTATCACGTCAAGAGAATAAAGAAGGAACAAGAAAAAATTCTTGATTTTTTCATCTCTGAATCTTTCCTACGTTTTGTATTGCTCAAATTACTTCAATGCCACAAATTCAAAACTTTCGGCTGCAATCAGTAATATACTTATGTCTGCAATTGTCAGGATTAGAACTAACAGCGTTGGAGCTGCTTTTAGATTATCCTTTACCATGGTAAAATTAGGACCAAAAATCATAGAAAACACAAACTCTGACTGCATTTAAGATTTTAGAAGTTGTGGAAAACTCTCAAATCAACAATCACATAAAAGTGACCAACAAGGACTCCAAAATATAGAATGAAATTTAAGAGATTACCTTGAAATGCTCTGTTAGCAGACTGAACAATTTTGTTGTGTTTCCTGCATCACAAGCAGTGTTTGACATTATTATTTCTAGTGGTGTTAAAATCGTGAGTTTAGTAATAACCTGAACAAAAAATTTCAAAATAACAAAAATCCATACATAATCTAAAATACTTTTTACACAGTAATGAACCAGCAATAATTACAGAATCTGATCTTTCAAAATTAGTTCCAGTCTTGTAAATAAAGATCAAATTTTCTGCTAACTTCTACACTGAGTCAAATTTATCTGTCTCTATAGATACAGATACATAAAAAAAAATCAAACAATTTTAAAAAAAATAGAGGTATCTATTCCGTTATTTAAACACAGAAGCATGCTTGTCGTCAAAGCAAGAGATAAATATCCAAAACTATATTCCATGGCTATGATGGGAGAAGGACTTATTTTCAACAGACAGCAGCTTTCAGGGCTTGCAGCTGAAAAGTTAACTGTGCTCTGGAAGACGAAGAAATGCAACAGGTCTGAATATTAATAATCTTTTGATTGAGACTTATTTTAGACTTTGTTCTAACCACCTCATAACATTTATTTCAGTTTTACCTTTTTCTATATGGCTCAAAATGCACATATTTAAACCCACTTTGCTTTGATTATGTGCTAGACACCTGCTGTAGGGATTTAAAATACACCATATGCTTTTCTATTTGTTTACTGTGTAGGAAATGATGAACATCACTATGCATTTATATTAATTTTTATCATCACAAATTGTCAAGGGAGAAATGTGAAAAAACAGACTATATTTTAAGTGCTTAGAGGTAAGATGTGAAAGAAGGGATCGGTAACAATGGAAAGGGGAACAAGCATAAAAAAACCACCAAAAATAGATCATCTAAGGGTATTGGGGGGTGGGAGGGAGGGCTGTCGCTGTCCATCATATCTGATAATCATTAGGAATTTTTTTTTCAGAGGCATCACATTTAAAGCAAACCTTGACGAACTTAAAGAATACAGAAAACTTCACTGAATTAATTTACAGAATATTAAAAAACACAAGAAGAGTGACACTGTCAGAAAACAGCTGATCAGCAGACAGACAGTATTGTTAAAGGTGTTACCGATTAAGATAAGAAACTAGGCCATGTAGTGCATTTGGGAAAAAGTAGTTGCATACTAGCAGCTTTTTTATTGTTATTGTTCTTGACTGATAGTCAATACAGTATCAGGTTTGCCCACATAACAGAGAACTCAGTAATCTAAATGGAAAATTAGGAAGATATGTGTAGAAGTAAAAATGCCACCTTTTGTAATGGTGAAGAAAATACTTGAACAATCTGGCCATGGCCTGACAGGCGGTTAAAGAAGATGTAAACTTAACAAGCTACAAACCTGAGTAACAGAGAAGAGAGTTATGCTGTCAGAATTTAAGGAAAAAGTATGAAAGGCTTAAGAGAAGTAACTGTATTTTTATCATTAAATTCAAACAAAACCGAAAGTAAAGGGGTGGAAGGGGAGTTTGGGCAGCTAATATACTTCTCAATTTGAGAAAGATAAATTTCATGGGACAATAATGTAGTTCTTAACCCTGACACAGCAGAACAGGGGAGTCTACACTATAAGCACAGCTACTGTTTGCTAAAAAGAAAGCCTTTTACTCTTAGAAGTAACTGTAATCTTAGTAAACAATTTCCATAAAAATAATCTGAAGTTTCCTTGCAGAATTCTAGTCTTATCATTGTTTTGATTACATGGGACTTTTTTCCCCAAGTACAAGCAAATCAACTTATCGCTTTAAAACCTTTAAGCGAATTGTTATTTAAATTGCCATATCCTCATCTGAATGTCTACATTTCCTCATGCACCCATATTTTCAAGGGGCACATCTCATTTTGATTTTTAGTACTGTGTATTGCAGAAGTATTTCTGTAGCTGCCAGGTTCAATGTGTACTTATGTGTGTTAAAACCAGGAAAAACTTTAAAAGCACTAATGATCAAAAAAATTACATCATACATGTATTTTAGTAAATAGATTTGACAGCTGTTTATATTCTGAGTCATATCTACTTATTCTCCTAATTAAATTTAGTTTTTATTTCTTTGTATATTGTAAAGATACTACAAGGCACACTATTTTCTAGCATGCATAACTACAACATAACCATTAAATAAAATGTTTTATTAAAGCTGGTGTTGCATAAACCAGAGAGACTACTCTCTACTGTCACCCTACCCCCCAACTCTCTCACTCACACACATTTATGCAGTTCTGCTCTCAGAGCTGTTTTGCCTGATGAAAAATATTTGCAAGTTCTACTACCATGTATTGCCCAATGCTCTTCAAAACAAGGCATCTCACTCCCACATAGCTCAAAAACACTATTTTTTGCAGAAAGGCTATTTTTCTTTTGCAAAACATTCTACTGCTTTATCTAAAATCAGAGGCACAGTGAAAAAAATATCAGTCCTTTCAACACTGCACATCCTCTATAATGTGTTACTTTCACTTTTGAGAAATTTCTTTTACAAACTAAAATCTAATTTCTCATTAGTCATAAGCTTTTTTAAGAAAGAAACTCACAATAATTAGCCTGTAAGGGATACAGCAATTAAGTATGCAACAATACCTTGGCATAAGTTGTATTGTCTGCAAACTGTGATAATATCACCTCAGGATTTTTTAAGTCAATACTGGCCATTCCTACTTCACCTCTGGCAAGGCCTCTTCCTTCTACTACAGCTACAATAACCGGTGTAACAGTATGAGCAGAGACTGTAGATGAGGATGTAACTGTAAAACAGTTGCATATATTCAGTTAATAGTCACTACTTTATATTTACAGAATCATACTTTGACATTCCAAATGAAATACGTGTTTACATTCCCATAGCCACGGAAAACCCTTTCAATTTACCAAACTTAGTTAAAAATTAAAAATCCTAGTTGTTCAACTCCTTACTTGCCATACCATAGAGACAAGGCGCACCTTCCAAAGTATGAACAGCATTCTCTTACATTAAAAGACTGATTGAATGCATTAAGATTGTCAGAACTAATCACATTTCTCTAGCATGTGAAAATATAGTTTCAGAGTCACTATCTCTGTACTTAACAACAACAAAAAAATGTTCAGTACATGTCAAAAGGCATGGCTATTATTAACCATTTGCCATTTTAAATTCAAAATGATTCATAGCTATTACCGCTAGTGAAAATCGGGTGTATTAATTGCACAGAGACACTGCAATACTCCACTAAAAGTACAACTTTGATCAAAGTGGCATAGATCCCATCAAGTCAGGGAAACAAATGTCTTATATATATTTTATTTTTCTATCTGCTTTTATGCTTAACTTGTTAAACTAGTCTAACATACAACATATGTACAGTACACTTCAGACCTAATAATTGGACTTTCAATTTGATAATTTCAAAAAAAAAACACAAAACATTTTTAGTATCTTAAAATTAGCCTGGCTTAAATTTTCCCAAATATCATCACAAACTCAACTAATCTCATCTCCTTCTTCAAATACGAAATCATAGAATAGTTTAGGTTGGAACAGACCTTTAAGATCACAGAGACCAACTGTTAACCTTCTACTGCAAAGTTCACCACTAAACCATATCTGTAAGTGCCACATCTACACGTCTTTTAAATACCTCCAGGAACTGTGACTCAACCACTTCCCCGGGCAGCCCGTTCCAACACTTGACAACCCTTGCGGTAAAGAAATTTTTCCCAATATCCAATCTAAACCTCCCCTGGCGCAACTTGAGACCATTTCCCCTTGTCCTATCCCTTGTTACTTGGGAGAAGAAACCAACATCCACTTCACTACAACCTCCTTTCACATAGTCGTAGAGAGCAATAAGGTCTCCCCTCAGCCTCCTCTTCTCCAGACTAAACAGCCCCATTTCCCTAAGCCGCTCCTCATAGGACTTGTGCTCCAGACCCTTCACCAGCTTCATTGCCCTTCTCTGGACATGCTCTAGCACCTCAATGTTCTTCTTGTAGTGAGGGCCCAAAGTCGAACACAGTGTTCAAAGCGCAGCCTCACCAGTGCCGAGTACAGGGGCACAATCACTTCCCTACTCCTGCTGGCCACACACCTGATACAAGCCAGGATGCCGGTGGCCTTCTTGGCCACCTGGGCACACTGCTGGCTCCTGTTCAGCCAGATGACGACCAGCACCCCCAGGTCCTTTTCCACCGGGCAGCTCTCCAGCCACTCCTCCTCTAGCCTGTAGCATTGCGGGGGGTTGTTTTGACCCAAATGTGGGACCCAGCACTTGGCCCCATTGTTGAACCTCATACAATTGACCTCAGCCCGTCAATCCAGCCTGTCCAGATCCCTCTGCAGAGCCTTCCTTCCCTCAAGCAGATTAACACTCTCCTGCCTAACTTTCCCTACAAAGAACAAGTGTGAAAATTAAGATTACAGCTCCTTAACACCTAACGTCTTCCTTTCTAAAGACCCCAAACCTCCTTTTCTTCTCTAGTCTCTTTCTTTTCCCATGTAGATAAAACCACCAACCCAGCTTCTCCAGCAATTTGCCCAATATAACAGCAAATCTATTTTGGGATTGTACTATAGACCTACAATAAACCTGATGTTTATACCTAAACTGAACTGTATGATTCTTAATATCACATCATTCAGATCCAAATAGCTAATTTAAAAAATGGGGCTATTTTGTGTTCAGCTACGGTTTATTCCAGTATAGTTGACTGGAGACACATTTTGATGCATCCCTTCATCTCACTCCTCTGACACCACTTCATACAGTACAGAACTTCAAATAGCACTGAGTTAAAAATCCACTATCTTCTGTCACTACTCTTGTGGTGCCTAAAACCTAAGCTGTGAGCCAATAAGGATAGTCTGAGAGATGAGCTATCATCTGTAATCAGAACTGGGGGGGATAAGAAGTTGGACAAAATAAGCTGACCCTCCAACTTCTCCCCAACTTCCCACTGAGTGCCTGCCATCACAGATCTGTGCAACAGTATGTCTAAACCAACAGTAACTGAGTCCACACACACCCCAAATTATGCTCCACTATTTTAGAAGCACCGCTCTTAAGTGCTAAGCTACAGTACTTCCTAAACATGACATTTAAGTAATGGGGTGATACCATTTTAATTTGGTATACGGAATTTTTTAATGTTTTAATCTATGAAAGAACAAAACTACATACACAGTGCTACTTCTAGTATCTCAGCTAATTTCTGTTTCATGTTTGCAAAATGGTACTACATTCTTCCAAATTCTATTGGAGAAGATACTAATGACGTTTTGTTTGGAAATCTGCAACCAAAGATTGCGAGACTGTGCTATTCAAAGAGCAGATGTGTAACTTGCTGAGCAATATTGAGTTTACCACATTATGAAAAGCAGCCGCTACATACATTTTGGTGTAATTTCTCAAACTGGAAAAAGTCTTCTTGATCTCAATCGTCTTAACTTTCAGCTGAAAGCCAAACTAAACATTAAAATAGCTGAATTGAACAGATTCTTCACTTAATCCTCCTTGAACTCACTTAAATGTTCAGAAGAGATGCTGTTATTAAATAACGATTAAGTCTGAAGTATTCAAAATAAGAAAAATAGTTGCATATACAAGGCATGCCCCGTTTACACTTTCAAAAACATCTAAACAGTATTGGATTTTTATAGCTTAAACATATTTACTGATTCAAAACACCAGTAAATTATACCTGCTTCATAGTGATTATTTACATTCTCTTCCACCATTACCTTCCCTTGCTCTTGACAGAATTTGCTGTCAAAAAGTAATGGAATAAGAAAAGGCGTAATACACCAAACCTGCCACTTTCTTCTGATGTACCCCAAGAATCAAAACTAATCCTACCAAGAACCTGAAAGGGCAAGATCAGAATTAGAGTTTATCTAAGAATTTAAGATTAAAAGGCTGTTTGAACCGCAACTGGCTACAAACTGAGTGAAATCTTTGACGCTGCACACAAGCCAGTCTGAACCTTCATTTATTGTACCTATGTTCGGTAGACCACAAGATGTCAGCAACAGCATTCGCATAAAGTTTCATCTGAGGCCTGCTGAAAATCTGTTACTCCAAATCTTCTACTCAGAACAACCCCTGGCCCATCATCATCAGCTGATCACAGTATTAACTCTTATTTTAAAAACAACTAAAAGGTGAAGATAATAGTAAGTATTTTAGATAAGGTATGGTAATTAGACAAATTTTATTTGGAAGATGGTTAGTTTTTCCGTTTGTCACACTAAAAAAAAAAAATAATGCAGTGACAAACCAATATTCATCAGAATCTGATATTCTGGATACACTGTCTTCAATACAGATCAATGAAAGACTGATCAAGTAATGTCACATACAATACAGCAAGCATAAACACATAGACATGCACACACATAAACATACATACATACACACAGAGGTAAAATCAGAGGAAATTGATGATGTGGGTTTGCTTCGTTGTTAAGCTGCATAAAGTCTAGAGAAATCTGCTTTCTGGGTTTCAACAACATAGTTACTATGATTCCCCAGTTCCTGAAGTAGTCACTAAGAAAACTGTGGATCACAACAGCTGCAAGAAATTACAAACTTCACGTTACTTACATTTTGCAAAAGAATAATTAAATTCAGTAGCAAGTGGAGAGTCAATTCATATTCTTACCAGGAATAGGTATTTTTTATAAAGAACCCCACAATTTTTAAATAATTTAATTGCTTCAAAGAATCACCATGAAATAACTCGAAGAACACTAAAGACTGAAGTGATAATGATTAGTCAGACAAAGAACTAACTTTGAATCCCATTACTTCTGCACTACCAGAGCACACAGAAACACATAACATCATGATGATGTACAAGGCATCACCACCTGTCATAAGAAGCACTGCAAAATGTACACCCAGTGAGCTACTGTGTAAGTGAAGAACTAGTGTTCTACACCTCTGAAGACGCCAACATAAAATGTATAAAACTTGGCACCAGGAAAGTTGAGAATGACATCATGATACGTAATGTACAATGCATTTCAAGCCTAAAAATAAACCCTGATTAGGAAGGTGCGTAAGTTTGGGCTCTTCAGTTCAGTCAGCACACAAACCAACCTATCCACAAAAATAATTCAACTTTGGACAAACTGAAAAATTTCTGAATTCTAACTATACTGATCATTTATACATGAACACAACGTAAGTGACAAGAGGTTACAATACCAAAACATCTACTCTGTGTCTAAAGCAGTATTTTCCCTTACAGCTGCATCTCTCAATGGCAGGCATCCTCAGTAGTAGAAAATACATTCCTTTGTGTTTTGAATACAGGATCTTACTGTATCACATTAAAAAATAAAGTAAGCTTAATATAGTAATGTTAGAAATGTAAGCAGAACTATTTCCTTTAAGAGCTGTTAATCTTACCTCAATATCCCATAAGAAGGGTATGGCTTCTGCAAACAGATCTGCTAGAAGAGAGGTGTGGTTTTGCTATACACGTGCTATTCAGGTCTCGCACAGAAGAACAACTTGTGAGATTCAATATGCTAGCATTTTCTACACGAGAACTTTTGTCCCCAAAATATGATGTGGGGGGAGGGAAATTAACTTTTGCAAACAGACATATTAAATTGTGTATTATTTAACTGAAAAAAAAGAGATTTGAATCAATTTTTATTCAGAAAGCAATATATAAATACACTGCTTAGAAAACTTATTTTTCTTAGTGGTGGACATAGAGATATCCAAGCAGCAACCTTTAATGTCATTGTATAAAAGCTCTAAAAAGTAGAAAAAGTATAAAATGAAATAAGAATCAGTCTGTTTTGAAAACAAGCTTTTACTGATGTGGTTATTTTCCACAATGACATTACTTGCAGCACCAATAAAAATCTTTGTTTACATTGTTGGACTGAAATAATGCAATAGAAGTCACTTTCTCATGAGTAATTTGATATTCTAATGAATTCAAGATTTATGAAAGAATGCTATAAGTCAGCTCTATCTCACCTTTGCCCATCAGTTTTAAAATCCGTATCTGAAATTGCACAATTGTTTATGAAAATTCTGGGTTTTTTAAAGCTGAGCATTGTTTTTAAAAAAAGGACAATCAAAGAAAACAAAGAACCATGCTCAAAAACTCCTCCGCTTGAGAATGAATCTCCCTTTGAATTTATGGGGTACAAGTGTCAGAAATCGCACAATAATCTGGGACGTATTTGCTATCTACAGTTTCTTTTACACACGTATCTCAAGATTTATCTGTATTTTTAAGTCCTGCAAAATCTCTTTTCTCAGATCATTCTTTAGTTTCAATAAATTATTTTAAACATTTTACATATTTTACTTATTTTGAGTTCTCTTGAAATGACTGAAAACAACACCTCATCCTTAATCTAGCTCAGATAATTGCTTTTTAAGATAAAAAATGAATTAAAATATAATTTTTTTTTGAAGTTTTCCACTTCAAAATTACAGGTCTTAAGAGACATGCAAACCCAAATGTTTCTGTTCCTCCTACTACTAAAAATCCATCTACAAGACAAAATACTTCAGTATCGTTCTCAGATGACCCATTAACTACATGTCATTTTCTCATGGTTGGTACAAAAATATTTACAGTACTGGGTTTTTTTGCTTGTGTTTTTTTTTTTGTTTTTGTAATCTTACAAAACGGTGACAGATTAAAAAAAACCCCAATATTATTAGTTCTGACTGTAATTTTTTTTCAAGAGTGAACAAATCAGCACTGCAACGCACATAGATCATAGAATAGAATTACAGAATGTTTTGGTGGTTGGAAGTGACCTTTAGGGGTCATCTAGCCCAACAACCCTGCAGTGACCAGGGACATCTTCAACCAGATCATGTTGCTCAGAGCCCCGTCCAAGCTGGCCCTGAATGGTTCCAGGGATGGGGCCTCCACTACCTCTCTGGGCCAGAGTTTCACCACCCTCACTGTAAAAAATTTCTTCCTTATATCCAGTCTAAATCTACCCTCCCTTAGTTTAAAGCCATTATTCCTTGTCCTATCACAACAGGCCCTGCTGAAAAGATTTTGTTCATCTTTCTTATAAGCCCTCTTCAGGTACTGAAAGGCTGCTACAAGGTCTCCCCATAGCCTTCTCTTCTCCAGGCTGAACAGCCCCAACTCTTGCAGCCTTTCCTCACAGGAGAGCTGCTCCAGCCCTCAGATCATCTTTGTGGCCCTCCTCTGGACCCACTCCAACACCTCCATGTCCTTCTCGTGCTGGGGGCTCCAGAGCTAGACGCAGTACTCCAGGTGAGGTTTCGCCAGAGCAGAGTGGAGGGGCAGAATCACCTCCCTCGACCTGCTGGCCATGCTTCTTTTCACAGAATCACAGAATGGTAGGAGTTGGAATGGACCTCTGTGGGTCATCTAGTCCAACCCTCCTGCCGAAGTAGGGTCTCCTACAGTAGGCTGCACAGGACCTTGTCCAGGCGGGTCTTGAATATCTCCAGAGAAGGAGATTCCACAACCTCCCTGGGCAGCCTGTTC
>Ga0065711_1011607_pt1 | contig 12450 bp, 9 predicted proteins | sample Hoacrofraction12_FD_59098 | JGI IMG/M metagenome (GOLD analysis project Ga0065711, IMG submission 59098) | Hoatzin crop microbial communities from Cojedes, Venezuela - Epithelial fraction 12 v2 (version 2) | ecosystem: Host-associated > Birds > Digestive system > Esophagus > Crop | place... | reverse complement strand
CACACCTCTCCCAGCCCCTACAAACAGCATTTTCATCACAGGAAATCTCTTTCGGTCACTGCTAAACACAGAATAAATTTCAACCACAGACTTGCAATAATCTCACACCTGTGGTCACTCTGCACAACAGTCCATCAAGCTCCGCACACAGTGCCTTCTACTCATTTATTCCCACATTCCATCTTTCCTGAACCATCACCTGACAACAGCAGATACTGGACAGTCTTGAGCCAATGTCTGCACTGACTTCCAGCAACTGGCAAACAGAATGCAGCAATGAGTTTTCCCTCAAGGAAGCACTCATTCATGTTCCTCTCTTCTACTCCAATTGGCAATTTTTGCAAGACATGCAGAAACTTCAGTATATTTCAGCTATATATTCTTCTGGCATGGGCTACATCCAGGTTACTGGGTGTGAAGAGAGGCCACCACTTGGAACACAAACCACGGGCAGGCTTTTTTTTATTAAAAAAAAATCACAGCCACTCACTTAAGTGCACATTGTGCAAACCACCACTAAGTCTAGTATGCAAAATATTTCATAAACATTATAAAGAAGTCTACTGCTTAGCACCCCAATGACACATCTAAAGCCCGTAAGCGATACAAGTATATGTCAATATGGTGTAGGCATTCTAGGCATACTCTGTGCCAGGCTTTTACTTGACTAGCGGTTCAAGAAAAAAAGGATACGACTAGGGTATTTCTTCAATTCCTCACAGTAATCATAAAATGACTGAGGTTGGAAAAGACCTTTCAGATCGTCGAGTCCAACTGTTAACTTCACACTGCCAAGCCCACCACTAAACCATGTCCCTAAGCACCACATCTACACATCATCTAAACACCTCCAGAGATGGGGACTCCACCGCTTCCCTGGGCAGTCTGTTCCAATGCCTGACAACCCTCCCGGTGAAGGAATTTTTCCTAATATCCAGTCTAACCTCCCCCGTGCAACTTGAGGCCATTGCCTCTCACTCTGTCACTTGTTACCTGGGAATTACCTGCATCCTCCTTTCAGGCAGTTTTAGAGAGCAGTAAGATCCCCCCTCTGCCTCCTCTCCTCCAGACTAAACAGCCCCAGCTCCCTCAGCCGCTCCTCATAAGACTTGTGCTATAGACCCTTCACCAGCTTCATTGCTCTTCTCTGGACACGCTCCAGCACCTCAATGTCCTTCTTGTAGTGAGGGGCCAAAAACTCAACACAGTACTCCAGGTGCGGCCTCACCAGTGCCGAGTACAGGGGACAAGTACAGTACAATCTGACAAACAATGCTGTTCACTCATCTTTTAAGCTCTCTGTAATGATTTAAATGTTTCTATTACCATAACTGAAACTTAAATAAAAAGAGTAAAAGTCCTTCCGATCTCACAAATATATGTTTATATATATTTAAATGATATATATTAATGTATCATTAAATCTGGCCAAGGACATCAAGGGCAACAAGAAAAGGTTCTGTAGGTATGCCAGGGATAAAAGGCAGGCTAGGGAAAACATGGGCTCTCTCCGGAGGGAAACGGGAGACCTGGTTACCTGGGATATAGAATAGAATCGTAGAATGGAATCATTAATGTTGGAAAAGACCTCTAAGATCATCAAGTCCAACTGTCAGCCCATCACCACCATGTATACTAACTATGGAGCAGGCTGAGATACTCGGTGACTTCTTTGCCTCAGTCTTCACAGGCAAGTGCTCCAGCCACACCACCCAAGTCGCAGAAGGCACAGGCAGGGACTGGGAGAATGAACCACTCACTGTAGAAGAAGATCAGGCTTGAGACCATCTAAGGAACCTGAAGGTGGCACAAGTCCCTGGGACCTGATGAGGTGCATCCATGGGTACTGAAGGAACTGGCGATGAATTTGCTAAGCCTCCATCCACTATACTTGAGAAGCTGTGGCACTCCAGTGAAGTTCCCACTGATTGGAAAAGGGGAATTTTTCAAAAGGAAGATAAGGAAGACCCATGGAACTACAGGCCAGCCAGTCTCCGTCCTCTGTGCCCAGCAAGATCATGGAGCAGATCCTCCTGGAAACTATGCTAAGGCACATGGAAAATGAGGTGATTGGTGACAGCCAACGTGGCTTCACTAAGAGCAAATTGTGCCTGACAAATTTGGTGGCCTTCTACGATAGGTTTACTGTGCTCATGAACAGCAACCAATGTCATCTACCTGGACATGAACAAAGCATTTGACACTGTCCCACATGACATCCTTGTCTTTAAATCGAAGAGACACGGATTTGACAGATGGACCACTCAGGGGATAAGGAACTGGCTCACACTCAAAGAGCTGTGGTCAATGGCTCGATGTCCAAGTGGAGACCAGTGATGTGTGGCGTTCTGCAGGGTTCCATGTTGGGACTGGCACTGTTTAACGTCTTTGTTAGCGACATGGAACTGGGTCTGAGAGCACTCTCAGCAAGTTTGCTGACGACACCAAGCTGTTTGGTGTAGTTGACACACTGGAGGGAAGAGATGCCATCCAGAGGGACCTTGACAGGCTGAAGAGGTGGGCCTGTGTGAACATCATGAAGTTCAACAACGCCAAGTGCAAGGTCCTGCACATGGGTTGGGGCAATCCCAAGCACAAACAGAAGCTGGGCAGAGAATGGACTGAGAGAAGCCCTGAGGAGAAGGACTTCAGGGTGCTGGTTGATGAGAAGCTCAGCATGACCTGGCAATGTGTGCTTGCATCCCAAAAAGCCAACCGTACCCTGGGCTGCATATCCCCAGCAGTGTGGCCAGCAGAGAAAGGAAGGGGATTCTGCCCCTCTGCTCCACTCTGGTGAGATCCCACCAGGAGTTCTGCATCCAGCTCTGGAGCCCCCAGCACAGGACAGACATGGACCTGTTGGAGCGGGGCCAGAGGAGGCCACAAAATGATCCAAGGGCTGGAGCACCTCTGCTGTGAGGAAAGGCTGAGAGAGTTGGGGCTGTTCAGCCTGGAGAAGAGAAGGCTCTGGAGAGACCTTACAGCAGCCTACCAGTACCTTAAGGGGCCTGCAAGAAAGCTGGAGAGGGACTTTTTACAAGGGCATGGAGTGATAGCACAAGGGGTAATGGCTTTAAACTGAAAGAGGGGAGATTTAGATTAGATGTTAGGAAGAAATTCTTTATTGTGAGGGTGGTGAGGCCCTGCCACAGGTTGCCCAGAGAAGCTGTGGCTGCCCCCTCCCTGGCAGTGTTCAAGGCCAGGTTGGTCGGGGCTTTGAGCAGCCTGGTCTGGTGGAAGGTGTCCTTGCCCATGGCAGGGGGCTTGGGACTACATGACCTTTAAGACCCCTTCCAACGCACACCATTCTATGATTCTACATACCGAGCATCCTCAAACATCTCAGTTTCATTAGTTCTAATACATTACACTACCTTCAAGTAGCCACAAAGCAACTTGCCATGCACCTGAAAAATGAGCTGATTGAGTCATTATCCAGAATATCCCCTGTGGAGGGAGAATTTAATTCACCCAGAGGCCAGTGTATCATGAAACCATCAGATTAGTACTACACAGTGTATTTTAACCAAAAGCTAAAGGGAACCATGATTCATTCTTTAAACAGACATATTACTAAGATTAATTATAAAATGTCTTTTAAATTATTATCAAGTTCACTTACTCTGTCATACTTGGCAACTATCTCTGCTCGTTCTTGGGCAAGTTTGATAGCAGCATCCTGCTCGGCATCTGCACCTGTGGAGAATTAAAGTAATGCTGTTCAGATTCCCTTCCTTGTAAACAAAGAACTACAGCTAAATACTTGGAAAATCAACTTCAGAGAGACTACTTGGATGGAGAAACACCAAAACAACTGTATCAAAACAAAATATGACCTTGGTGCATGTCCTGAATACTGTTCAGAGTAAAATACACTTATTGGATGACATCCTAACTGCTGAGTTTAGCATGTTCCCAATTTTCCACCAAAGCAGATATTAAATAAGGTTAAAAAAATATAACTGAAAGACTCAGTAAAGCAGTAAAAGCTTCTAGTTGCCAATTCCACAAACATTCACGTATGCAAAGAATGGCAAAACATACACAACCAGCTTATAACAAACGTGTGAACTGTTTACAGGATTTGTAGAGAGGGATTAGAATACTGATGAACGCTGAAGAAATACTGCATGACTTCATCTGAGAAATCACCCAAGACCTATTTCTCAGAAAACAGGGAAGGACATTGTTACAGTGTCGGAACTGCAACTCGGGCAACCCGGAGCTGGAATAAGCATAAAGATACAAAAACAGGAATGTTGACAAGCAAGAAAAAACAGGGATGCGTGGATAAGCACTGGACATCAGCATGTTGCAGATACAGCAGAGTTTACTACAGTGGTAGAGCCAAGGGTTTAAATAAATCCATTTTGATCAAGGTGAAGCAGACTGCACATGTAACTGAATTTGGGTCCATCTCTAGAACATGGACAGGAACGTAAATAGGGCACCTTCAAAGGAAAATTAAGAAAGATAGTGCTTTGAATATTCAACAACATAATGCACTTCAATATCCCAAATGCGATTATGATCTCAAAAAAATGAGGCAAATCAGTTTTAATCAATGACAAGTTTGTGAAAGATTCAAGAGTTGATCTGTTTCAATTATTTAAAAGCAATGAATTCTAGGTAAAGCAAAGCTTTAAAAAGGTTTGAAATAATTTTCAAGCACACACTGTTATAACTCCAGGCATGTGTTTTATCTTCACTATTTAGTTCGTGGTAACATAATGAACTTCAGGAATTGTACATATCGACCATTCAGATCATGAAATAGAAAAACAGATCAGATACTACAGTTGTCTATCATATGACATTAACAACTCATTTATTTCTTCAAACCCAGTATTTCTTTAACAAAATTTACCTACATATTTCTCAGATGTTTAGACAAGAAGTTCTGCCAAAGTAGCCTTCTGATCCATCTGTCAGGGATTTCACACAGTCTCTGCATGTTTTCACTTGAAGTTTCATTAGGGGAACGCAGTAAGAACCTCAGCATGCCCCATCACAGACACAAGCACCAGCGTTCAGGCAACAGTGATACTTAGAATCACAGAATCATTAAGGATGGAAAAGACCTCTAAGATCATCAAGTCCAACCACCAACCCAACACCACCGTGCCTGCTAAACCATGTCCTGAAGTGCCACATCTACACGTTTTTTGAACACCTCCAGGGATGGGAACTCAACCACCTCCATGGGCAGCCTGGTCCAGTGCCTGACCACTCTTTCAGGAAAGAAATTTTTCCCAATATCCAATCTACACTTCCCATGATGCAACTTGAGGCCATTGCCTCTCATCCTATCACCAATTACCTGGGAGAAGAGATCAACACCCCCCTCACTACAACCTCCTTTCAGGGAGCTGTAGAGAGCAACAAGATCTCCCCTCAGCCTCCTCTTCTCCAGACTAAACAGCCCCAGCTCCCTCAGCCGCTCCTCATCAGACTTGTTCTCCAGACCCCTCACCAGCCTCGTTGCCCTTCTCTGGACATCCTCCAGCCCCTCAGTGTCCTTCTTGTAGTGAGGGGCCCAAAACTGAACACAGCACTCCAGGTATGGCCTCATCAGTGCCCAGTACAGGGGCATGATCACCTCCCTGCTCCTGCTGGCCACACTATTTCTGATCAAAGCCAGGATGCCAGTGGCCTTCTTGGCCACCTGGGCACACTGCTGGCTCATGTTCAGCTGACTGTCAACCAGCACCCCAAGGTCCTTTTCTTGTCCCAAACTTCCTTAAATGGAAAGTCTGACTCCTTCTTTAAAGCTTTTACTTATGATCTCCAGAAGTTACACTTTTGTTCTCCTCATTCTGGCCCCCTTCTGCTTGTCACCATCATTTGTCAACCACAGCACCCCCATTATTAGCGAGGACATCAAGCTTTGTCATTTTTTCCAGTGCACACCAGAACCAGCACACATGTATTTAGATAATGATTTGAGGGAGAAAGTAATAACAATTAAGAATCACATCTGCTACATTTGGAAGCTACGCATCTCTGTCACAACATTGATAGGTAATATCCTCCCTGCAAGGTGAGAAGCACGCAGACTCATTTCACACTGCTCATCCTTTGGTGGTGTCCAAGCAGTGCACTGTTCCTCCTGCTCCTGCAGGTGCTGGATCCACCTTTATTCCTGAGCTTAAAGAGGACGGCAAGACACAAAGCAGTTTGGTTTCAGGTTTGTTTTTCTCTGACACAGTTTTACAACGATTGCGGGACGCCATTACCCCAGCTACCTATGTGAGCGCTGACCACGACAACTCTTGCACACCAGCTGCAGCACCCTTCTAGAGCCTCCCCCAGCACTGCCATCACACAAGGGCACACCACGCAAGACTGAACTCTGTGCGACTCTGAGCGCACCCAAGCACCATATACTCCCTGACACAACTACAACAATCCATTTTTCATCCTTTGCTAGTGGACATACTACGCCTGCTAAACTGACAGCGTCCACTAAAGCTACCAGATCTACACTGATGAAAAGCAGTAGGTGAAGCCTAGCACTACTTTCAAAGTGAGAAGCTAAAGGAACCATAAGCAAAATTAAATTGCATTTTCTTTTGTAAGACACAAAGAGGTCTGTGCTTACAGTAAGTCTTTATAGAAGGCCAGTTATGGGTTTTTGAAAAGTAAACTTTAAGCTTGCTTAGAAACCTGACATTCCTGCAGAGAATGTGAGTACTGAGCAATATTCGATTCTCCAACGGACTGATATGGGGGGACAGCTTACTTGTTTAAAGTATGACTGCTTCTGGGCTTCATGAAATGGGGAAAAATTCCTATCATTATTTTCCCAGTAAAAGAGAGATTAGATCTGATTCAAGAAACAGTGTGGACAAATAATATATAGTCAATATTGTAATACACAGTAGTTGATACGTTCAAGTGGTAAGCAGTCGATACACTTTTTTTATCAACAGAATTTAAAAAATACATTACTACTTGTATTTAAAAATACCCAAATGGATGAGCACAGCTCTTCAACAACACAGATCGAGTAAGTGGCAGAAGTTGAAACAAAGTTTAAGCCTTTGCTTTAAAGAACACAAAATTGTATTTGTACCAGAAACTTAGTCCTGGTTTACACTGAAAACAGAGCCATGGCTTACCTTCCTTTTCCCCTGCATAAGTAACATACGAATTAAAGTCTGGCATGTTCTGTGCCTCATGACAATTCAATCACATTTAATGTGGAAAGTACCATATTCATTGCCTTTAAAGTAATCCACTTTCTGCCAGAATCATCTTAACCTTCTAGCTGCGCTGAGATAGTTTAATCCATCCACAGTGAAAATTCAGAAAACTGCTTCAGACTGAGACAAGAGGTTATATTTTGGGAGATAAGCATAAAATATTATTTTTCTTGTAAGAGGAATTATTTAAGTATCTCTAAGTTAGAAATTACACAACGATTCCTGATAAAGTAAAAGCTAGATATGGGAACAAGAAAAATTCTTCATGAAATACCTTCCTAGGCACCAAAATACATCCCTACATGACTATGAAATTAAAGACAAATAACTGGTACTCTAAAGTCTTATCAGCTTTATTCAGTAAGTCTTGTCTCACTGAAAGTAGTTCAAGATGTGAAATAAGTATGATTAAATTTTCCAATTAAAAGTTAGCATTGCAGATGATCAACACCACATTATACAGGTAACAACATAATTTCAGATGAGGCTGACAATATACACTAAATTACCTACTACAGGGAACTGATTTTGACTAAAAACTGTGGAAATGTATTATCAACGACCTAAAAAAAAAAAAAAAACAACAACCAAAACTGGTCAGGCTTACAGGGTACAACAAGCATGCTTAAAACCCTGCCAAGCAGCAATGTCACACGTCTAGCTTTTGAAAAACATCAATCATAAAAACAAAAGGCCAAGAACAAAATTTTCTGGACAGTTGGCCTGATCCATATAACACTTCCCATTAGAGAGTATTTTTCCTTCGTCACTCTGTCACCCTGACCCATTTTCTATATTTACATATATTACAAATTTTTTAAGATTTGAAAACCAGTATGCAAAGCAACTGAAGCATCATTACAGACATAAAATCAAACAGAAAATCCTAATCTGCAATGACATAAAAGATTGCCCTAACAGCCAGATTATTGCTTTTCTGCTATCTTGGAAGCCAGATTATTTCAGAATCATGGAATCATTAAGATTGGAAAAGACCTCTAAGACCACCAAGGCCAACCATCAACCCAACAACACCATGTCTGCTAAACCATGTCCCCAAGTGCCACATCTACAGGTTTTTTGTATGGTGACTCCACTGCTTCCCTGGGCAGCCTGTTCCAATGCCTGACCACTCCTTCAGTAAAGAATTTTTTCCCAATATCCAATCTAAACCTCCCCTGACGCAACTTGAGGCCATTGCCTCTTGTCCTATTGCTAGTTACTTGGGAGAAGAGACCAACACCCACCTCACTGCCCCCTCCTTTCAGGCAGCTGTAGAGCACTATAAGGTCCCCCCTCAGCCTCCTCTTCTCCACACTACACGGTCCCAGATCCCTCAGCCGCTCCTAAGACTTGTTCTCTAGACCCCTCACTACCGTTGTGAATCTTTTCAGTGCTGATGAGCTAACTTGTAAACTGGTGGATTTAAACTTTCACAAGAATACTGAAGGCTGGGACTAGAACTGGTCTCCTTTTGCAGCTGAAAACTTCACCGCTAACGAGTCAGGCCTGATAAATCAGACATCTGCCGTCTGCCATCAGCCCTACAAAGCCCGAGGAAAGCATCACCTAGCATCCCTACGAGCTTTCTTTCTTTGCCACTTTAATAAGAATCTCTCCTTACCTCACCAATTATCAAAGAATTGAAAAAGACACAATTTCTTCAGAATAGAAAGAGGTGATGGTATGCAAGAAATCTAAGTGACACAGGCGAAAAATTAAACTAGTCCTACACAAGGACACAATCCTTCTTAGTCTCCAGTACTTCTTCTCTGAGAGGGGAAATACTTGATCTGGAGACGCCAGCATCACTTAGTAGCAACAAATTTACAGATGAATTCTGGGTGTTACCCTGCTGCCCACTATGAGGTGGTCTCTGTGTGCATCATAACCACATCTTTAAAAATCCCCACATTTTTAAAGCTAACTTAAAATAAATTCCTAAAACTGACAACAAACAGGCTTTCTACACAAACTTCAAAACTAACTGGGAACTCCCACTTTCTCCTAAGCAGCTGCAATTCGAAGCATCTTGCAGCTTGGGAGGAATGCTGGGGAGAACAGTTTACTCTCCCAGAACTCCAGATTCTTCCAATCCTAAGGAAGAAAGACAAGTGCAGTAAATTTAAGTGAGGAGGAACTAGTAATGTTATTAGACACAATGCGAAGTGAAAAATACTCTGCTCTATACTGAATGCAAGACTAACTGGAATGGACCAACTGCCAGGAGTGATGTATTTAATGACAAAACAGCACATCCAAGTAAAAATAAGCACTATTAAAGAGAAAATAAGGACATGCCCTGCAAATAAATGTAAACATGAAATTCTGGCTACTAGTAAAATTTTCTCAAGGATAGAAATTTTTGCAAGAAACCAGGTACTGATACAGAGCTACAGTTGGACAGATCCAATCCAACCCCAAAAGAAATAAACCTGCCTTACTCTTGCCTTTGTGCCATCTCCTGCCTTCTCTTTCACAGCAAGAAACCAGGGAACTTTTGATCCAAGGTCCCCCTACCACCCACCTAAAATACAGTTTTTTAAGGGGGTAGGGGAGGGAAGGCAAAGAAAGGAAGAAATCAAACTGGTAATAATGTATTTTTGTATTAATTTAAATTACCAAGCTAAACACTGAGGATCCTTCTTGCAGCCCCAGCAGTAACTCAGTTCTTCAAAATCAAGGAATGGGAACAGGCAGCACTATCCCTCATGTTTCCAGCGGCCAAGGAGCAGCTGAACAGCCTGCGACAGCCTGGCAGCAGCTCAGCTGCTCCTGGTCAGGGATGACTGTAACACCAACAGCCCGTAGTTACACCTGGTTTTCACCGCACAGCCTGACGGAACAGAGTTGCTGCTGAGCGAGGAATCCCCAGAGGTCAGTAAAATGCTGGTCCTTCCCCAGGAAGAACAGCTTCTGCTCTTTGAGGTTTATTAAGTATCTAGTTTGAACTCTGTCTGCCTAATCCTGCCTGGCTTCTAATCCTCTTCAGCTACAGAACTGCCAAACAGTAAGGCACAGCATTATAAAAAGCGATTTTCATTTGCAATCTACTGAGCATCCATCTCTAGCCCACGCAAAGGTAGTCCTACAACGTACGGGAACGATCTCTGGGGTGACTCAAACTCACTAGTGAGGTTCTCCCTGAAACAGCCTAAAAATGCCCAGTTAGACGTAGCACCTCACCTGGAAAAGGTACCAACAGCCCAGCACTAGCTCCCTCCTCCAGGCAGCACAAGCTGAGTACCACTGAGAGCCTAAGAGCGTTCTGTACCTGTCTCAAAGGAGCGCGTAGGTACAGGGTACATTATACTGCTCCTGCACTCTCAGCAGCATCATAAATGGCCGCTTGCAGACACGCCATAAATTTGAGCAACGCCTCTTTCCGTGCAGGTTCAGGTCAGTATACTAATAGCACCCTGGGTGATCTTATCCCAAATTCTGAAAAGCAGATTTCTCCCTCTTTTGTTCTTTGACCCATCATCACTGCCTCCCCCCTCCACTGCGGAGCAGTCTAAAAACCCCCAAAGACTTGCAACATGCCAATTCGTTTTCCATTACTTCACTCAAATTCTTGCTTGTTTGCACATTACACATTCCACCGAGCAAAGAGCTGCACTGGCACAAATTCCTGTCTGCAGGCACTACCACCAGCTGCTATGCATCTACACATTCAAAGCACACATCAGAGCAACCAACAAAACATTTTGTAAGTCTCTGGTCATATCAGAAAGTCCCTTTAATAACGAGGCTGTTTATTTTCCCTCCAGTCCCTTCCCACCAGCAATGAAATAAAAGCCATGACGTACACTTAACAGTATTTTGTTGTGGGTAGCCGATGCTCAGAAGGAAAAATACCAGTAAATATCCGCATACAGATATTAAACCTGCTCTGAACCAAGACGATGAAGCATCATTTATTGTATTTTATTTTTCTCTTCATGCAGACAAACCTTTTCATGTAAAAGTGAAATAGTTAGTCAGAAAAGCAATCCCTTTTACATAGCAATACTTCCTCAGGAAAAACAGTATTTCTAGAAGTTAACTGAGCTACATTTCTTCCACCATTAAACAAAATTATCTACCTTAATAGTATTATTTAAAACTCAGCGTTACCACTAATCCAAAATGAGAGAGAAGTAAAACAGCACATGATACAAACAATTAAATATCAGTACATAAAAGGACATTTTACCAGTTTTTAGATCGCGATTTTCTGCCCAGTCCTTGTCAAGCTCTGTTTTAGTCTTCATGAACTAAATCTGTTTATTTCTAGACCATATTCTAAAACAAGTTGATCAAAACCGAACGGGGGAAAGTTCTCCTCCACTTGCAGCATTTGCTCCGCGCACCCGCGCCACTCGACACGTGCTCCTTCTTTTTCAAGACGTGGCCCCTCTGCAGCTACGCGAGCTGCCGCCGTCCACACAAAGCTGCCGTTTGTTCGTGAGAAGCGTCCTGCAGGCCCCACGCTGGTGTTCTCCACCGCGGCCCACAGCCCGGCATTCCAGCTAATAATAAACAAGAGGATCTGAACAAACGGCCTCAGAGGACGCGGCTCCTGTAACACATCACTGTTATGCTCTGGGGTAAGAATTCTTACTGGTATTTCCCAAGCACTGCAGGAAAAGCATCTTATTTAAAGGACTTACTAGAAATGGGGCTTGAAGGACCCTATTTCTGGCTATCACTTAAGAAACCATGAAATCAAGTAACTCTAAAAATACAGTTTAAATTTCTGTAACTGTTTGGCAATCCCTACTTACAGGGAGATTTTACGCGTTTTCTATGTAAAACTCCTTTATTCTTCAGGATATCTTGGAGACCTGAAATACCTAGGATGCCAGTACCTCAAAACCTGAAAAACAAATCTCCATGTCAAATATTCAAGGACACATATATCAAGCCATTCTCCTGCACAGATTTTAGTTCTTACACACGCATTCTCCAGCAAAACGTCAGCTGCTACGCGACGCTTACAGCCAGGAGCCAGCCAGTTCCATTTCTAAACCTAAGCAAGTCAGAGCACACGTGCTGCCAGACCTGACACGGCAGACCTGTGCAGGCTTCCAGCTCCTTGTGAAGCCACCAGAAAGATGATCAGTGGGACGACTCAGCCAGGAGGAGAGAGGGCTCGGGGGAATCTTATCGATAGACATAAGTACCCAAAGGGAGGGTGCAAATAGGATGGAGCCAGGCTCTTTTCAGTGGTGCCCAGTGACAGGACCAGAGGCAATGGGCCCAA
>Ga0065711_1008638_pt1 | contig 12450 bp, 9 predicted proteins | sample Hoacrofraction12_FD_59098 | JGI IMG/M metagenome (GOLD analysis project Ga0065711, IMG submission 59098) | Hoatzin crop microbial communities from Cojedes, Venezuela - Epithelial fraction 12 v2 (version 2) | ecosystem: Host-associated > Birds > Digestive system > Esophagus > Crop | place... | reverse complement strand
GATTGTAGTGACATTGGTCTTTCTCCAGTCCTCGGGCACCTCTCCTGTCCTCCAGGACCTTTCAAAGATGATGGAGAGTGGCTCAGCAATGATATCCGCCAGCTCCCTCAGCACTCGTGGGTGCATTCCATCGGAGCCCATGGATTTGTGGGTGTCCAGATTGCTTAAGCGATCTCTGAGGTAGTTTCAAGAAGGATGACACTTTGATACAGCACAATACAACACCATGAAGAAATTTTAACTTAGCTCCTGGGAACAATTCTGTCCACTTCATTCATCTTAATTAGTGGGTCTAATCAACAAAAAAGTGCCATTTGATATGGCTACAGTGCTTTTTAAAGAAGCCTGGGAAATCTCTGTGTTGCACGTGGTAGGTACTCAGCTGGATTCTCACACCTGCAGAGCTCAGCCCGCCAGTACAGACAGTATGTAGCTGCTGTTATTGACATCATTGTCTGTTACACTGACCAAAGAGCATTTCTAAGTCCCCTCTTCCTCCAGTAATGTCACATTCAATCTTATTGATTATCTGCTAAAGGAAAGTTTATTAACCCCAACTGTAATCTCCTTGTCTTTGTCTTTACAGTGTCTCTGAATCCCCCATGAGACTACGTAGGACTCTTTATTCCTTATGTCTCTGGCAAAACGAGAATGGAATACATGTGCTGAAATGTGTGAATGCAGAATGAGATTCACTAAAATAAAAAGGTTTCATGTTTTGCTACCCTGATGAAACCCTGCATTCTGGTGGATGCCACCCTGTTCTCCCTTCCATAATCTCAGCCCCTCCTCCCCAAACCTGCTCTGTAGTCTTATTCCAAGCCAAGGCTATACTCTGTCTCAAGGGGAACTTTGTAAATTGTAAAGTTGGAGTGAAAATAGACTTGAAATCTGCCATTAAATGGCATGACCTTTCTTTGGGCAGCATTAGCCTTTTTGGGTTTTTTTCTATGCTGTCTCTGTGCTCAGCATCAATTCGTGGACCTGCCTCTTCTCTTTCAAATCACTTTATCAGTTTCTGACATGAAAGAGAAATCTGTCAGAGAAACAGGAAGATGATATCTGCTTATTAATTGAGCAAAACAGCATACTTAAAACGCAAACCTACGTTAAACACATAAAATGGTGCAATGACTTTCTTGTGGTTCTCCTATTTATACAGCCTGACACCTCCGAATCTTAGCTCTGCAGGGTTGAGACTGTCTATTGCTGTATTTACACAGCAGCTGATTAATTTCTGGATTGATCCTGGTCTTGACTTCTGGCCATTAGCAGAATTAGATTATCATAATAACAGCAATTAGAATGTTCTCTTTCTAAGAGACTGGATAGCTTTGGACATTTGATCTGACCTGTTCAAAAGTTAGAGATATGAAAGATCTGAAAAAGACATTTCTGAGGACATAGAATAAAAAAGATATTTTGTAATTGCCTGTCCAATTTCAGCTCATTACTCTTCATCTTTTAACCTTTGCATCTTCATACTTGGAAGGGAAAAGATTTCTTACCATATGAAGTCAGCAACAAATCACTTGTACTGCTGGTGAAATTCTCTCTCTGCTCTCACTTGTTTGTACCATAAGAACAGAATAATGTGAAGACCAGACAGTACAAAAATATTAACATCCTATAAGCTCAGATATGCTTGTATAAACTAAATGCCAAACAACAATATATACTCTACCACACAAATTACTTTTTCTTCATGAATAACCTGCAAGGAAGAAAAAAACTCAAAAGTGCCAAATCTAATGAAGTCATTTCTCAAAGATAAACATGTGATACCTTCTCCATGCAAAATCTATACATGAAAATAATCCCAAGCTCCTTAGATCAGAAAAAAAATCAGGACTATATTTAAAATTGAAGAAAATCAATGAAATGATGAACTCAATAGCAGATTTCATTACAGTTCTGTCTGCAAGTCATGTCAGCTTGGCACAGTGTAGCCCTGATCTTAGCAGCATGGAGACCTGAACTGTGCTTTAGGATGTCCTTTCCTCCCTCACCCAAAAAGCCCGCTGTCTCCCCCAACAGCAGCCATCTACCTTGTCTTGTCAGGTCATCTGCCACTGCCTTGTCATTCAGAGACATGCAGCCACTACACTCTTGTCTAGCAAATAGCCACTGCTGTGGAAGCCGTTGTTCCCTCTGTCTTCTCTAGGTCACAGCAGCAGCCTCCCAGCTAGACCATCTTGGGCAAGAATAAGGGGTGAAGACAAGGCAGAGAGGTGTGATGACGGCTGGCGCCCGGCTCCAAGGGCCCATCGGCTCTGATGGCAAAGGAGGCAGGTGGCACTGCTGGGGAGCAGCACTTCTCCCCAGCAGCAGTCGCAGCTCCAGGCACCCCCTGAGCCAACACGGGAGGTGTTCAGCTGTACAATGAGATGACACAGCCTGAACTGCCAGTCTGAACTGCTCCCAGGGAAAAGGGAAAAAGGAACGCAAAATGGACATTCCAGTATTGGTCTTCTGTTAGAGAATGGAGTTATGACATACTCATTTCCTGAATTTAAGCTGATAGGTGAAGCTGGATATGTTTAGGAATATACAAGGTGGGAAAACCCAGAAACAGGATCTTGGATGATCTAATTTAATCTTTTTTNNTCCCACCAGCAATCTTCTTGCTAACAATGTTGGACTTTTTCATTGCTTCTTAATCGGATGCAGAAAGGAATCAACTTTATAACATAAAAGATGCTGCTTCAGGAGATTAATGCTAAATTGATTCAGGAAAAGATTGCAGTCTCAGCCCTGGACACTACATCTGAACAGATGTTAGCCTATGTTAATAGTTCGGAAGGCAAGACTGGCATAGCAGGATGCAATACATTTTAATGAACTCCATTAAAGCCATGAGGATTGAGTGTGACCATATTTAAGGGCTTGCTCCTAATCTTGTAGAATTCGAAGCAAAAAATTTTATTGCCATTAACAACTGGTGAATCAAACTCAGTTTGTAGAATATCCATGGAAAGAATTAATGATTTAAAAACCAGCAAAACTAAAGAAAGAAACAGCATGCTGACCTATATTTTGTGACTAGATTTACTGAGATTCCTATTTAGGAATCAAACCACGGAAGGTGAAGTTATATATAATTATATTTATAATAATTTATAATGAATTGTAATTTCCTTTAGGGTTTATACACAGAAACAGTTTTACTACTGATTCTGGGAGTGACTTAGAGTTTCTAATTGCAAAACTGGCATTTACTCTCCTCAGAAAGACAGTATCCACAGCAGCACAGAGATGAGACCATACACAGGGACTGCTTTGGAATAGATGTAGAAAGTCAAGTGCCTCCTAATGAGTCCTCTATACCTCTCTCTGCAGAATTAGGCTATTAACATTAGCATTTGTTTTAAAGTCCTGATCCAGCCCAATGGTCCACACTTCGTATATCGTATAATTAACTCTTCCTCAAAAGCTTCCTGTTCTGTTCTTTACAAACAAGGAACAACCCGCAGCTTGATCTGAAGCTGCCTTTTGAGTGATCAGTATGCTGTACTTCACAAATAGAGTGAATTATCTTTTGTGAATTATCTTGTTGCAGTACAGAACGTTTATAGTTCAATGGCTAAAATACTACAAGCACTAGGGTGCTCAGAGATGTCTGTGTGCAGGGTATAACTATATATTCAAAGTTATGAAAGCATGACAATATAACGGCTATTAGAAACACTTATTAATGTGTGCTAGCTATCTATAAATGCAATCACAACACTGAGTTGCTGAACCGTTATCTTTGATACCCTTTCCTTATTTACAGCCTCTCTGAATATATAAGATTGTTCTCACTGATATAACCAGGAATATGTTCTAATCCAAAAGAGTAGTTTTCATTTGGTCTTCATGTTCCTCAGTTCTTGGTAGCTTTTGACTTCATTGATCTCTCTCAAAGGATGATCTCCTACCTGACATTAGCTTTCTCAGACTTGTACTTTTGATTCACTCCAATATGACAACAGAACATCACCTTCAAACATTAGTTTGAACATCCCTCCTCCTACTCCCATCTCAGATTCGATTTCTCATGTCTTCTGTTGTCATTCTACATACTATAATCACTGCTCCTGTAATTCTTTCCTTCCTTTGTTCCTATCTTATTCTTCTGCTGTGCTTAGTGTGCAAATTCCACATTCAAATAATATAATTAATGAAATAAACTAACACAACAGCAGATGAACAAAACAATTCTTCCATTAATAGCCATTCTAGTAATTCATCTTTTCTCTCTGTTTCTTTATCATCATGAAAATCTGCAGTATTATCAAAGTACAACGAAATTATCACATTAGACATTCTGGCGCAAATAATATAGAAATCAATCTTCAAATACTCCTTTTTTATCATTTATGCCAAGTGAGTTGCATTGTTGTTTAAATCCAACCTCCTATCACTGGCAGACTTGCTCTGTAGTTAGTAGCAGGCTTGACTAAAGACAATGTGAGTTTTTCTTACCTAAAAATCACAATTAGCTATTTCTGCTACTGTGGAAGTAAAAAAAAAAATTGGCTAGCACTATAAATCCTTTCTTTCTCTGACGAAGAGAGAAAAAAATTATTTTTGTTTTTAAAAAACAGTGCCGTATATTTTAATTCATTTCACATCATGTTGGGGTTGCATGTAAGATTATAAACTGCACTGACTGCTTTACAATAAGTTTCCAATACACTTTAAAAAATTTTTTTTTTAATTTTTTTTTCTTTCTGGAGAGAAATTCTGTAAAGATTGTATACATACAAGACCAACAGTATGCATTTTATTACATTTCTTGCAATGCAAAAAACTAGTTTTGTGATCACGTTCAGATTTGATCCGTTTACTTTTCCAATTTATCTTAGCCAGACTCTTGATGTCCGATGGAAACTAAAATCCTCTTGCATTTCTCTCATATTTAAAGCTGAAATCTGTTTAATAGGTAAAAAAAAATTAGTGAAGTTCAGATAATGCAATAATTTTTTATTCTGAAAAAAAGGAAACCTAGTTAAGGGAGAGATAGATGAACTTATTTTCAAGAGTCATGATTTTAATAATGATCTAAAAGTTTGTGTGAATACATGTATATGGGCTGGCAATATTTCTATCATTAATAAAGACTATTATTTCCTTAATTCCTTCTCTTTATTATTTTTAAAGTAGTTTCGTGCAGGTATATTTACTTTGTTTTCTGCAATAACCATATTTTAAAAAGTGGGTTTGAAACCATTAGTTGGAGATTATCTGTAGTATATTTTACCTACAGTTAACTGCAGTACTATCTTAAAGAATAAAAGGAAACTGTATTTGATTCTGTTGGAACTAGAATGAATGCAACTTGCCTTTTGAACACAGAAAGGTTTAATTACCTGTGTGCGTTTTCTCCATAACTTCATTCTGTAAATGTTTCTTGTGGACAAGTTAGCAAATTTTCATCTAGTAAGAAAATATGGAATGCCTACAATGCTCTCTAGCAAGCATATTTGTGGTTCTTTGGACATTGATGATTTTGTCAGATTTAGGCAATAAGAAGTAGCATTTCAAGTTACAGTTCTTTTGTCTCATTCTTCCACGGATAACTTCATACAGTTGCAGTGCAATGATCTTCTTCCTTTACAACACTTCTTTTTCTCTAACCTATGAAACAGCTGAAACAAGTATGCCAGAAAGCTCTTACCACCCACAGAAATCTGATGCCAGGTGTCATTTGCATTGGAAATCAGTCTTGGTGAATTTTCTAGTGTAATTAATAGTTTGTTCTGATTACCTTCCAGAGCATATTTCATGTCCTGGGCAAACAGAATCCACATGATTTCAGCACTGATTTTTCCCATGTTCAGCTCTTGAGGGAACCTGCAATCAATCGTATTACATCAGTTCACCTGCTGCTAGAAATTATGCTTACAGCTGCACAGCAGAAAGGCAAATATTTCCACAAAATAATTCCCCTAGTATGTACTTACTGTACTTTGTGTTTTGTACAATTACATGAACCACCCAATCTTCGGATAAAATCTTCCCTGAGTCTGACGTCAGGTGCCTAAGTAATTGGTTGAATGTTGCACAGATTTCCTCACATGACATTTTAAATCAAGAAACAGCCATCTATTTTGCAGATCAACATTAGATAAATCAGATGCCTTATGAAAAGTCTAAACCAGTTGTCTCCAATGTTTAGAAGCTACAAGTCTTCCTTAATTCCCTTATTATACTGGAAAACAATGAAGTTGTCTGTGAAGCTATGTTGGTTTATAACAGTTGAATCCAATTCACTGTTTGAAGACGTTCACCTTGAAGTATAGATGAAACAGTAAAGAATATAAAAGCTAGCAAAATGCATACTTTTTATTCCAAATTTTTGTTTTGGTCTTATACTTCATGTCATCTTTGAAAAACAGTCATTTTCAGATATTTTTTTTGCTGTTATCAAGTTAAGTATTTTTCCACAACTTTTTCACAGATCCCAGCTGCTTCTTACTCTATGTAAAAGAAAGGTTTTAATCTTTCAGTTACCATCTTCATTGTTAGCTACTAGCAAAAGCTGACATTTTAGTGACAGACACTGTATGTTTCACATCATATTTAAAAGGAGAGCTATTTGTCTGTCTTTTTTTTTTTTTTTAAAAAAAAGGCTACCCTTACTACAGGTGTGGGACTGACTTTGATATACGCAGTTCTTAGGGCACAGAAGCAGACCAAAGCAGGCCATGCAGCTAAAGAGCAGAAAGTACTGCACAGAACCTCTGGGTGACAAAACATGGCAGGGAGAGTCATATGAGTACACAAGCAGTTCACCATGAATACATAAAATCATCAAATTCTATATTCCTGAGGAAACACACAGGGCAGTGTGGCTTTTGTCTTGAGTTTATTACACCACTTTACACTAGCAGAGAATTTGATCCAAAGTATTTTGGCCTTTTATTGAAGCACAAATCAAACTCTGAAAATACTCTGCAACAATTTGGTAAAAATGTAGGAAATTGTAAAGTTCTTATTGCCAGAGAAAGAATGAGAATCATATGCAACTTCAAGATGGCAGCAATACGATCTGAGTGATGTATTCTTTCCAGGGACGTATTTGACCGTTATCATATCAGCAAAGAACAAGTACTTTAACAGCTCATTAGCTCTGTCACTTTAATATGAGGCAATTGCTAGCTCAAATCACTGGTATGCCTTCTTTAGGCTAATGGCTGCTCAATTACAGAACTTTGTATTAATTCTGTTAACACAAAATTAATTGTTGTTCAAAAGCTCAAATGTATTTCAACTGTCTCGATTTCTTTACCCCCAGTCCCTTCTGAATGTTCTCTTAGCACCAGGCTTTAACTTTGACAATGTTCTTCTGAGGAAATATTTGAAGTTGATTTAATATTGACACTGTCTTCTGTCCATAATGCAAACCTGGCCATAATGCAAGGCTGAGTCTGATAAAATGCATTTGTTTGATTAATGGTATACGTATGTGTATGCATTTTAACTTATGAAAACACATGCACACACAAACTGCAAATATCTTTCACTATGTTGCTTAAACTACTGTAGTTCGACACAGTATCCTTGATTAATCCCATCTGACTTCAGTTAAGTACTGAAAGTTCAGACTCAGAGATAGCAACTCCTGTGTCCCTGAGAAATATAAACTTAATGCATAACCAACTGGACTGACACATGAAATCCTTCCATACAATGCCTAGGGTACGGATATTTGCAATCTTCTGTTTAGATGGATACATTTTTGTGTGCAGCCCTGCAGGGCTGACTGCCATTTCCATACATCCTGTTTCATTTTATCCAACATAGTGACCTCGTAGCAGGAGATTACTGTGACAAAAATGATCATACAACAGAAAGCCCACTGTTTTGTCCTTAACTAGAAAGGTTGTAATATTGTGGCGACTATTTCAACCATTAGCTGGCCAGGATAACAATGATGACTGTGATATGCTCTTTCTCTAGGCATCCAGTATTGGCCACAGGGACAGCAGATTGGATGTTGTTTTGAGCTGATGCAGCTATTTGTATAGAATTTTTGAACAATTTAAGCTGGAATGGACATCTGAAGGTCATCTAGCTCAAAGCAGAGAGAATCTCAAAATTATGTCATGTTTCTCAGGGCCTGTACAGCTGAATTCTGACTACCTCAAAACATTAAAAATACACAACCTTTCTGGGCAACATGTTTTGATGTTTGACCCCTCTCATTGTGGAATGTGGATTTGCTGCTGTACAGCCAATATGAGTTTCCCTACCTGAAAGCTGTTCTCCTGCCTTTTACTGTGCACTTCTGGAAGTGGTTTGCCTCTGTCTTTTCCTTATCTCATGAGGAAGTTGAAGAATGCAATCAAGACTGCCCTTAGCTGTGTTTTCCTCAGACTGTACAAACTGCTCCCTCAGCTCCTCACACATCACGTGTTCAATCTCCCTAATCTCCTTGTTTGTCCGCCACTGTAGTCCTCCAGTTTGACAATGTCTGTCTTGTACAGGGGAATCAAAACTGGAAACAACCATCCAAATGCAGTGTCACAGGTTCTGACCGGGAGAAAGCAATCACTTCCTTCAACCTGTGGGCTGTGATCTTCTTAATGCAGCCCCATATGTTATTATGCACAATACAACTCATTGCACTAGCAGCTTTATTCATGAGGGTAGCATGATTTGATCTCTTCTTAAGGTCCTTAAATTGCTAAAATGGTAGCTGAGCTTTTCATAGTACTGTGTTTTGATTAACATTCGTCCCTTGCATGAAATTTGTTTTTGTAACAAATGTCACGGTTTAGAAGAGCTCCTTTTATCAAAGCCTGAGAGGAGGCAATTAAAAACACCCCTTGAACAAAAAAAAAAATCTTTGAGATCTCTATAGATAAAAAACCCAAACCTGAAATCCAAATGACCTCTTAATTTCTTATTCAAATCAATCACTTATGTATTTTAAATAGAAACCCAAGAGAAATCCATTGAAAATCCATTTTAAAACATGTTGAATTATCCACAAAAGTCTCAATTATCCGCTTCATTTCCATTTGACAGAGTTCTTATGCAAGTGTGGGCATACTAAAATAGTTCTCAAGGAAATAAGTTAAAGCCTTGTAGAACTTCAAATAGGAAATATTTATGTACTTTGTTAAATGTAGCTCATCAGACACAGAACTTCCTTCCACACCTCTCCCAAATGTGTCAAAAGTGAGGTTCTTCATTCAGTTAAACCCCACAGCATCTATCAGTGAAGCTGGTTCACCTTCACTAATTGTAGCAGAGGTGGCACCATTCAAGCAGACAATGTTTTAGATATTTCTTCTACCACATCACAGACCTTGTACTGATGGGCATGGAACAAAAGTCCATTGACCTCTGTGCTGCTGATAATGCAAGATACCTTCCTCTTTCAGCTACGTTACTGTTAGAACCTAAGATGCAAGCCAGTTGATGGTAAATCTCATTAGACACCATGATCTGCACCTTCTGCACTGTGTCACAACGGCTTTGCAGATCTCATTTAGAGGAGCAGCATTACTGATTCCAGCACAGGTGTGGTGAGGGCAGGCTGACTTAGACTGTGCTTGAAATCTAATGTCAAACATCCACAAGCATCTCTATGGTAAGTACAAATGCCAATACAAATTGGTTCTACCAGCACAAGTAGGCCAACCAGCTGTAAAACGACAAGCTTGAAAGGAATGTTCCATTTTACTCCACAAGCAGGACTGTTTGTGGGAACAATATGGGAAATGTCCATATTATTTCAACAAATATTATGTTAATTTCTGTTGTTTTGATTGTTATGAAGCAATGTGTCATATACTGACAAGATGGTCAATGTCTGCAGGACTTTTTTCCAGTCTTTACTCTTCTAGGAAAGAATCAAGAATGCTTCTTCTGGCTTACCATCTGCCAGAAGTTACTGGACAACATTGGCAATTTTCACAGTAGGCTTCTAGCCTTCCTTACTTGCTGAGTGGTTTGTACCTTATCTAAGGGAAGGGCTAAAAATTGTGTCATGTCTACTTCACAATTTATACTAATATATCTGTTTTTAAGCTCCCTAACTTTTACTATGTATTTTAAACAATCTACCCGACTGTTATAATACCATGTGTGCATTCGATTAAGAATATAAGGGCACGTGCACAACTTGAGACTGCAGAATACTGAAGAAGACTTTATGTACTTATGTACCATATGTAAGTGCAAACCTTTTTTTCTCTGGGGAAGTGTAACTGGTATGGCGACAGTATGCACCACTCCTGGCACAATTTGCCTCAGAGATAGCTTTATGCACAAGTAGTCATGTTTTCTTTAATTTGGTTGTGTTTCTAAGATTACTCAAGTAATAATAATATATAATCTATTATTTTCATTACAGTAGCATTTAGAGGCTTCTGGTAGGTTTAAGAAATTACTATGTAGGAACTTTAAAACATATAATAAGCGAAAATCACTGACCTTCAAAACTCACACTTTAAAAAGACAAGACAGAGAATGGGGAGGAAGACAAAGTAGAAGTGACAAGCTGAAGATCCTGTGACAGGTGAATGTCAGTCAGCAAGAGAACTTTAGTTTTGAATCTTCCTTCTGAGCCCTCTTCCCAAGTAGAACAGGGTTCTAGTTTGCTTTAATGTACATAGATATAAATACACATACACATACTATTACATGACTATTCAGAGAAAATGTGGGGGGAAAAAAAAAAAATTAACATTTGATAATTATCTCCAAAGTACATGGCTCCCAAAAAGCTTACTCGTCCCTCTTTCCCAGCTTACATTTTGTCAGAGAGATGCACTTCGTATTCTGTTAGCCATATTTCATTGTCTGACTAAATGGTCATGCTGAATTAGAATCACAGAGTCATAGAACTGTTTAGGTTGGAAAATAGCTTTAAGATCATCGAGTCCAACCATTAATCTAACACTGCCAGGTCCACCATTAAACCATGTCCCTAAGTGCCAAGTCTACATTCCTTTTAAATACCTCCAGGTATGGTGACTCCACCACTTCCCTGGGTAGCATGTTCCAATGCTTCACAAGCCTTTCGGTGAAGGACCTTTTCCTAATATTCAATCTAAACCTCCCCTGATACAACTTGAGGCCATTTCTTCTTGACCTATCACTTGTTACTTGAGAAAAGAGACTGACACTCACCTCGCTACAACTGCCTTTCAGGTAGTTGCAGAAAGCGATTAGGTATCCCCTTAGCCTCCTTATTTCCAGACTAAACAAGTTCCTCAGCTGCTGTTTGTAAGACTTCTCCAGACCTTTCACCAGCTTTATTGCCCTTCTCTGGACATGCTCCTCACCTCAATGTCCTTCTTGCAGTGAGGAGCCCAAAACTGAACACAGTACTCAAGGTGTGGCCTCACTAGTGCTGAGTACAGGAGCACGATCACCTCCCTACTCCTGCTGGCCACACTATTCCTGACACAAGCCAGGATGCTGTTGGCCTTCTTGGCCACCTGGGCACACTGCTGGCTCATGTTCAGCCAGCTGTCGACCAACACCCCAAGGTCCTTTTCCGCTGGGCAGCTTTCTTCCCCAAGCCTGTAGCGTTGCATGAGGAGTAATGAAAAATGCTCAGGTTAGGAATATATACAATAAACAGTAATGTAAACTGCAGAGCAGAACATGACTGAGATTTTATCATGCCTGTTATTCTTCAGTATTGATCTGTTCAGACAATTTTGCTTCTAAGTATATTATGCACATTTCATATTTTCAACACCTGTTCATTTTCTGATTCTAACATCTATACATCTATAGGTAAAAAAGGAAAAGAGCCTAGGATTGCCATTTGCGGCCACTGTTAAAACTGCTTGGAGGACCCTAAAAATAGTATTGTAGAAAGGAATACAGCTTCTTATAAATCCCATGTTATATTACATTCCTTCCTGACATCAAGTTATAAAGCTAAAAACAGTACTTGACAACTGTAAGCACAACTTTTAATTTGTGCTATAAACAGTTCTGGCACATCTTGAGTTTGGTTCCTGTAATCGATGGCCTTGCTGGACTTGTCAAATGCAAGACGAAAGACAAACTTGGACTGAGGTGTCTCTCGACTGAGGTGTCAAGAGCCAAAGAGCTAACAAAGGAAGTAATTAACTGGTGCTTATCAGACAAAAGTAAGGGGGGATAGCCCATCACTGTAAACCAAGTGATCTGTGGGGCGAGCAGGGCAGCCAGAGATTGCTTCAGAGATTGCTTTGGATAAAGCAGAGATGGCCCCCGGAAGTACATACCAAGATGCCCGCTCCGAAGACGTGCCAAACTGCTGAGTCCCGCTTCTGATGACATGACTTTCCATGCCAAGAGTCAATCGATACACAATAATTGACTTAGTCCCACCCCACAAAAAGATTTTCAACCATCTAAAAATTGGCACTTGAAAACTCTCTTTGGAGGAGCCAAGCGAGAACTTCACCTGACGGACGGGTCGACGGGCCTGAACCTCTCTTCCCCCCCCCC
>Ga0065711_1047223_pt1 | contig 12451 bp, 9 predicted proteins | sample Hoacrofraction12_FD_59098 | JGI IMG/M metagenome (GOLD analysis project Ga0065711, IMG submission 59098) | Hoatzin crop microbial communities from Cojedes, Venezuela - Epithelial fraction 12 v2 (version 2) | ecosystem: Host-associated > Birds > Digestive system > Esophagus > Crop | place... | reverse complement strand
CAGGCTGCCCAGGGAGGCTGTGGAGTCTCCTTCTCTGGAGATATTCAAGACCTGCCTGGACAAGGTCCTGTGCAGCCTGCTGTAGGTGACCCTGCTTCAGCAGGAGGGTTGGACTAGACGACCCACAGAGGTCCCTTCCAACCCCTGCTATTCTGTGATTCTGTGAACTGTGGTGCTATGCGAACGATGATACTGTCCACATGCTGTGAGTTTTGGGATTAGTTAACTCCAGCTTCCCAAAAGCATCACACAGATATTTTTTGGAGAAACAATAAAGGCAGACATTAATACGCGATTTAAAACGCTGTGCTAGGAACGCACCACCCAGAGCACAACACAGTACATGAAAAACTGTGCACAGGAGGCAGACAGGAGACCCCAGTCCGCAAGGTGGACCTTCCCCGCCCCATCCAGCTCACCTAGCCCGGAGCTACTGAACTCCACAGAGGCTCACCACAGCACAAAGAACTGGCTGGCCAGTTGATCTAATCAGCTAGCCTTTCACCTACAAGTTACAAAAACCCTGCAGATTCAATTCATCCAGGCTGGATGAAGTTGTCTAAAAGCTCAGTGTCTGCTCTCTAATAATCACCGGGCTGTAGTCAACGGGGAGAGGCGGCCACGCTAAGCGTGAACCAGCACGTTCAGACAGTTCTGTCAGCTGGGACGAATCATGTCCCCCATGACTCCACGGACCACGGCTGGCGTGGGATTAGTTTAGGTCAGCTGTCTAGCCTTTAGATCGCTGAAGGCAGAACGAACTCTGACCGGGACGGCGCAAACTGCAGGAACAGCAGCCGAGGTGCATTTCAGCAGCCAGTTTCAGTCACCTGCCAGGGCTGCGCTGCAGTGCAGCGAGCGGGTGCAGCGTCCGCGTCCGCGGACAACAGGTACGGGACAAGATGACAACAAAGCTGCTGGCGTAGAAGTGTCATGGGTGGAAATAAGTGTTAGAGCAGCTTAAAGAATAACACTGACTTAAAATGTGCGGTGAACAGCCAAACAAAAAGTGAGGAGGTTTGGGGAAGAAAACAAAGGGAAGGGGCTACAACATGATGGGCTGTTTCGGGAGCTTCTTTGCCAGGGGGATAACACACAGGGTAACATCACCCTACTTTTTGCCCTCCTAAAGAGCTGAGAAGAGTGTGAATTTTAAAGAAGTCATCAAATGTGCATTTTCTGCCAGCTTCATGGTTTAACCCAGCACCTCAGCACCCGACAGCTGCTCGCTCACCCTCCTCTTCCCCCGCAGCGGACAAACGGGAAAACCTGTGGGCTGAGATAAAGACAGTTTAACAGGAATAACAAAATAATACTAATACACTACTAATACTACTACTAATACTATATAAAATAAAATGCAATTCCTCACGAACTCCACCCACATGGAGCAGCCAGTCCTGGGAAGAGAGCCCTCCAGTCCAGAGCAGCCGATCCCGCGGAGAGCAAGGCGGGAGGGCCCAATGGCCAAGGGCAGAACGGCAGAACAGCAAAAGGCCAAACGGATGAAGCCAACCCAACAGAAGTGAACCAGAATGGTCCTGCCCAGAACAGCTCTCCTGAAAAGCACTGCTCTGATGAACGAGAGGAGCCGACTCCCGTGACACACAAAGCACGATGCTGATGGCATGGGATGCTCTCCTCGATCAGCCTGGATGTCCGCCAAGGTCTGCCCATCCGTGCCCCCCTCCCTAGCTGCCCCACACCTGGCAGACAGGAAGCCGAGGGAGACCTTGGTTTCCCTGGTGACAGTTATCAGTAAGTTCTTACATTCCTTCTCGAACTAAACCCACACAACAACCCTGCTAGCTACAAGAAAGAATTTTCTTTTCATGCAGTTAGAAACTTAACTTGATTTCAGTCAAATCACCACAGCCAGATAAACAACTGCTGCCGATTCTGCAAAGTAAAGGGACTTCCACTGACTCCAGCTGGTGTTTGGTAATGATCTACTCTCCCTCCAGTAATTTCTCATGGACCGCAGCACATGAAAGCACACACGATGTAAACGTCTCCAGCCGAGCTTGTCAGGCTGGGCTCCTTCACTGTTGGTGGGGAGAGGCAGAGACTTCTAGGGAGTCACCTACCTCGCCCTGCAGCGGCCACCTGGCACAGGGCAGATGAAACGTGCCATGAATGTGCTGATCCCTCTCCACCGAGCAGGAGGAGACCTCAGGCTGCCAAAGTCAGTGGCAGAGGTTTACCATGCAGACGTTTAAAATTAGATGAGAGGTGTCCTGTCCCTGCTGTCTGGCGATGACAGAACTGTCTATAACTCCACAGGCTGACTGGCCAACACGGGATGTGGGAATCACAGCAGCCAACTTTTGCCAGCTAAAAGCAAGGATCTTATCTGTAAGTGTTGTCTACAAACCTTCTGCAACCAACAGAGAAGGACAAGGGGAAAATTCCCTCTGGCTAAACACACACGCCAAGTCCCACTTCCAAGTCAATGTCCCCAGGCAGCTATACTCTGGCTGACACCTGAGCTCAGCCAGGATCCAAGCATTAGGTGGTACTTCATTCTTGTGTCCCACTACAAATGTTCTTGGAGCTCGCCAGACAAAAACGCCTAGCTTGGGCTTTCCACAATACACAACTGCTGCTCCCTCTTCAAGCACGAACGGAAGGGAGCCTGCCAACTTGTTTTGTGACAGTACAGTTCTCTGAGAGCACTCACCCGGGAACTGGAGAAGCCAGATTCGCTTTTTCCCCCCCCTCTTTATATTTGACTGAAATCCATATCTTCCACCGCAAAACACCATGGTGCTCAAACACACTTCTCTATAGGCATTGCTGAGAGGCATCTGCATAGCAATGTTCCACTGTGCAGAATTCGCTGGCCAGATGTAAACAGCAAGCACAGCCAGATGAGAAAAGCCCAAATTTTAGTTACTGCCCCGAGATCTGTGTCAACACGGAACTCCCAAAGCAGTGCAAAGTCACGTCTCCCAGTTTTCCGCCCAAGGTTCCTGACCACGGTATTACAGAATCGTTCTTCTGAACACAGCGGCAGCACCTAAATCCCTTGTTTCATTTTTTCCATTCCTGTGTTAAGACCCTTCCAAACCAGGGGAGAGACAGCTTTGCGCCCACTCAGCTGAAGGAGGGCACTGGAGACCAGCTGCCAGCTGTAGGACAAGTGATCTAATGGCTAGCGATGGCAGGGCAGGCAGACAACCCCCCTCCTCCGCTGGCTCCCGCTCAGTGGCGTGTCCAGCACAGAAGTTCTTCCCAGTTGCTGCTCTGAGGTCCCTGCCACCCACGTGCCGTGTCGGGAAGCCAACGCGTGGCCATGGAGTCACTCTGGGGGTCCTCTGAGGTCCAGCCCTGAGCTGCTCAGGGTGCCAACTCACAGCTGCCATGAGGACCACCACAGTGTGCCTCTTCCCTGGGCTGCTGCCCTGTGCTGAACAAGTGATGCAGCACTTCCAGGCACCGCTTCCTTCCCTTCTTCCAAAGGAAATACACAGAAACGGAACTGGGCATTGCAGCATCAGTGGGTCTAGTGACCAGCAGGAAGAGGGTATGAAGGGAAGGATGTGGGACAGTGAGCAAATCCTCCGGAGATGCCTGGCTCTGACAGGATGTGGAGCAGCCCAGGAGGCCGGCAGGTGGGATGAGGAATCAACGAGCTCAGCTCACTCTTTTAGTCAGTGATGTAATCGTTAATGAAGGCTTTGCATATGCAAGACTCCTTAATTCCTAAATAAGCATGAAGGAGCTCTTACCTCCTGGGAGAGCTGCAGCAGCACGCCAACATCAACAGGATCCAGCCTCAGCAACACGTTGCAGGGTCCTCCTACACGAGCATAGTGACACAAGACAGTAAGCACAGGACAGTAAGTGTTGCTGGTTCCTGCACTCGTGTGCAGGAAATTGGTTACACCAGTCTGCCCAGGTCCCTCAAGCAGATCTACTGCCACTCGACCTGTACCTCCCTGGCTGCTCCCAGCACATCACATCTGGAGCAGCCACAGAAACGTAACAGCAGAAGGTGGACTCATGCTCGTGTGAGGTCCTGCTCGGCATTCCCAGTGGAAGGATGAGGCCCACACATCTCTTCAGTCCCACAAATGAGCAGAGCAAGCTGCTAAGCAGGTTGAATGACTGTAAGCCAAACAAGTACTCCCTCAACATGTTCAGCAGCTTCGGGAAGAACACATGTTGGATGCCCAGGAGAGCCCTACACACCTGAAGAGGCAGCAGTCAAACAAAGCTCACCTGAGGAGCCTAGGAAGGATCATGAGACTATTAATATGCACCTGCCCCATCCTAGTGCAGGAGGCCATGCAGCCTGCAGCACCCAGGGGTGATGCTCCCTTCGAAGGCAAAGAGCAGAGGGGGATAGCTGACCAGCACAGCGCAACTGCCCAAGCAGCGCCCACCACTCGCTCGTGCTGAGCCTCAGCGTCTCTCCTCTGTCCTTGCCAGCTTTCCCAGGCTCCTGTGTAAGCTTCTGCCCTCTCCTTGCCTTCTCAGACCTTCAGGAACAGACAGAGGGCTCTGAGGGCCAGGCTGTGCAGACACAAGATGCCCAGAAGATGGAGATCGTGCTCCCCGAGGCAGGCTGCAGAGGTGCCTCCACCCAGGGCGCTGGAAGCGGCGTTGCTCTTGCCATGGGACACCAATGGCCCAGCCAAGCCCGACGCAGCACCGTCCAGTAGACAGAGCAGGACACAGGTTTGTCGCAGGCCCTTGTAGAGAATTCAGCAAAAAGGTCTTAATTAGTTTATTACACAAGAAGATGACAGAGATCACACAAAGCAAGGCAAACGCGAAGAGGCAGATGGGGAGGGCAGGAGCTATACAGGGGGCTGTCTACTAAGAAATTAGCTGCCACCAGCATTATCCAAAAAACCCCCATGAACTAGGCTAAAACCACAAACAAACCCTGCACTGGGGCCTGGGAAGCTGGAGAATGTCACAGCAAATGACTGCTGTCTTCGTGGCACAACTCTATTAGCAGAAGAGTAATGTAAACATTTATGACTTCCAGCACTGGTATTTTCACCTTCCCAGAAGAAAGCACACAGAGTCCAGTTTTGGAGCTCAAGATGGGCAATGAATTGTTCAGCATACCTGTAGAGGGGATCTGCAAACTTCTCCAGGCGCTCCAGTGGTACTTCAGCACATCTCTGGGATGCAGACCACCTTTGCAACACGCTCAGCATTGAACTGGTCCCACAGAAATGCTACAGGTAGACTGTACCAGGTCTACGTTGACTTGAATTTCTGAAGGAAGACCCTGCCTGCAAGTTTTTGGAAGTAGGAGAGTGTGGAAACATTTGAGGGGGTCACAGGGTACAATGTCGCTCCCACTGCTCCCCACAGCGGTGCCACACAGTGGCATAACTCACAGGAACCGTGCTTGCAGAACCAGCCACCATCCCCTCCCAGCTGATGCTCACCCTCCCACGGCTTTGCTATAATTCATCTACTCTCCATTCCTCCAGTTTAAAACTCTAGTGGAAAAACCTGGCCTTACTCAGTCTCCAGTTTCTGCTTACCTTATCTGCCAAGCCAAAGGCAGGGTAAGTGAGACAGGTCAGTGGGTAAGCCCAACTGCTGTGTCAGGAGCAGCAATTCTGACTCAAGGGCTTGGTGTGGCAGAAGCACGGCTGAAAACGTCACCTTACGGAAGACGAAGACAGGAGTCAGAAATCTGGGAAGCAATAACTGTGCAGGACTTGGGCACCTGGACAGTACGGGAAATGTGGAGATCATCAAGGCTGCCTGTGCTCTTAGCACCTGTAGCTGTTTCAAGAACCAGGAGAAAAAACCCTTAGCTATAAATACCAAAAGGAGGCGTGAACACAGACGCCGAGGTGACGCAGAAAAACATTTAACCACCTAAAATACAGAGTAGGCTTCGAAGGGTATCAGATGACTCCCCCCACACTCCAAACTGTCTCAGAATATCAGTCTGAAGCAAGAGACTCCTCAGGTCCGACCCCGTGGGCAAAACAGGCGCCTGCTCTGCCACAGGTGCAAAGCAGCGGAGCCGGAAGGGAAGGCAGCGAGCTCTGGCCCTTTTCTGCTCAGAAACAAGAAAGCCAAGATCTAGCTGAAATAATGAGTGCTTCCTAGAGGCTCGTGTCTCTCAATTTTAGGAGACCTGGGAAAGTTGGGGGAACAAGTCCTTTGGAATAATAAGCAATGTCCAAATTCCGTGTATGAGACAGGAGACCTGGCTGGATGAAGTGCGCGACGCGGCTCCTTACAGAAGAAATCCGCATGCGCATCCTCACTTCACACACAGGTGTCCCCAAGCCCATGCGCCGAGACCTCTTTCAAAAAAACCCAGCAGCATAAGCAAAGAACTGCCCATAAGTAAAACACCTTCAAATCATTCCCTCTGCAAAACCTCAAAAATCGGGCAAGATGGGCTTTACGACGTTTGGTTAAAACCCCGCGTTCTGCTGCACTCGAAGCAGTACTGTACAGAGGGATCCCTTCCAGCTGCTGATCGCTGCTGCTGTCGTGCTTGCAAGGTGCAGGTTTTGTTACTGGAAAGGCATTCTCTCTCCGGAATTCTAAATTCTGGCTGTAAAGAGGTCTTTATATAAAAGATATTGGCAATGGCATGTTTCTAGTCTATCGGCACGCACCTCTCCAGAGCAAGGGGGGTCACGAGTCTACATCCAAATCCTGTCCCCGGATTACCAATGGCTGGGAAGCAAAGTCTTCTCCTGTCCTAGGCAGCCTCCAGTGTATTTTTCCTCTCTAACAGATTACCCTTTTAATTCAGACAGTTTCTGCCTTCTCCCAACAGTCCCCACACACGTCTGTCCAAAACATACCCTGACTGCTGGCTCAGCTCTGTGCCAGCGGGGTGGCTGAAGGCATTTTATGGAACAAGCAGAGCGCCATGATTATAGGTCTTTACTCTCATATTAAGAAGTGCAAAAGCAGATGCCAGTGACCACAGCCTGGCACCATGGCTCCTGGAGCCTCCAGCCCACAAAGAGAGGAAAGGGCTCCATTTTGACCATGCGTCCATCCCATATTCAGAGTACAAAAGGCATTGCCATCTCCAGCCCAGCAGTCCCGTGAACGCTCCCAGCTTGCTGGCTTCACAGCACCAGCACCACAGACCCTCCACCAGCTCGGACCCACGTGCAGCACGCTCCCAGGCGTTGGATGGGGGCACGCTCCCAGGCCTGCGTTCCCATGGCATGGATAACATGAGTCCAGGTTTAAATTAAATAGCAGGAAAGGGGTTAAAGTTTAAATGACTGTTTTGTATATGAATTAATGTATGTAGCTTTGAGCCAAAATATCTACCATTAATTTTTCCACCTATTTCAGGAGCAGTAAGATACACAAAGTAAAGTTTATTTTGGTACTTGGTATACTTCTCTCTCATTAAAAATAAATTAATCAGCAAATTCCTTCACAGCTCAGCCTTCTTTTATGTAAATACAACCCAGCTGTAATGAATTACAAGGTGTTATTATCTCACACACACTGTATAATACTTCACACATAAGAGGTTTCTCTGCTTAGCTCAGCTTTCAACAAAAGCATCTTAAATAAACTGCAAGCAAGTTGTTTGGTCTGTAATGTTTTCACAGAGAAAGGATACACCTCACACACAGAGGGTTTCTTTACATGACTCATTTTATAACAAGTTAAACTGAGGAAGTTCGCCTTGGAAAAAAATAACAAAATGCCTTTTTTATGCACAGAAGGCTCCCTAAGAGAAGATTAAAAAAAAAAAAAATGCAAGCCAGTGTTTGGGAACCTATATTCTGCATCCCGCTGCTCTGTACACAGAGAAGGGATGTCAAATATTGCCCGAAAACACACAATATGAAGGACGCAACTTCAGAAGAACGAACAGTCGCAGCCAGGCACAGTCGCACTTTCACCAGATTAAGGATTCATAAATTAAGGATTAAATTTCACAAATTAAGGATTATCACCTTCGACTTTTGTTTAACAGTTTTACTAGGAATAAGTCCTGGTATTAGAGGGCTTATTCCTATCAAAAGCGCACAGGGCACAGAAAACACACACACACATCAATTTTACCCAGACTGACATTTATTATTGACTAGGATTTTAGACAGGAGAGAAATGAAAATTGTTTTTGTCACTGACCTGGAAATAGCCTGGTGGACCATCCACCTACGCAGCACACCTCAGCCTCTGCTGACTCAATCAGCGGAGCTCTTGCTCCCGTAATTACCGTGTTCGCGTAATTTGCCCGCACAGCCATATAAAGTTTTCACCGGGATTGACAGGTCTTGTTAAAAAGCCCTGGACCACTGCGTTGGGGGATGGAGGATAGCATGGTCTTGTCCCACTAAGAGCCACGGACAGAAACAGGGATGATGTTTTCATAAAAAACTTCTTAGACCACAACTCTAAAAAGACTATGGAAATATCAGCAAAGCAGACTGAAATACCAAGTAGTCTGAGGCAGCTTTTAGTGACAGCCCAGCCACGTTTTGGACTTCATTCTCATTATGATGGCTCGAGTCATGGAGGATTACTGGGGACTGTGCACTATTCTTTGTATCCTCCTATCCTTGTGCAACACAGCAGAGAGTTCCTAAACAGGATTTTCACAGAAAACCCTTCAGAATCTGTTAAAGCAATTCTTAACTGCACTAAAGCAAAAATGGACCATTCCATCCTGATATCAGGCTTTTAAAGTACATTAACGTCTAATATGCAAAGCTCAGATTTGCATTCACAACCGTTCAGCAAGCAGAGGAACACCGTTGTGTCTCTACACAGCAGCTCTCCACATGAAGTAAAGGACAGAAACGTCTTCTTGAGACAACTCTATGTCATGGTAAAATATCTGGTTTCCTAAAGACAGCAGGCAGGTCCTTCACTTTGTCAGCAAGGACCACTCAGTGCCATAAAAAGGACAGAGGTTGTCAAACCAGCTAGGATTTATTCGCAGGTGAATATTCAGAAGAGTATGGCTGTCCAATTTGCTACTGAGTCACCATGGATAGGACATCTAATTAAACATTTTCTTTTCAACAGCAGATTTTCCTTCCTGACCCCACCGCCTCAGCCCAGTTCCATTTCAGGCATGCTTCCCAAACTGATCTGACAAACTGATAGCCACACCAGGCGCCGGCGCGCTCAGAGTCCTTCGTCATTGTAAACGGGGGACAGGGGCTTGAGGATGCTGTGGGCGTTGCTCTCCACCAGCGGCCGCCAGCTCACCTCGCCCGTCAGCAGCAGGTCCTCCCCGCTCAGTGCGTCCAGGTGCTGCACCTGCAAGGACAGGACGTTAGTGCGAGGTGTCTCACCACCCGCTCCAGCTCCTCAACAGACACACAGACACGCTGCCGTCCAGAAAGCCAGCAGAACTGGGAGATTTTCGTATACTTTGCCATTTGTGAGGGCTAGACCTAAAAAGATCATTTACGACTGCTTAAGCCATGGCAAGGCCAGGAGATAAGGATCTGCAGATCCACTGGAGGTAACTGCGTAAGGTCTTCTGCTAACACCTTAGCTAATGCTTCCTCTGAAAGTTTGGCAGCAGGACAAAGCAGAGCCATGCAAAGCTAACATGAGTCATTTTATCTACCCGGCAGTTAATTCAGATGACACACGGCTAGTACCATCATTACACGGAGTATTCTCGTAGAAGTGGTTTCATACAGACAAAGGCTTTTCACTATAGAAAAAAAGCCTGACCAGCAGGGGACACCTGAGATTTATAAGATAAAAGCACACGAGCTGGAGGAGATGAACATGGAATGAACACTCACTCTCGCAATACAAGAAATACTTGGGATCAAACGAAATTTTAAGGTGCAATGTAAGCAAAATAAAACATCTCGTCACACAACATAGGGTTAACTTGCTGCCACAGGACACTGTAAACATGCAGGGGGGAGAGAAAGCCTGTCAAGGGTCTATCACCACCTCCAGCTCAGGAAGTCTGTGGACTGCTGGAAGAGTTGACCAGGGAAATAGTACACATGCTTGCCCTGTTACTACAGTCTTCTCTGGCATCCACTAATAACCGCTGCTAAAGACAGGATCAGCAAGAAATTGTGGGAAAGACCTCGTACACAATGCTTACTGGAAACAAAAGGTAATTTGACAAGGAGTTTCTCAACAGAAGAAAGAGTACACCCACGGCCACAGAGGGCCAGACTGAAGAGCCACCTAAGCACAAAATTCTGTTTCCGACAGTCATGGACAGCAGATTCCTTGGGAGGAGTTAAGTACAATGTGTGCATACAATGTTATTTTCCTTGTTTATTTTCCTTCCCTCTCAGCATTTGTTAGTTCAGGGATTTTGAGCCCAGAGTGGTGGCTGTGGATTTAACAGCCCTAGACAGACTTCTCCTCCATGAACCTTGCCCGTGGCTTTGGATCCCACGTGCAATCGTTGGATCCCAAACAGCCTGTGGCAACATTCTGTCCCCACGTTCTTGTATCAGTGAGCAGCCTCTCCTCGCTCACCTTTCACGAGCCTTCAAGATTTCCCAGAGCTGCCTCATTCTCTCCCAGCTGTTTTTCAGGCAGGGGATCCTACTCAATGATAATAAAGGAGCTGTTTCATGTCACCCTTACCTCCCTTCTCTGAGCCTTCCTCAGCTCCGTTTTTATCTTTCTCCATGTTTGGAAGCCAAACCATACACATCATTCAAGATCACATGGTACCATGGATTTAAAAAGTGGCATGACAACACTATTTGATTCTCTATTCCTTCCTTAGTATTTCTGAGCACTTGTTTTAGTTTTTCTAAACACTACAGACTGCTGAGCTGACATTTTGATAATACAATTATCATCTCAAGGACTCATTCCTGTGTGGAAACAGAAAGTTTAAACCTCATCAATTTATTATCAATATATAAAGCTGTTTTTCTCAAGCTTGCACCTTTAGAGCCTGCTACAGGAATGACCTGTCTTCATGGAAGCTGTGCTGACTCTTCCCCAATGTGCCATATTTATCTGTGATCACTGTTTCCTATTCAGGTGCTGATAGCTTCTGTCCTATCCTTCACTTGAATATACAGAAGTGCAACAAAATTCCCCACTTGGCAGCATATTGGCCCAAATTACATACTTTTTATACATGCCTGCTCCCCGCCAAACTTACAGCCTCCCTGATGTTAAGCATCAGCAACCTTCAGCATTAAATTAAGCCTGTCCCTCCTGAGAAGCCCTCTAGCATTCCAAAAGTGCCCTCAGTCCCTCACAGAGTCCAGCCCTTTACTTCCCATACCGTTTTCTCAGACACACACTGAAATACTGTCTCCCCAAATCTCTACCTGGTCCTGAATATAACACTGGAAACATTAAGGAGAATGCTGTTGTGGAGGTTCTGGTCTTCAGTTCCCCGTCCAACAGCCTTCACTCTTCCTCCAGAACCTCTCTCACCCTCGTCTGTCTTTGGTATCCGCCTGGACTATTTCCTACCAACACTTCCTAGAAACCTGGTTCACAAACCTCCGAAGGGTTAAGAGGACAAACGCTACTTAATATTGTTTCCTCCAGGTAATAACTGAAAGAAACAGAAATAATTCTGGAGAACAAAACCTTTTACTTCTGTCCCACAAAGACCATCAGAAGACTTTCAAGCTCTGTGTGCTGTTTCATTATGGAGAGGATCCTAACTCTCATTTCTAGTTCTACAAGCTGCAGCCCATTTCTGACATGTTTTATCAAGCCCCTCCATACATAGCATAGGTCCAGAAAAAGATGAGCAGGATTGCTTTCAACAGTCTGCGAATTTCTTTGCAGCCATTTCTCAACAAACTGCAATAAATATCAGCCCGTTTTTATATTTTTAACTTTTTCTCCCTAAAAACAATCACTGAATGTAAAAATCAGTTATGAGAACTGATCTACATAGCATACAAGCAATAAAAATAAATATTTGATATCCTAAACACCAGAATGAAGTTACACTACGAGCTGTCGCGTACCTGTTTGCGGACATATTCTACAAGTAACTCCAGGTGCCGAGGGTCTTCACAGTTCCTGTTAAAAAGGTTTCTCCAAAGAGCTGCTGCCAGAACACGATCGTCAGACAAGATTCCCTAAAGGAAGCACAGAGGGGATTACGAACTGCACATGAAGAGGGTCTGGACACAAGGCAACCACATGACACTACTTGACAAGTGACAGTATTACCTGTCTCAAAGTGCACAGCAGCTATGAACTGTGCATATGAAAAGGCACCACCATCACTCTTTCACAGAATCATAGAATGGTTTGGGTTGGAAGGGACCTTAAAGACCATCTGGTTCCAACCCCCCTGCCATGAGCAGGGACATCTTCCACCAGACCAGGGTGCTCAGAGCTCCATCCAACCTGGCCTTGAACCCTGCCAGGGAGGGGACAGCCACAGCTTCTCTGGGCAGCCTGGGCCAGTGTTTCACCACCCTCATGGTGAAGAATTTCTTCCTAATATCTAATCTAAATCTGCCCTCTTTTAGTTTACAGCCATTCCCCCTTG
>Ga0065711_1047222_pt1 | contig 12451 bp, 6 predicted proteins | sample Hoacrofraction12_FD_59098 | JGI IMG/M metagenome (GOLD analysis project Ga0065711, IMG submission 59098) | Hoatzin crop microbial communities from Cojedes, Venezuela - Epithelial fraction 12 v2 (version 2) | ecosystem: Host-associated > Birds > Digestive system > Esophagus > Crop | place... | reverse complement strand
GGGGGGGGGGGTCGCAGTCAGCTCATAAAGCTTCGTCTCTGCTACTCCCTTCTCCTCACGCCATTCCCCTGCTCCAGCATTGGGTCTCTCCCTCAGAATACAATCTTTCACAGACTTCTCCAACATGGGTCCTTCCTAGTTGCAGTTCTTCAACAACTGCTCCAACATGGGCCCCTTCTACAGGGTACAGTGCTTTAGGAACCGACTGCTCCAGTGTGGGTCCCTCACAGGCCACTGTTCCTGCCAGCAGCCTGCTTGGGTGTGGGCTCTCCCTGGGCTGCGGGTGGGTGTCTGCTCCACTGTGGTCCTCCATGGACTGCAGGGCAACAATCTGCTTCGCCATGGTCTTCTACAAGCTGCGGGAGAATCTGTGCTCTAGTGCCTGGAGCACCTCCTCCCCCTCTTTCTTTACTGACCTGGATGTCTGCCGGGTGGTTTCTCTATTTTCTTTTTAATCCCTCCTTTCTCTTGGCTGCTGTGCAGTGTTTTTCATTCATTCTTAACAGAGGCACTACCAGTGTCACAGATGGGCTCAGCTTTGCCCAGTGGTGCGTCTGACATACAGTTAGCCCGTATTTCCTCTCATAGAGGCCACCTCTGCAGCCCCCCAGATGCCAAAACCTTGCCACATAAACCCTATACAATGTTCTCAGATCAAATATAAAGCAAGGAGTAGAATAGAAAGACCTTATTAAAGCAGTACTATTTGTGCCTAGAATAGGCAGCCAATTTTATTGAGAAGAAATGTTTAACGCTCCTACTGTTTCAGCAGGAATTCTCTGCAAGACAGAAAACTTGCATTTCCCATTTAATTTATTGGAGATATTCTATTAGGAGGTTGTAGGTGATCCCCAGTCAACTCTAGCTAAAATTACATATCACAGTGTAGAAAAACTGGCTGAAAACTTGTCTTTGTATGTCAGAAAATAGTTGGACTTTGGTGTGGTTGTGCTTGAGATTTTTCTTAGGTGTAGGAACACCAGTGTTGCAGTTTGTGTATTGTAATATTTAGTATATACTTTGTAAATACAATAATAGACAACACTACTATATGTGACTAATAGCCACCAGTCATGGACTGCTCAGTTTGTCTTTCGAGCAGCAAATATAACAGGATTCCCCTGGATAACTCTGTAATTCCATGACATCATTTGACTTTTTTGTAATTGTGTCCCAACTTGCTCAGCTGGAGTTCTTCGTAGGTTCAGGTGGATGTTATACGCAGAATAGGCACTTTCATTATGCATCTGACTTTAGAAGGCATTTGGCTTAATGTTCAGAAGGTTGAGCATCTGCAGCTACAAATAGATTTAACGAAAATTCTGCAGACTCATTTCTAAAAATGAATTTTTATGTGAACTTGAGGTTTTCTTGTTTGATGTGAATGCTGCTGTATGTGTACCAGTGTATTACTACTGATGTAGTACTAGTGCATCTTACGTAAGTACAGTATTTTGCTATTTTCCCTAATAATGAGTTGGAATGCACATCAGCTTTTTTTTTGTCAGCAGTATGCTAGCAATTCAGTTGCGAAAATCTGTCTTAGTTTTCTTTGGTTTTGTAAGAGACAAATAATTTGTTTGCAACTTCGTCTAGCAGTTCATTTATAAAATAGTAGACTCCCGCCTTTCAAAAAGCCTTAGAGAGGAGACAGACTGGCCAATTTTCTCCCTCCATTGGCAGAAGGAAGCACTTTGTTCACAAAGACTTGCCTACGAACTCAGGACACAGGTTTTGTTTGTGGGGTTTTATTTCCCTTCAGTTACTGGAAGTTTTCATCCTGTCTGGGATGAACACATGGCAAGAAAAGTGCTTGGATGAGTAGGGATTTAAAGACATTGAATCGGACAGTGTGAGTTTTCTTTTTTGTTTTCCCCTAGTTCCTATGTATCTATATTTTACTACCTAACTGTTTGTTATTTATACAATTGCATTGTATTTTTTTTAAGAAGTGAGAGACCTACCGTCTATTTGCCTCGATGTACGACAAAAGCAGCGCATCTCTATAGATACACTACCCCAAGAACTGAAAGCACCAATTCCTCCTGAACCTTCCCTTCCCATCCGAACCAAAACTGTGAAAGAGTTTCAGTAAGTTACACTGGTGTTTTCTAGAACTGTACTTTCTTTCTTTGGAAAGTTTAGCTATTTCTAACTTTGGCTAAAAGTACAGATGACCTTTCTTCATGCATTATGTCTAAGAGCGCTAATTTTCAGAATCAGTTTTATGGCAAAGACTTATTTCTTTTCTCGTGTAATACTTGCTGCTTATGTGACCACTATGCTGTAAGTTTGTCTAAGTGAAAAGAGCTTTCAGATTAAAGAGTCTGTGCAGACAATGTTTGTGGTGCTGCCCCATAACACTGATTTAACTAGAAGGAAAGTAGAATTGATGTGAAATAATGTCTTGGGTTCCACTTCTGTTTTTCCAGATCAGGGCAGACCCTTAATCAAAACTGTGTCTGCATTAGATTTCTTCCAGCACTGTTATGCTACTTGGTACATGATGCTTGATCGGCTTAGCTAGGCTAGCAGAAGTCCTCGGGGAAACCACCTGAATTGTCTTTAACTGTATTTCCCTGATGTCAGGTCTGCACCAAAAAGTTTTGCTGGCTTTGCTTGGTTTGCTATGAGCACAAGGCAATAGAGGACATTTTTTCTCTGCTTAACATAGCTATGTTCCCAAAAATTGTGATGTGGACGCTGTCATTAGAGGAAATGGCGTAACTTTTTTTTGAAAAACTAATGGCGGAAGTTTGAAAAACTACACTACGGAATTCCGCCTGCGATATGTGAACGTATGTTGGCAGAGTGTTTCTTTTAGAGTGAGTGTATTCTTAGAGGGCTATTTACTAATTCATTGAAATTTACTAGTTCCTTGTGGCTTTGTTGTTGGTTTTGTTGTGGGTTGTTTGTTGGGGTTTTTTTTTAGCCTTTAGAGCCCACAGAGCAGTGTTACACTGCTGTAATACCTGTGAATGTTTTACAGTAGGATAATCTTGGTCAGGAAACCAGGAGAAGTATTCCTAGGAAGAAGCCCGATTCTTCTATTTTTTTTTTTTCAAGCAGATTTGGGGGGGAGAAATCACAGTTGCTCCATGAGGCATATGAGCATGTACTCTTTGATGCTCTTCTCCATGTTTGAAGTTTTGTGCATTCGGTGAGGAAAAGGAATGCTTTTTGATTAGTCAGTGTGTGTATTTGGTGGAAAAGGAAACAGTTATAAAAGAGAATTTGACAAGAGGTGATCCCTTGTTGGTATTCAGGTGATCTGAAGAACTGAATTTTTTTCAATATTCAGACTTTTGTGTCTATTGACTGCTGTCTAATTATGTAATTATCAAGAATTTTATTCTTTCAAGTAAAGTATTAAAAAGTCATTAGCATTTTTGGTATGTCCCAGTGATAACTTTTTTTTTTTAAATATGTAGTACAAAGAATTTATTGGGGTGGGGGGCAGGGGAGCAAACTGGGATTTATATCACCAGCATTGTAGATAGCTAAAATAAAATTCTGCTTCAAAGGTTGGTTGGGGTTTTTTCGGTTGGTTGGTTTTTAAATGTACGATATTATACAGAATTTCATATAGAGATACGTGCTTTAAGTTCCAATACTTGAAAGGACTTTAAGAGTAAATCCACAGATTTTGTTGTCCCCTTAAGGAAAGTGTACAGTCGCATACAAAGATTATGTTTTATTTGAAAAATTTGAAGAGCAATAAAATTTTGTACAAATGATAATTAATTTGACTAGTTCAGGAGCCTGCATGCTTACATAAATTAGTCTTAGAAATTTTATCATGTCAGTGTATCTTCAGCTTAATTCTATTCTGCTAATGATTTGTCTCAATATACTGAACTGTGACACCATGAATTAACATTTTGAATAAGAGACATTGCTCAGGTGTATCAAACACAAGCTGTGCTTTTGTTCTCTTGTAATACCATGATCTTAAACTGACAAGGAAGATGTTAGAAAGATATTGATATACTTGTCTGTTTTGTAAGTGTGCTCAGTGAGGGAAGTTTAGAGTTACAGTGCAGTCTACAGTGTAAGTGGTGGGGAAGATTGAACCCTTACATTACCGATATTTTAATATATTCTTTCTAGGGATGATGTGGAAAAGGCTAAGTCATCAGGAGATTGGAAAGCCGTACATGATTTTTATTCTACAACATTCGATTCTTTCCTGGAGATAAATGCTGCATTTAAGGTAGAAAATAATCCATAATGCTGTTTAGTACTTACAGTGCTTTCTAGTTTCAAAGTGTTTGCTAAAACATCAGTTAAAGGCTTGCAGCTAGTTACTCAAGACCACTAAGATCATTTTGTCATGTTCTCACCTGTCTTTGGTAGACAATCTGTTATTGCATTGATTTATTGATTCCAGTTTAAGCATCTATATTTCAAGTGTATGTGGAGCTTTAATATGCCAGTATGTAACTCATTTTTTGACACTATGAATGTGTAGATACTTTCTACACAAGCTACAGTTTGAAAACATGCAAGCTAATGCAGGTAATATGGAGCCCCAAGCAAATCTGGAAACAGAAATTCCCTGTCCCCGAAAAAACACGTGATATGGGCTCAAGTAGTATAGCTGTTCTTGTGTTGTGATGGCACGTTTTCCTTGCGAAGGATCATATTCATGTGTGAAAACTTTCTGAATTCATGCTAAATTAGTATTTCCGGCCTATTACAGAGCAAAATGTGCTTATGATATTTAATATGGACAGTAGGACTTGAATCTAGATAAAATAGCTTGTCACTTTTAGTTACTTAACAAATTTTGAATGCTTACATTTTTTTTGCTCTTGTCTGATAATGGATCGACAACAAAGATGATACATGAAAATTCAGTGTAATTCATTATTTGAAACCTTCTTACGTTTTTAAAATAGAACAACAAGCTATTGGAGTTACGTGAATATTGCCAATGTGTAGGATTATTCTTTAGCTTCGTCTTTCACATATTAGTAAAAGCAACTTAGATTCTTATGTTTTGATAAGCAAAATAGAGTTATATCTGTACGTGTTTTGTTTAAACCTTTGTTTTCAAAGACAGCTAAAATATTCAAAACATTTCAAAACAAAAATGCTTCATGTATTATCTAACTTACAGAAAGATACCAATTCTCCATTTAATACCATTGAGGACTCTGGAATCAATGCAAAATTTGTGAATGTTGTCTATGATGCCTTATTAAATACTGTAAGTAAAAGCAAATAATGTTTTAAAACATTGTAATAATTATTTCAGCAAAGAAATATGCTAAGCAGCAATTTATACCAAAAGTTTTTCTCAGATTGGAATGATTTCTGAAGAATCTCTCAGAACATATTTAAAATGGTCCCATGAGAATTGCCATAGGGTCATGAAAAGGGCTCTAGTAAAAGAGGAGGAAAATTTTGCTACTAGTAATGCACAGTTCACACTGTGGTAGGTCTCAAAGACTACTTGCAAGGTGTGACATGACTGGATGGCACACTGCATGGTGGGATATAAGGAAAATGGATAGGGGTAGCAAAAAGTGGGCACTGTGCCTAGTAAGCAAAGGACAGGAGTAATTTAGAAATTATATTTACAGTTTTTAAGTTGCTTAAAGCATTGAAAGCTACTGCTGGCACAACTCCAGGCCTCAGCTAATAGTTGGCAAGAAAAGATACTTAGGAGTTCAGCATCATAACACAAAACATTCGTAGCTGGCTTGAATCACAAGCAAAAGAAACTTGCTTTTTCATACAGTGTCTTGTATAGAATATGTATAATTACATCAGATATGATTTTTCCTCTCCTTTTCCATAGCCTCAAGACGTTCAGAAGTCAGTCCTAAAAGGAATAATTAATGGTCTTCTACAAGAATGGAAGGGGTAATTGTAAAAAATATTTGCATTAATGCTGTGCCAGCACTTACAACTGGTATACTTTTTGTCTTTATTGTTTTAGACAAAGAAAGAAAACGTTCTGATATGACATATTTGACTCATAAGAACTTGTCTCTGGCAGGCAAATCTGCTGAAATGTATCTTGAACTCTGTAAGCTGACATTGAATCTGTGAGAGTGAGACCCAGACCCAGCCATATATTCCCCCGCAAAATCTCAGCTGCTTTTGCCGGAACAGTCTGTCGGGCATCTGAACTGGGAGATGAATTAAGGAATTTATCTAGACTAAAAAGTATTCTCCCCACCCACCCCCCCAACAGCAACTAACATGTTTTAACCTAGATAATTCCTTGATCCAAAGTTTCCTTCACAATACTGTTCATGTGTGGCAACGGCATAAAAGGCAGTGCAGGATGCAGAAGGGGATAGCCCAGAGGCAGGAGGTTTGGAGATGGCCACATTTTAGCAAGAAGTAATAGAAGTTAGAATGCATGGTTTGATTCACAAAAAGATACAGCAAGAGCTCTATGGCGCCTTGTGACCCAGCCCTTGGCTATTCCTTTCTCCACCTTCTCTGTGCTGTTGCTGCATGTGTGCTTGTGGTTCTATAAAAGCCTCAAAGCAGATAAAGAGCAAGAAGTACAGAGGGTGCGGTGGTAGAAGTGTATGGAGAATTCTGGCAGGAAATATCAAAAATGGGGCAAATAAACTCTTCTGTAGTGTGACCTGAGATAGACAACAGCATGGACTTTCATCTTTGGAACACCTCTTACTCTTCTGACTCTCTTTTTGATTCTCGCTTCTGTTATGCCACAAAATATGGATGCTAGAATAGCCTACTGCCTTTGGAGAGTAGTCAGAATCTTTAAGTGTCCTTTTTGATTTCCAAGAGCAGCGGACATCCTTAAATACGGTGTTTAAAAAGTATTGGCAAAGCAAAGCGAAGTCATATGGTGCATGATTTCAAGACTCTTAATGTGTATATATGATGTATACATATGGTTCTGCTTATTATTTCATTCATTCATAGGCCCCGAACAAAAGATGATCTTAGAGCATACTGTATACTTTTACAGGTAAGAAAAATACAGGGCTCTTATTTAAGTACATGTCTGCTTAACTTACAATCTATAAACCAGTATACTATGCAAACAAGATGCTTTGTGTAGTTGAGATACTTCACATTTAATTTCCTGTTAAAAGAATGTATTAAAATATGGAAGAAGTGTAGAGTATGCATGATGGGAATGGGAGCTTGATGGAAGGTAGTTGATGGGGAAAGGTTGCATAGATTAAAACTATGGACTATCATTATTAGACATATAATTGTGTCCTATCATTTTGTGGGTTGAAAGAAGAAATGTTTTAGCAGGTTATTGTTCTTGTTTCTTCCTTATTCCCAGATTTGCTTTATTAGTACGCTGTAACTATTCTTTCCAGAAAGCTTCAGTACATGCACTTTTTGATATTGCTGTAACTTTCTCCAGTGTTGCATTTTATCCAGCAGACTCTCTCCAGTCTATCTGACTGGCTACATTGTCTGATTTCTGTCTGTGTTAACCTATTACCTTTGCTACTATAGCAGATTTACATTTGTGGCAAATTTCCCCTTTAAATTTTGCCAGTGTAGGTAACACCTCTCAACACAGAGAGGTTTCTGCTGTTATTTGAGAAGGTCAGATGGTAATTTAATTTTTTGAGACAATAGTTTTCTTCTCTGGGGTGGTATACTAGCTGTGAATCAGAAGGAGTATATCCTGCTGAAAAGTGGGAATGTGTGAACTCATACATAATAGGGAAAATAAGTTGGGATTGATGTGCGGGAAGCTGTGAGAATCCTTACTACTGAGGTGGAAAGCACATCACTCATAGGAGTGTAATTCATGTGCTACGCAGTAAATGATAATTCAGAAAAATATATTGACTACTGCCTTTATTACCTGTGGGCTTTCTTTTGAAACAAAAAGAATCATACTTTTACAATATAGGAGTTATGTATTTTTTTATTTCACTAGAATTTGTAAGTAATTTTTTTTCATAGTTTTACCACTGTCACAGCAATTTTGTGAATTCCTTTCCTGCGTAATTGTATTGGCAACAACAAACATAAGAAAAAATCCTAATAACTTTTTTGCCTTTATGCAGTTTATTAACCTAACACATTTTTTTAATCTTTTTCAGAATCCTCAATTTAGTAACACTTCTACTTATGTCATCTATGCTCACTTGCTAAGACAGATAGCAGCCTTAACAGAAGCTGACCATCATTTCCTAGTGCACTGGTCTAAAAAGTAAAAAAAAATAAAAAATAAAATTTAAAATTCCATTTTTTAGGATTACAATTGTTACTGTATTTCCATTGATGTTAACTGTTTCATAAATTACATGAAAGTTAATTTAATTGACAAAAGAGATTGTTTTTGTTGTTTTCAAAGTACATTTGGACATAGTCCATTAAGTGATACTGATTTATAGATGCAAACTGTATATAATGTATAAAAAGGAATATCTTTATGCAAAAAAAACTTAATTGCAAAGTAACTTATGTAAGTTATTTGTCGGTAACACATGCAAAATAACTTCTGTATATACATTTTTAGATAAATGTTTAAATGGTGTTATTAATACAAACATCTTTGTGATCTTTGTTTAAATGAAAGGTTTATTGTGCATAATTTGCAAAAGATACTGTAACTTCACTGTACTGTGTGAAAACCACAAATGAAATTGAGTCCCTGCTTTGTAGTGTGATAGAGGTGGTGAGACAGTATTGTTAGGGAATTAGTTTTTTTAATTGAATTAACTCTAAGCACCTCACTAACAAACTCATGGGAATAGCTGCCCATAGATTGGCTTTTAAGTTGGTATGCAGTTGCCTTCCTTATAATGACTGTGCAAAAACTTCAGTCTGGGATAAAAAAGTTTGAATGGCCATATTCACAATTCCTTTACCTCCTAGGGAATCTGTTAATAAAGGATTTTCTTCTCTGCAAGGATGGAAATTATATGTCCCTCCTCTCACCCTGTAATACGTCTAAATTTGCTTAAAATTGTGGTAATATGTGATTTCGTTTGAATCGGTGTTTACCAATAAGATTTACCCTCTTGGCTAAGGATGCAATAACCATACTGTCATTTTTATTCTTAAAACATGTATTAGAAATCTAAACCATTGAAACAGAAGAGCTCTTATTTAGAAAAGGATGCTTTAATATATCTACACATATATGTGCATTGCTGTGATTTTATAGAAGTGGTGCAGCACATAATTTAAAATGCACGCTTGTCACAAGTGTATGAAGTACTTTCCACACTTTATTCAATAGGACCAAGCATCCCAAAATAACAACCTTAGAATTCCTCAGTATTTATATAGTGGAGTGAAATAGCTAAGGATTTTTTGTTTTCTTTTTATTTACTAAAAATCAAGAACAAGTAATGATGCTATTGCATTTTTTTTTTTAAATCACAGACATCAAAAAGCATAGTTAGGGGTACACTGAAGAACATTACTGTCTGCCAGTATTTAAAAGCATGCTTCTCAAACTTTATATTTGGAATTTTGTTTTTATGTATAGGACAAAAGCATGTTTTTTGTTTTAAAAATCACATTGAAATCTGACAGTATAAACTCTCGTGTAGACAGTGATCACATGAGAGTAACTGCAGCCTGTTTGTTTTAGGATTTCACAGAGGAGGTTCAAGGAGTTGGTGGACAGGTTACTGCAATTTATTTCTTTACGCCTGTTTCCTGCAAAACCTGAAGAGTTTCCACCTATGGTGAAATGTACCTGGTGGATTCCATCAGCAACCAAAGTCTTGGCTTTATTTAGTAGGTATTTTTCTTGAACTATGTATCTGTGTGTATGTGTATATATGTGTACGTTTGTGTATGTAAATACATGTGAGGGGGGATAGTTTATACCTGTCATCTGGGGCAGACTGACAATGGTGGTGGCACAGTATGAACTACAATAAAATGCCAAAAAGTAGTAAGCAACAAAAAACATCTTCTATTGGCAAGTCTTCATACTTGCTTTCCAGTAGAGGATAATTGCTATGCATCATTTTCCTGTAACAACAACTGAAGATTATTCAAACAAAAATCCACAGAAGTAACTGATGGTTAAGGTTTCCCTTAGATTTGTAAAAGAAACTGTTTTAAATGTGTAATTGTCAGAATTTCTTTTGTAGCTGGCTTACCCCCACTGAAGTATTTGATATCTAAGAGAAGTTGGGCAATGCATATGCCTCCTAAGTCCAAAACTACAGTTTAAAAAAAGTAAATCCCTGTACAGTTCAACATAGAACACAGCAAATTTTATCACTGCAAATGCAAACCACCTTCTCGACTCATCCCCAGTAGCTTAGTGATTAGAACAATTACTGTGGAAATGGGAGGATGAAGGTCAGTCCCCTTTTCTTGAGGGGTAAATACCTTCCTCCTTTCTAGGAGAAAATGAAACCACCGAGTGAAAATTACGATGGGAATGAGGATGTTTTCATTTTGCTGTCATCTTAAAACTTTTACTTAAAAGCATTCTGCACAGTCCTGCTTGTCCAGAACAACAGTTTAGACACATAAGCTCAACTGTGTCTAAAACAGAGATGTGTGCTGTCTAGTCATCTGTGAAGGAGTTGCGAATTACTTAATTCTAGAAAAAGGGACATTTAGTAATTCAAGATACACTACTTTCTGTCTGACCGATCAAAATTAAATTATGTTTAAGTGCAAACAGAGAAAACTTATTAGCTGTTTGACATTATATGAATGTTACATAATGAGTTAGGCAGCTTAAGTGTGAATTACTTCATGTGGTCAAGTACTTAATTTTTGTATTGGTGAGTTTAGATAGTCTAGTAGTTACCTGAGCAAATACGTGTATCTTTGCATACTATGTTTTGTGCCCCTGCCTTTCCATCCCTTTTGCAAGCAGGCATCAAACAAATAATTGTTAACTGTAAAACATGTAGACGTTATATCCATAGCTACGTTTGGAACTAAATGAAGGTGTTTAAGAAATCCATCTATCAAACTGCTTTTTTGTTGATTTCATCAGAACATAGCATTCTTTATCCATCAGGCCTTAACTTACTGTATTTCATTAAGTGGGCTAGAGTCAAATGGAGGTTCTCTTATCACAAATGGGCTGAACTAGGGATTTACTATTTTTTACAGCAATTAACACGATTACATATGATGCTATGTTATAGTTGTAATTCTGTAGCTAAGACTGAGACAAAGTTATTAGGTGATTTGGCTTAGTGTTTGAGGTCACGGGTGCTTAGGATGTGTAGAAAATGGATGTGCCAAATCTGAGCAGTATTTTAAAAGACTTTGGCGTTTTCTTTGTAGATGCTGCTAATAGTCTGATCAGTCCTCCTGTTATTTCATATACGGATTTCTATAATTCTACACTTGATCATATTGATCTTATGGAAGAATATCATAACTGGCAATGTTATGCAAATTCTCACAGGTAAGAGGAATAATTAGTTGTTTCTTGTTAAGTATTTCAAAGCACTTTATCTACAGTATGTATATCTCATATATAGTGTATATAAGGTGTGTACATATGTTATACATACACTTTATGTGTATATGTAGGCACATTAAATACTGTATTTTACTAGAAAAACATAGTATAGCTACTACTTGCTATATTTGCTACTGCATAGGTGTGATATTAGTGTAATGAATCTCATTCTGCCTTTGCAAACTGGAGAAAATATGTAAAATATAGATGATAATAATATGAGTTTATTATTTATTGGAATAGACTTCTAGTTGCTTCTTATTACGAACATGTTTTAACTTCCAGTACATTCATAGAAAGTGATGTTGTGTGCATACTTACCACTGAATGATGAAAAAGTGTCTAATTACCTGTATACGCGTGGCTCTGATCATATTTGTTCCAGTGAGATCAATTGTACTGTTTCTGTTCCGTGAAACTAAACACACAAGATAAATCTTTACACACTCAAAGCTTGCAAAGGTATTTCTCTTCTTGTGAGAGGCAGCCAGCTGTATGATTTAGAAACATCTAGAGAAATCTGCATTTCATCTTTCTGCTAAATTTTAAAATCTTGCTAACGTTTTCTTAATAAAAATGTTATTTTCTACAGCTGTATTTTTCAGCAGCCTGAAAAGCAGCATCACAAGATTATCACTGAGTCTTTACAACTTGAATCACAAGATCAGTTGAAATTTCCCCATATTTCAAGACTTTTCAGTAAGCTAATTTAAGACATCAGCCATCCAAATGTAGCTTTTTGTTTATTGTGTGTGCAATGTTCCTTGCCTTTAGCAGCAGTTAAGGAAAACTTGAAGAACATAATTTGCTCTACCAAAGCAGGTATTTTAAGCTAGGCTTCTGTCTGATACCTGATATTCTGCTTGGGAAGGAAGTTAAAAAAAAAAAAATAATCAAGAACTAAAAAACAATCTCAAAACCCATGGCACATGATAGCAATAAATCTACAGTAGGCTTTGCATAGTCTCAGTCAAAGCACTGGAATCTGAAAACTGCAGAGCTTTTTTTTTTTTTTTTTTTTTTTTTTTT
>Ga0065711_1047220_pt1 | contig 12451 bp, 10 predicted proteins | sample Hoacrofraction12_FD_59098 | JGI IMG/M metagenome (GOLD analysis project Ga0065711, IMG submission 59098) | Hoatzin crop microbial communities from Cojedes, Venezuela - Epithelial fraction 12 v2 (version 2) | ecosystem: Host-associated > Birds > Digestive system > Esophagus > Crop | place... | reverse complement strand
GCCCAGGCTGCCCAGGGAGGCTGTGGAGTCTCCTTCTCTGGAGATATTCAAGACCCGCCTGGACAAGGTCCTGTGCAGCCTGCTCTGGGTGACCCTGCTTCGGCAGGAGGGTTGGACTGGGTGACCCACAGAGGTCCCTTCCAACCCCGACCATTCTGTGATTCTGTGGTTCTGTGATTAAGCGCCCTGACAAAGAAGATGTCCCATCATGATGAGAAAAAGAAAACCTGTATCTGGCCAGCAGAATGAAACAGGTGAAAAGCAAAGCCATTAGGAAATAACTGGGCTCAGCTCTATACCTTTCTGGGAGGCAATTCCAAGGGCGAGTCTGGGGTTTCCCTGTGCATCCTTCCCAGAGACCCCACCATCTTCCCCCCAGGCAGAGAGCCTACAGGCCACAGCCAAGGGATAGGTAGCTAAAGATGCCCTGGGACTTCCAGCATGTGCTGGATTTGCTGGGGCTGCAGATCCCAGCAGAGAGGCAAAGCTTTTAAGACAGCCATGGCCTTGGCAAACACCCAACAGCAGAGTTCCATGCATTCCCAAAGGTCAAGATTAGGCGATGCTTTCAGAAGCCTTTCTGCCAAAATGTCATCAAATTCTGCATCGCTAGCAGCCTCGACAACAGATAATAACCCTAATAAAATAAAAAGGCTAATACACCTGAACCAACATCTAGTAAAAAAGGGAAATTTAATTGGAAATGTTGTCTGCAATTTAAATGTCAAAGGAGAAATCGTTCCTGTGCTTCCTGCTGTTCACAGACATAAACCAGCAATTTCAGTGGCTGAGGAGGGGCGACAAGGAAAAGTCAAGGAGGCGCTTGGTGTTTCAGCTCCCTGCACCTGCTGATCCCTGCTCTGCGGAATGGACAGACACTGCCCTGACAATCTGGTCCAAGTCTGCATTCCCAGATACTCAGCCAACAGTAATTTCCGCAGGGTGACCAAAGTGCTGCCAAGGATGAAACCAGCCTGAGGGCTCCCAGCACTCCAACTCCTGTGCCAGTCTATGCCTCACTCCCACTGCACCACTGGGCACATTGCGCCTTTGCTCTCAACATACAGCTTCACCCACAGCACTTCTTCTCTGCAGACACACACAGCTGCGCACCTCAAATTGCATGGTGTGCCATGACACCCATAGGAACTTCCCAAAACCTGCACAAACCTGACAGACCCCAGGAAGGATGCACGCACACAGAGGGAGCTCAGCAGAAGCAGAGCCAGATCTGCAGCAACTCACACGGTGGCAGGCAGCTCCAGCCAAGTCCCTTTCCCCAGGGATCGGTGTTCTGTGCTCACACGAACACACCGGAGCCAGCACAGTTCAAGGCTGGGGCAGCTCCACTAACACAACCCCATTCTGCTCCTTAGTGAAGGTAAATCAAACCATTAAGGTCCCCCTGAAGACACCTCACATCCTGAGTGGTTTTTATTTACTTGCCTGCAAGCTATTGGTTGTTTAGACAGACATCCAGCTTCATTTGTTTACAGTGGTACAAATGGAGTCATATTTCTTTTGTATTGATGACTTAAGTTAAACCTCTTATTTCTTGGACTTCCTCTTTTGTGTTAAGAAAATGACACTTGCTACATTAACACACAGAATGAATTCAATTTTGTGATCCCACAGAAGCACATTCCCCTTTCCTCCCCCCGCACCACTAACACGCCCACGCAGCAACAGCAGTGACAGTGGAATAAGGGCCTTTTGCTCCCACAGATAATCTTCACGAAGGGTTTATACACTGGGCTCCAACTCAGAAAGCACCCGAACCACGTGCCCGAGGGTATGTATGTGAAAGCAACGTGGCACAGAGATGAACACCAATGGAAAGGTTGGCTGCCCAATTACCAAGGTCACAGCACTGCATTTGACTGGCATTCATGCTAATTGTTGAGGGCAGCAGGACTGCACTGTGTGTTAAAAGTGAGTAACTTTTCAAATGCCCTGCTGAATGATCACATATATTTCAACTTAGAAATGAGGTTAAATTGCACCAGTTTGGAACAGCTCCCACCCAATCTACTGGAGATAAATGTTTTGACTAAACTGAAGGTTTAGGTTATTATTTCAGAGTGGAAGAGATTTATTTTTTAGAGTCAGTTCTAGAAAACATGATTTTTTTTTTAAAAAAAAAGATTATTTGACTTCCACTTGGAACAGAATCGCTTAAAACACATCTCGGTGTTTCCTGTGAAATTCTCTTTCCCACTTTTGACCTACTTGAATTTGAACACCTTGCTGGCTTTGCTCATATTCACCCACGCACTGCCTGGAAAGCCTTGTGCTCTACTTGAAAACTTTTGCCAGGAAAGCTAAACAGGTTACTGCTGAGATTTCAGCTGCAGAGATACAGCAGGGGAAGTCCAAGGGGCCCCAGCACAGCAAAAACAGGGACCACACACAAATATAGCTGAGCCTACAGTAACACTGAACATTTAGAGTAAGCTCACATTCAGACCAGGAATAAAAACTGACTCATTTAAATCCCATCTGGAGCTGGAGGGGATGGATGTCCCCTTCAAGTCATTCTAACCAGTTGCCAAGAGGCAGCATTACTGGGGGAACCTGGCTCCCACCTGGCCTCTCCATACATTGAATGTTCGCAATAACACACACACACTCTAGCCTGGCAACTACAGCACTGATTGAAGCCTTTGCCTCCTTCACCCCGTAACAGAGCAACCCTTGATTCAGCAGCAGAGAGGAGGTGCTCCAGCTCAGCTCATCAGACAGGAGGTCAGGCCCTAGGTTCTCCAGCAGCAGAGCTGCCAGCCAAGTCCCCATCAGAGAGAGCCATTCACCTGCTCCCCTGTTGTTCTCGTGTTGTCTGTGCCTCTTGGAGCAGGATCAGACTCCAGCAGCAGTGCGACAGCTCTACACCTCCCGGGGAGAGTTCTCTCTGCTCTGCCTCCTAGAAGAGGTCAGCATTAGCTCTTCCAGGGCTGCCAGCCAAGAGCACACCTCACATAACACTCCACACCACTGAAGGGAAAGGCGACATTGTTTACACGAAAGCCTGGCTCAACCTCACATTTCAAATGCTTTTGCTGGCTTTCAACAGGCTACAAAGTTTGCCCCTTTAAAAAGGGCAGTTGTTACAACAGGAGTCACCCTGGCTGACACCGAGCCAATAAAGCAGGCTATGTGCTTAAAGGTCTGATTCCCACCAGGCCCCACTGCGCACGATATCAGATCTCAGACTGGTTCTCCAGCAGCACTCACTGTAGCACTAGGCATATGCCAACCTTGGCATTTACACCAAAGCTCCTTACAGTGTCCAAGTCCTTTTCAGAAGCTGGATTTGGGCAAGAGACGGTGCTTTCAGTACAGCTCCCATCAGCCCTCTCCATGCACTCAAGGGGAAAACCACAGAACAAACTTCCCTGTCCTTACCCGTTTCACCTCGGCACTACAAGCAAGGGCCAAAAGCACTTTGATTATGCAGATCATTTGCAAAACTCAAAGCACTGTTATCACCTATAATTAAAGTGTCCTGTTCAGCCCACAAGGACATTCTCTTACATGCTTCTAACCAGTGAAAGCGTGTTTTTAGAGGTGTCTCTTACTCTACTAGGCAAGGACCTTTTTAAAACTGTTATTTGCTGAATTCTCAATTAGCACATCATTCCCTGCCAAAGCCTTGCTAGAGCCTCCTGGAGCAAAGCAAAGCCCAGTCCAAACAGTGTATCAAGATCTACCACAAACAACCTTTTTATAATACAGGTTTACATTCTGCACATTCAGCAGAAACTGCACTTGCTGGGAAGGTTACAGTTATTAAAATACACGTACATTGTCTGTTTAGAGCCCTGAAAGCTACAGCCTTGACAATTTGCATGCAGTCAGATTCTCATCTCTGCTACACCAGCACTGCACTGGTGCCACCCTAAATTTTAGTGGAAATCTTCTCAGGTTTGCCCTGGTGTAATGAAGATCAGCCCCTGGTCATGAAGGGAGACAGAAGACACACAGGTATTTTATTTATAAAGCCTCCCACTCTCTGCCTCCCCACAAATCACATATCCTGCCAAGTCGCTGCACACTGAAACCAGAATTAAAATACAATAAATTATCATAAGCAAAGAGTGCTGAAACCTCACCCTCATTTCCACAGATGAAGACAATTGAGTACAGAGGATTCAATTAGGAATAAAGAGAGAAAGGCTCAGAAGAACAATAGCACTTGGGGAAGCAAAGTGGCCTTTTAAAGAGCTCCATCTGCACGCAGAGCGGTCTCTGAAGGTGGGACTGTTGCCATGAGAAGCAGCAGGGTTTGGCTGACCAACAAGTACCAGGGCACTAAGGGAAGGGAGCTTAAGCCCAGCTAGGGACATTGTAGCGGCAGAACACTGGGTGCCCCCCAAGCAAACGAGGGGATTGCTTCACTGCTGACTTCCCTGCGTGCACGATGAGGCTGCTCCAGGTCAGGGCTCCGGGACGAGACTCCAGAGCAGCTCATTCCTGGCTCTCCCACCAATCCTCAGGACAGACTCAAGACAGATGAAGGGCAGAAATCTTCTCATGGCACCTCCTTATGGTGACAAATACCACTCAACGGTATCTCTGCAAATTAACAAAGCAGAGTCTGCCCAGATCTCACCTCCCCTGCACAATGAGGTTCATACCTCTGTCCCCAGCCAGTCGCATCCACTTTGAGTGTAATCCTTCAAACTAGCTGCATCCTTCCCCTTCGCAAGGGCAGCGTGTAGCACAGGGGAATTCTGATCTCAGCCAGGCCAGAGGGGGTTCCAGAACAAGTAATAACACCACAATCGCAAAGCATATTGCTCTAGCAGCAGGTGAAGCCCCACATTAAACAGCCTCTTGCAGATCCCACTTGCCCAGAGCCACACCAGTGGAACGTGAGTGCCCTTGAAAAGTCTGTGATCCACCTTGCACTTACATCGCTCTGGAAGGCTATTCCTCACCCAAGATAAATAGCCCTCTGCTCAGCAGGGCATCAGAGTGTTTACAGATTAATTTTTTTTCCTAAAGAACATCTACTCCATAAAACAACAATTAGCTGCGCTGTGAATTTATGAGTGTAATTTGCAATGCTGTTAAAGCACAGGCAGCCGTGGTTTTCATGCAACAGTAATTGTTTGCCTTGCTGTGCAGGAACCAGAACAAGGCACACTGCTGGTTTTCTGAGGGGTTGCTGGAAAAAGGAAAGGCTGTTGTCCTTCATGGGAGAAAGCTTCCACCACCTTCACAGGCGCACAGGGCAAGCACTGGCACCATTATTGCCTGCAATGATGCAGTGACCACACCAAAACCACTTTATTTGATCTCCCACAATGATAGTGGTGGAAAGGATTTTGTTGTGGATTTTGGCTACCATATTTGTCGGCTTGGGTTATATCAGCAACAACCAGATGAGGCAACAAGGACCAAGCAAAAGGGGAAGCTAACCATTTCAGAGAAGCAACGGTAATTAAAAGAGTTCACATAATTTAGAACTAAAGGAAAAACATTAGAGGTGGTGTCTCCTCCATCAAGCTACTTTCTTAAGTAAAACTCACCAGAGTCCGATAAGAAATTATGAGCTTAGAAACTTAGATGCCTCCAGGGCAAACACAGGTATTAAAAGAGATGAGCCTTGATGGAGTTAATGGAGTTTTCACATAGCCAAGATTGCTAATGGAAGCGAACTCATTTACATATCCAGCCACTCAGCACTGGACTGTGCCAACTAATCAGCAGTCCCCTCCTACAAGAGACAAAAAGGGCAGTAGCACCCAGTTTCCTCTCCATTTTTCCCTCCCCCCACAGGTTTCCCAGCCATCACAGCAGCCAGCTGCTCTGCCCATGACCCGAGCCGGTGCAGGCGACCGCATGATGCTCAGGGCTGGCTCTGGGGTACCAGCAGGTTGGCTGCAGCACTGGCAGATGAAAGATGCAGTTTTAATGTTAGCCAGAAAGCTTGTGAAGCCAAGAGGCTGTTTTCAAAAGGGAGGGAAAAAAGGCTTTCTAGTTCATAGCTGCAAGGTATTTGCCTTAATGTTAAATGACAACTGCTTGCAAAACAATATTGTAGAAACTCCCTGGAGGCATTAATCAGAGGTTGTATCTCCCACTTTCACTAAGCGTGGAGAGCTGATGGATACTTACAGATAGCACCGTGGGGCAGGGGCTTTCATTTACAGGCTGCCAGCAACAAAAGCATCAAACTCCCATTTAGATTCCTAAATTGGGAGCCTCAGCACCTTTGTGGATCTAGAACCAAAGCCCTTCTGTGGGTGTCCAAAGATGATGACCGAGGGTCAGATCACTAGAAACCAGAGGTCTGTTATCAGACAAAGCCCTTCTGAAGCCAGGTGCTCCCAGGTCCATCCCCTGGGTCCCTGCAAGTGTGGTCTGCCACACCAGCAAAAGGCCCTGCAGCTGCTGGAAGAAAATAGCACTGCCTGCCAGATCAGTCCTGTGACCAAGGGAGGGTTTCCAATGCAGGGAGGAAACAAATCACTCTTCCCAGCCTCTCCATCTGCAGGGAGAAACCAGCAGTCTGACTCCACTACAGCTGCCCAGGGTAATGGGAGGATTTTTTTCATTTGGTTGGGTTTTTTGTTTGTTCCCCCCCCCCTTCAAAGTACCAACACAGCAAGCAGGCGTGGGGCACCGCAGCCCCCCTGCCCGGACCCTGCCACCCCTCCTGCCTACCAGCAGGCTGCACCTGTAGAAACAGATGGTCCCTTCAGGTCACAGCTCCTCCAGACTCATAGCGTGCAGCCAAAGCCAAGAAGGCAGAAATAAATAGCATACGATTTAATGGGGAAAAAAAAGCCTTTCATACAGAAGAGGCCAAGCCTTGTCTAGCCAGAGGAAACATCAAGTCATGGAGCACCACTACAGACATCCAGCACCAGCATGCCTTTTGGCAAGGAGAGCTGGGCTCCCTCCATGCCACGAGGGCAGCATCATTGCTCCTTGCTTGTAACAGACTTCTGCAGCAGCAGCACTAAGCCTGTGCTTAGAGTCCTGCATCCTTCCTGCCCCACGCAAGGCACACAGCACTCGTGGTGACTGTGTCAGGAAGACCATGCTTGCTGTGATACCAAAGAGCTGACCCTGATGTCTTTCCAGCCTTCTCCTCTCTTACCACCCTCCATCCCCGCCCTCTATGGGTCTCTACCTCAAGCTGAGGCTTGCCTCCACTATCACCATCAGCTCTCACTTCCCACCCCTCATTCCACCTTCTCTCCCCAGGCTTCTCTCATAATTGACTCACCGTAAGATGAACCGCTATATCTGCTTTCCTGCAAAGTATACACAAAATAAAGTGTATTCTACTGACGTGGGGCTTTAAATCCTTATTCCCTTCATTGTACGCATCTTCAGGCATTTTTAAATGGTAGCAGCACGTCTACAGATTTATGTGCATCTTTAAGGTCCAATTTACATAAAAACCAAGTACAGAGTGTTTCTTAGCCCCAGGGCACAGCAGATACAAGAACGCCACCTAATGAATTAAAAAATGTTTGGATAAAACTTATATAAACTCTTACGCTAATAAGATGAAAGACTATAATTATGAGCCGAATTGTGTACTGACACAAGTAGCTCTGTGCAATAAACAACAGAATTTCAGTGTCCTTGAATCCAAAATAACATATTGTGAGAAGATGCTTTCCCATAAATATATCTCTGTAGGTGCTTTTCAACACCTCTGGAGCACAGGAGATGCTAAGAGATGCAATAACAACTTGTTAGCTGGTATGAATTTCATCTTTATAGGGATCACCCTCTATTTAAGGGCACCTTTCCACTTCCTAAAGAGTGCTGATAGAAGGTAATTATAAACTTTATCTCACATGATATGGATCATCAGTTGGCATTCATAGAAAAGGTACACCTAAATGAGGTGCGTATGTGCATGGAGGGGGATATTCTCACCAAGCTTCAGTATACTGATCTTTTCATCCAACATAAATTTTTAATGCAGGAGGAATTTAATTTTGCAATACAAAGCTTGGAAGCAATAGAGTTTGTGTAAACAGCCAGCCACAGGGAGACTGCACTCCACAAATATGTACTGCCAACAAAATCCATTTCCACAGCAGTTTACTTCATGAGTTACTGTCCGTCATGCTCAAAACACAATCCTCCATGGCACTCTGCCTCCCCAGTCGTGGCACTGAATAGCAACGCCCAGGGCACTGCTCAGGGTGTTGCCAGTTTAGACCGTAACCTCTGCACAGCGCTGTCCTGCCTCGATAGCCCTATGCTGCGAAACACGCCCACAGGAAGCGGGGCTTGCAGAAAGCAGCACTGCATCAACGGGAGGGAAGCCTCTTCTTCCCTCCTGCGACCTTGGGCAGGCATCTCTCGGCAGCGGGGCAGGGACGATAACTCCTCATCTCCCAGAGGAGGAATTCATTAGCATTTCTTATGCCTCTTGCATTAGGGTGATGAGACACAAAAAGCCCAGATCATCAATTTATTAATACCAGCACAAGCCAACAGAAATACTAACCAAGCCAGCAGAGTTGCTTCAGGTTTGCTCCAACATGACACCAGTCTGGACCTCCTGGCACCTAACAGTTGACCAAGCTGAGACACCAGTTACTGACCTTCTGCTCCCACCTCAGGGCTCTAACCTTAGCTCCCTGTGCTAATATACACGAGCCAGTCAGGCTGTTCCCTAAAATATTTAGAACCTTTGCAGGCAGGACAAAATGATATAAAGAGAAAAACAAGGTGAAAGTAAGTCACACAAAGATGGAAGCTGACACCAGAGTGGTGATGTGGCTGGAGACTGGCTCCCAGGTCAGGCTTGCAGCCCGGCCATCGCAGCAGCAATGAGAGCGCATGTCACCTCTCCCCTCAGCTTAGTCTCAGCCTCCATGCAATCATCGCTCCACTTTTAATCAATTTGGGGACATATTGTTCCCTTACAACTATAATTAGAAATCGGCTGAATATTTTTTCCAGTACTGTGAACTGCAAGGTTATTTAACAATACCAAATCAGTTGGCTACCTTCGTGCACCACCTGGAGCTAACATGTACCAAAAAAAAGTTATTATACAAGAAATATGCAAAGACTGCAGTCTTTCCCAGAGTCCTTTCCTACCTGTCTTTGCCACAGTGATGGAGACAGTCAGCACTTTTTTTGCAGATCAATACTGCACTTGAATGTGACCACCACTCCAATTATTGCCTCAATTACAGAGGCACGAGCTTGCTCCTGCACACCTACCCCTTTATTGAAAAAGTACCATGCATATGCTGCCCATTGAAACAATACCTGTGGGAAACCATTAACCCACTAATTTGAAATCAATTTAAAGTCCATTTGCCTAATGACATGAGCACTGTAAATTATCTATAAATTGTTAATTTATGACAAAATGACATCAGAATTTTTGTTTTATTAATTGGCTTTTCCAGATGCAAGTTATTTCTAAAGCTTTATAATCCACATCTCTTGGTGAGCAAACATTAAAACCCGCTTAATAAGATGCCTTTTATGCCAAGAAAAAGAGTAAAATGAGTAAACCCACTCTTGTGAACACTTCAGTATAAGGGTTTATACATTCATCCTAGCAATTAGAGAAGGAGAAGTCATGGGGAGAGTGAAAAAATGTCCTTTGAGTGTCTGTTCACATTCTTGAACAAAATTGGTTCCAACCACATTTGCATTTTTCAGAGGCAAAATTCCTCCGAGTGCAGAAACCAACACTACCTCCAGTCACCTCTCCCATCATCCTTGTGCCTCCTTGGCAAGGACTCAGCCAGGCACAGACTGAGCTAAGAACCTCACCTCTCAGCAAATATTTGAGCAACAGGCTCGCTAGTCAAAGCATTAGCAGGAAATAATTGTCCAAATCTGTGTCCAGGGACCAGGTTGTGATTTCTTTACCAATACAGAGGTATTAGAGACTAACTTTGCCTAACAACGTCAGTACATCTACTTCTAGTGCAGGAATGCAGAGCCCTCCATCACATTAATTTCTTGTAACATCATGTACCCAAGTCCACAAACGTCAAGTATCTCGTCAGCTAGCTTCTATTTCAGTCTCTCATTCCAGTTGGATTTGTATCTTTGATCTCATGCAATATTCCACATCCTGAATTTCCCTCCTACCCCATGCAGCTGCTTAGGAATTGCTTACACAGCCACCCACAGAAATCAAGTCCATGCAATTTCTCTGCTCCACGGTAACTAGGCAACTCTTCTGGTTTTGGCTGAGATAGAGTTAATTTTCTTCATAGTAGCTAATACAAGGCTATGTTTTAGATTTGTGCTGGAAACAGTGTTGATAATACAGAGCTGTCTTCATTATTGCTGGGCAGTGCTTACAGAGTCAGGGCCTTTTCTGCTTCTCACAGCCACCCCACCAGTGAGCAGGGTGGGGGTCCACAAGAAGCCGGGAGGGGACACAGCTGGGAGAGCTGGATATTCCATGCCATATGAAGTCAGGCTCAGCACATAAAGCTGAGAGAAGGAGGAAGGGGGGGAACATCTGGAGTGATGACTTTTGTCTTCCCAAGTAACAGTTACACATGATGGAGCCCTGCTTTCCTGGGGATGACTGAGCACCTGCCTGCTGATGGGAAACAGCAAATGAATTCTTGTTTTATTTCACTCACACTTAGGCTTTTGCTTTACCTATTAAACTGTCTTTGTCTCAACCCACAAGTTTTCTCACTTTTACCCATCTGATTCCCTGCCCCATCCCACCGGCAGATAGTGAGTGAGCAGCTATATGGTGCTTAGTTGCTGGATGGGGTTAAACCAGGACAGAAACATGACTGTAATTTTCAAATATTGATATCTACCAACAAAAATACACGTGTGAAGTAATCGAGGTTTGACTGACCCAAAGAGCAAAAACACCTGAGGAAATCACAGCCTGCTCCCGGACAGTCGCTGGGTACAGATCCATTGCAGAGGAGTTTCTTGGTCCCAGCACTCACCTTTACTGAATAGTCAGAAATAAAATCTCCAAGTGCACTGTGACCTTGACAGGAACGAAAAAAGGGAGCACAGTGATTTTGGCTGCAGTCTGATGTCCAACAAATCTTTCAGCACTGGATTCTCCAATTTCAGTGCAATTTTAAGGGAAAAGACAGCACACGAGTGAGGTAACACGACCTCAGCAGAGCCAGCCTGGGAGAGGCACTGCTCAGCACTGCTTCAAAGCCCCAGTTTCCACCCCGGAGAGCAAGACATAACCACCAGATCTTTCCCAGATCCAGCATCCCGCAGCAACATGCGGACCACCAGACAAGGCTGCTTTCAGCTATGTCTGGAGAAAGGCAAGCAAGACCCAAAGCTGGCAGCAATACTGCTTGTTCCAGCACGACACACACAAGGCGTGGGGTAAGCCAGCTCCACTCCCTCTCTTCTCTTCCTGATCTTTTTAGGACCTGATCCAAAAATCCCCCAAACAGCATGAAGACTCTCAGGAGTGCTTGTGTGCACATAAACGAAAGCTCCTCTGTGCAGGGACCAACCACCCCTGCGCTCAAGCAACAGCCGGCACTCACTGAAAGCTGTTTTTGCCAAAATAGAAAGCTGCAATCTCAAACCTTCCCTCTTCCATTAATGCTCTATTTAAGTCTGCCTGAATCCGCCTGGATTACAAAACCACCTCCCTCTCAACAACCCCCCTTCCCAGACAGCCCTCCCCCTCTTCTCTGCTAAATACATACTAAATATAAATATATACTGGGTAGAATTTTTGGGTCCTCCATCTACTCCACAAACACACACACCAAAACAGAGCTGCTTTGCTGTTTGCTTTCACGGCTCCCAACCGAGAGCTCATCCCTCTACTGCCATTCATTGCCACAGCTCCTGCTGCAGGAGTGCAATGCTGGGAATACTCTCCCCCCGCGATACGCCAAACCCCTCTGCTGCTGTCCCCTAGCAGATCCCAGCAATACCCCGGTGGGTCAGGTGATGAATGTGATGAATGCGAGTGTGCTGAAAGAAAAGCTGCCAGATGAACGCTGGCCCTGTTCCCCGGCCCCCTAGCGAAGCCAATCCAGTCGGAAGAATTCCTGCCTGCTGATATGCTAATATTTTAAATGAGCTTTAATTGGTTTCCCAACATTACCCTGTCACTCACACACCCTGTGCCAGTCCTCATGGCTGTCCGCGCTGTTGTGCTGCACCTGCACCCTGCCCCGCCACCCGTACGGCTCAAATAGAGGAGATGCCGATTCCCATGGGTCTGTTGTGCTTGCCCCACTCGTGCTCTGAATATACTTATTCTGGTGTGAAAATGCAGCATCACTTGTTCTGATCATTTCACAGTTGCCATTTAAAAGAAAACATCTTTAAGGTGGGGGAGAGCAGATAAGAAAATTCAGCAGTCCTTGTGCTGGCTGCTCTTAGAAACAGCACGAGGGGAAGGGTGCGTGGGTGAAGCTATATGTAAGAGATTGGTGAGTCACACACCATCTTTAGCCAGCCAGCACTCCTCTGCAGCTCT
>Ga0065711_1047219_pt1 | contig 12453 bp, 7 predicted proteins | sample Hoacrofraction12_FD_59098 | JGI IMG/M metagenome (GOLD analysis project Ga0065711, IMG submission 59098) | Hoatzin crop microbial communities from Cojedes, Venezuela - Epithelial fraction 12 v2 (version 2) | ecosystem: Host-associated > Birds > Digestive system > Esophagus > Crop | place... | reverse complement strand
TTATAAGGTCCCCTCGCAGCCTTCTCTTCTCCAGGCTGAACAAGCCCAGTTCCCTCAACCTCTCCTCGTAGTGGAGATGCTCCAGTCCCCTCACCATCCTTGTAGCCCTAAACCATTTGTTGGTTAGAGCGGACTCATTTCTGTAGTTCTTTGATTTCCCAAAGCTGAGTGCAGAATTGAGTAGAAGTGGAGTTTCTCTGCTCCAGCCTTTTGTGTTGCAAGAGTTAGGTGAACTTGGTTTAAACAGTTTCTTTTGTGGCCTCCTGTTTAACGCATTTGCCACGTGTTCTTTCTACAGCTCTTCATCTGTGTAGCTTGCATCTTGTCAAGACCGCCACCCCACACTTGGGCTCATTGAATTCCTCCCGAGCTCAGTGAGAACGTGATGTTTCTAAGGTGCTCGAGACTGGGCCCAAATATAAATTTTTCCCTTTAAACATGTGGCCAATGAAAATATTCTTACCTTGTTCTTGCTGAGTTTCTCTCTTGTTCTGCTATAATTTTATTAATAATTCTTGTAATTATATAGCTAAAAAGCTAAATTTACTGCCCTGTTGGTGTACTGAGCCCAGATCTGCCTTTGAAAATAAAGATCTCCTGGGTTTAAGAAGGATCTGGACTACCTTTTCCATGAAAGGCAAGCTGTAAGCCCAGTCTTGCCGTTCGCACTGCAACAAGCCGGACCACTGGAAGAAACCCTGCCTGTCCTTAGGCAAGCCTCGTTAAAGTCCAGGCACGGTAAGGATGAATAAAGGAATTCACTGGTTTCAGTGGTTCTGATCTCGTGTGCCGAGATTTATTCACGTGAGCTGCAGATTTGTGTTTCAAAACTGATGAGTTTCATGCTGTAAGACAGATGCCCAGACCTGAAGCTAGATCTCTGGTTGCTGTTCTGCTTATGATTACTGATTGATTCCAGTTAGTATTTTGTGTAAAACATTTGAACCAATAACTGAGGATGTTTTACATCAGGTCAATATAAAAATATTGTTAGTGGCAAATACATTTTGTATTTTCCTATCGCTTCAGAGCAGAGGAGCATGGAATGCATTCAGCAAGGTAAGTCATGTGTTTCAGAGCCTAACAAAAAGATAATTAACAAAAAAGAGATTAACACAAGGTATCATATCACTGATATTGTAACAAATCAACACGGATTGAGAAGTGGAAGGGAAGAGTAGAGACCAATGGGCTCACTTCCAGTCCTGTAGAATCAAGGGAAAACTTGGATTCCAGCAAAACTTGTTTACTTGTTGAACATGGTTGCTGCAAAGTAGTCTTCAAGGGATTTATCACCAAGGGATGATGAGGGCAGAAAGTCGCTGGGCCAGCCCTTTCAGTAAGATCACATTTATTTTCGTCATGCCTTTTTACAGTGTAGATTTACGACTGGGAATTTGAATGGAAACCTCTAGAAAGAGAAGACAGCCAGTACAGGAAAGACCTCTCCAAGTCATGTTCTTTAGATCCAAATTATATTTCATTACTCTTCTGTAATGTTTAATGTAATCTTGTATTTCCCCAGCAATGCGAATCAGCTGAGGGTGAAATGAAGGAGCGTGGGGACCAGAGGACATACACGGATGTTCTGACAGCAAAACCCGTATTGCTGAGCCAGGACACTCAAACGTCGTGAGTCAGCCTGTTCCTGGCTAATCATGAGACTGAATAAAAGATGGTGACGTTATCAAAGTCAGTTTGGGCTTCCTTTAGCTCACTTTCTGGTTCTGGTTTTGTCATATGCCTGGGATATGTTTGCAAGTTTTTGCCAATAAATAAAATGATGAGAAGGGGATTAAAGTCCAGAACAAAGGGTGTTTAGAAAAGCAAGTCAAATGCTAGTCTTGCAAGAATGAGCAAAACTGAAAAAAAAAAAAAAAGGTTTCTGCAGAGACACCAACAGAGTAAAACAGGCATTACAGAACGTAGTAGTGTGAATCGCTTGGCACCCTTATACAGCTCACCCAGTATTTAACTGGGACGAGGACAGGGAGGGTGGCATTTAGCCCAGAAAAAGACAGGGAAAGCATCCAGACTGGGAATTTAGCCTGGAAATACAGAGGAAGTATCAGGACGCCGGTGGCCGCCTTTGCTCAGCTTGGGCGAACCGCAGCTCAGTCTGTGTTCTTGCCTATGTGGTGTGGCCATGGCTGGGGACAACATCTCCTCCTGGCAGATGCCATTGCACCCGAGACCTGCAAAGGCCCTTGCTGTGCTCAGCTGGGAAAGGAGAACGAGCAAGGTGTATACACCTAGTATATACACACCCTCGTTTATTTTGAGAGCCCTGTGACTGTTAGAAAGTCCTCAAAAGCCTGTTGTCTTACCAGCCTTAGGAGGAGAGCTCGTGAGTCAGGTTGGGGCATTTTAATACCCTACCAGAACATTGGTGGTCAGGAGAGAAAGACTCATTCACTCAGGGGTTTAATCTACTTTTTCTGATGCTCTGTTGTGTTTTGCAGCCTTTGCACATCTTTTGTTGCACTTATGCTTAGTGCAGAGAGGGCTATTTAAAGAACCTCAGTATGTTTATTTAAAGAAGAGAAAAAAACCCTGAGAATGCAGAATGTACATTTTAATATTCCTTGGAGCTGTTCCTCGTGATTATGTGTTAAGTAAGACCCAACAACCAATAACTGCATTGAACACGGGGACTTTCTGTCATTAAAAAGGTATTTTATTTTCACGTATTTTATTTTATTCTAATTTAATTTAATGTTTTTTAACATACAGTTGTTGTACTGGGAAGCCTACGTGTTGCTGCTGCAATACCAGGAGAAAATTAGTATCTCCCGCTCCAGAGAATGAGCACGTGGACTGCGCGTACAGAATCCTGCTGCTCAACACTTCTCGTCCGGCTTTCTCAGAGCCCCTGTTTTGAAGCTGATATTCCCATGGCCGCGATGAGGTGTTACGCAGTGTTACTTTCAAGCGATATTAACAGGGATGATATTGATCTGAATATATTCCCAGAGTGATCCTTGGAGCAAAATTTGTTGAACGAGTGTTATTTACAAATTCGCCCCAATGTACAAAAGAAATTCAATTCTTTTTTCAAAGCAGAGCGATAAAAGGATTGCGGTGACTGGATCAGCCTTGCAAAACAGAGCGAGGCTGCAAGTGCAGGACAACAGCAGCAACAACAAAAATGAAAAAGGGGGTGGGGAGGAAGAGGGAAAAACAAATACAATATCTAGGCGGTTTCTGTAATTAAAATCAGATTAAATATTTGTGCTTTGCAAATGATACAAATTGATATAGTTTTAAAAAGCCATTACTGTTACTCCACGATGGGAGTTCAATACATTTTCTGCCCTAGGGCTCTGTTCGTCAGAAACGTTAAGCAGGGCTTCTGCGTGCAGGAGCCTGCTGAATGCAGTGAAACGGGCTGCTTCATCTTTTCACCCTGTTCGGCAGAAATTTGACTGTCCCATGAAAACGTTTCTCAGGACTGCTGGGGACTTTTGCATAGAGCCAAAGAGAGGTAAAGGCTTCATTGTAATACTCCTCTTGCTCCCTGCTGGGTCACTGCCTGTTCATTGCACTACAAAGCCCTGCTGCATATTGCCACAGAAATTCATTTAATATTTTCATTTGAAGTAAAAGTGGCATTGGGTTAAGTCAGTGCCAGCACATGGGGGAATGAAACCTTGGGAACATGTTTGCAGGCACTTTGTGTAAGAGCAAAATGGGGCATCAGGCAGCGAAGTCAACTGGGATGGAGTCCAGGTGACAAGTGCCAGGACTTTTTCCACGCTGACAAGAAGAAGACGACAGAGATCAGAAAGTTCGTGGCCTCTGCCAGAGCCAGGCCTGGTTTCTGGGGAACGCAGAGTTCCCCCCATGACAGATTATTTGTTTGCTAGAGTGAAGACATTAGTGGCACAGGTACCTCTTCCACAACAGTATGGCTGAAGTGTGAGTAGGCTCGGGCTGACAGTTGGTTATTCTCTCCTATCTTTGCCTACTAGAAAGCTTAAATAAAGGATTTTCCAAACTACCCAAGGGATTTAAATTTGTAACACTTGTCAGAAAGAGGCTTCTAAATCTCCTTGGCAGCCTGGGAAACCTCAGAATTAGTGTGTGAGACCTTTTTTTGCATTCCTGTGATTTTTCAGCTGGTTTTATGTATCAAGCTGCCCAAGTTTTCCCATGTGCTACTGGGAGCGGAACCCGTTCAGAAAGCGTTTTGTAGAAACAGTTGGCTCATTACCTCCTGCCTGGAAAGGAGGTCAAGGTATGCTCTGGAGAGCGATGCTGGAAGGTACAGACTGCTCATTCCTGAGGAAGAGACAGGTCAGCTAAAGGTGAGGAGAGAACTTACGATGAACTTCAATATCCTGTTGAATTCTCCACTGATGTGAAACGTCTTGGAGTAGGTGATATTCAGCAGAGACAGGATTGTTTTCTCAAGGGAGGTTAGAAGCCCAGTCTCCACAACTCAATAGGACTCCAGTGTGAATGCACGCATCCAGAAAGGGTTGGAGCATTGTAGGTCCAAGTGACTAAGTCACTTGGAGGATGTAAGTTTCTTTTCTAAACCTTTTCCACTTTGACGCGATGTTGTGCTTCACTAGCTATGTGCCCCAGTTCTTAGGCTTCTAGCCTCAACTTTTTTTTTAAAAAAAAAAGATAGTGAATTTGGCTACTCTTTAAGGTGTATAACTTGATACATCTCAATGTGACTTCATCCTCTGGGAAAAAAAAAGATAGCACCCTTTCCAATGAGAGAATAGAATCTCCCAGAATTTGCTGATCAAATTTTACAGTATTCCTTGAGCCTCAAGGTCATGGCAGGGATTTTTAGAAGTGCTCAGCATTATTATACCTCGTTTGAATTGTACACTTCACTTCAAAGTTCTTGATGTTAGCCCAGTATGAGAGCTTTTAATAATCATACTGCCTTGATTTAAATCTCACAGGCAGTGATTATACTTTGCACTGACACCACAGGTGTAAATCAGGGGTGTGTTACACTCTCAGGACTTGCTTCAGCAGTTCAGCCCAAGCAGATCTTCTCTGAGCAAGACACTTGATGTTCTTTCTGCACTGGCTGCACTATACAATTCCTTGACATTCCTTGCCTTTTTTCAAAGAGATTTTCTTGACCAGCTTTTCCCTGTCCAGGACTATGTGGAGCTTAGCCACCTTTCTGCAGTACAGGGACAGTACTAGGGGTTGGAATTTCATAGAATCAGAATAGTTTGAGTTGGAATGGACCTTTAAAGGTCATCTAGTCCTACCCCCCTGCAGTAAGCGGGGACATCTTCAGCTAGATCAGGTTGCTCAGAGCCCCGTCCAACCTGGCCTTGAATGTGTCCAGGCATGGGGCATCGACCACCTCTCTGTACAACCCATGCCAGTGTTTCACCACCCTCATTGTAAAAAATCTCTTCCTTATATCCAGTCTGAATCTACCCTCTTTTAGTTTAAGACCATTACCCCTTGTATTGCAACAGGCCCTGCTAAAAAGTTTGTCCTCATCTTTCTTATAAGCCCCATTCATGTACTGGCAGGCCGCAATAAGGTCTCCCCACAGCCTTCTCTTCTCCAGGCTGAACAGCCCCAGCTCTCTCAGCCTGTCCTCACAGCGGAGGTGCTCCAGCCCTCGGATCATTTTTGTGGCCTCCTCGGGACCCGCTCCAACAGACCCATGTCTTTCCTGTGCTTTCCTGTGCTGAGGGCTCCAGAGCTGGACGCAGGACTCCAAGTGGATTCTCACCAAAGCGGAGTAGAGAGGCAGAATCCCCTCCCTTGCCCTGCTGGCCACGCTTCTCTTGATGCAGCCCAGGGTATGGTTGGCCTTCAGGGCTGTGAGCGCACATTGTCGGCTCGTGCCCAGCTTTTCATCCCCCAGTACCCCCAGCCCTTCTCTGCAGGGCTGCTCTCAATCCCTTCATCCCCCAATCTGTATTGATAGCAGGGGTTGTCCCAACCCAGGTGCAGGACCTCGCACTTGGCCTTGTTGAACCTCATGAGGTACACGCAGGCCCACTTCTTGAGCTTTTCACAGTGTGACACTTTGTGTGGTCATCTGCATGGATGTAAAAATCTATTTTGGGAGATTAAAAATACTACTATTTCAAAACAAAACGAATCAAGTGAGAAAGAACTCTTTGATTTAACTCTTCCCAGTGAAAATGAATATAAAAGTCATGCTCCCAAAAAAGCAGCTTATTTATTTTACCAAGCACTGTAGAGTATGTGATATGTGAGAAGCAGCACACAAGAAGAAAATTTGGTATTTAGAATCATAATAATAGTTGGGAAAAGAATGCAGCTGACTTTACCTTTTTGCCCTCCAAAAAAGGCACGTGTGCCTAGCTTGTGACTTTGGTGGGGTGAATGGCAGAAGTTCAGTCAATTCTCCATGGCCGTTCCTGACAAGAGAGAGAAACGTGTTGTTTATCCCTTTTACCTGAAGTTCTGTTACACTTACTGATGCAGCTGTTTTTCACAAAACCAGCATGGGGGCAGTGTTGCCGAGACTTGCAAATGCAACAGAAATTTTTATTTTAATAGTTTGGATTTTTTTCTTGCATTGGAATATCTGCATTTTTCAGAAGTCCTTTTACCTATGGGTATGACAGCACAGGGAGGGACTTTCCAAGGACCGAAATGAAAGCAAAAGCCCAGCTGATCATTTACACAGTTGTGTAACCCACTGGTAGTTTGTCAAATGCATAAAAATACTGGTGGCATTTTGCATTTAAGGGGCCAAATCTTTTCTGCCGATGTAATCAGGTGTTTTCAATTGAAGTCAGTAAGTGTTATCTGCACATAGAACAGAATTTTGTCCTATCTTGAGATTCATAGTCTGCTTGGTAGGTCTGGTCCTGTGATCCAGATAGAAAGCTAAACTGAGATCGCTGGGAAAAATCGGGGGAAATGTCAGAGAGAGATGGAAGGACAGGATGAAAGGCAGAACGGGAAAGTGCTTATAGCGCAATGGGAGAACAAAGGAGAGTGTAACAACTAGAGAAATGCTTAGAGGTGATAATGGAAAGGAAACCATTTAATTGCAAACAATGGACTTCAGACTACAAGATGAAGAGCTGCCTTGAGGGAAAAGCCAGATTTTTAAAGGCATAAGGGCATCTAACACCTGAAATCATACAAATTGGTGCTTTGCAGGACGAGTCAGACTTCTAAAGCTGCTTGGGATCCAAGTCAGAGGTGGAAATACCTTTACAAATCTGGTCTTCTGGGCCCTCAAACCTTCTGTGTTGAGGAAATCTGTGTTCCAGAACTGGGAAGCAGCTGATATGAATAAACGTAGCATGACAGAAAAATTCCCCAAGCCAAATCCTGGATGCCTCACTAGAACAAGGAGAAGGAAATTTGCCCTTATAATGATAGGACAAAGGCTGCGGAAAAGCCTCAAGGTGTTCCGTTGTGGATGCCACCTTTGTAGATGTAACCTTCAGAGACCGGCCAAAATGACTATTGTTGTCTTTTGGTTGCACTCTAAAATTGCTGTGTATCTGCTTTTAGATTATGCCTATACCCTAGAACAACATCCTGTCTTCTGTTACATCGACACTGCAGCTTCTACCATTTTTGATGTGATCTTTCTCTCGTCGAGAAAGCCAGGAGAGTGCGTTTGTATCTACTAACCTCGAGAGTCTTTGAGTGAGGAAGGATCTTATGGTTGTCCTGACTGATATTAAGAGTATTTCTGAAAACTCGATATGTGTAAATCCTTTCTGTGGATGTGGAAAAATCAAGCAAGATGATAACCACATTCAGAAAAATCTTGATACTTCTTTAAAGACTAGAAATATTTCAGACTTCTTTCAAGTTATGTTTTACATTTGGAACTATTACAAAGAAAATGTGTCTGCTGTCTTTCTTCTACCTCCCCTAGATGAAGGTGACTGCAAGTCTAAAAACCCTGGTAACTGGAATATGGTCATAGGGAATCACTTTTTTCTCCTTTTGCTGTTCAAGCAATCACTGGGAAGTTTGGGTTTACGATGCTTTAACAACAGAAGCAATAGGTTGTAAGGCGTAAGGTAATATCTATTGTAATCAGTTAACTGGAATAAGAATTGTGTGTGGCCAGTCAGAAAGTGAAATATAAGACAGGCAGGCTGAGTATCAACCGGAGAAACTCTGCGAGGAAGTCGGAGAGCTGGTAAGGAGAGATGAATTTAGGGTATCCTAATATGATGCATCAGCTGCATTATCAGAGGGATAATAGCATACTGCTCCAGAAAAGGTCGTAAGAGGTCATCCTGCCTCTCCCCTTCCTCCAAGAGAGTATCAAACAATACTCCTATCCTTTCTGAAAGTTGTTTTGTTTAACCTTTTGTTAGGGATCTCCAGTACCAGTGATTCCAGCGTCTCCAGAGAGAGTGTGTACCGGCATTACTTACTTTTGCCTTTAGGTGTGTTTTTGGTAATGTCTAGTCTGACTCCCCCCTGCTGCGATGTAAATCTAACCTTTCCTGTTCTCTCCCTCTGGATGAGAAGAACCAGTTATTCCCTTCGTCTTTTTATATGTCCAAAGGCTGTTAATGTGTCACTCCTCAGTCCTCCTGCTAACCTAACTCCAAGCCTTTTACTAACTCTTTCCTCGCAGATCAAGCATTCTCCAAATTTCTGATTGCAGTTACCAGTGTGCCCTGCTTTCTCATCAACTCAGCGACACATTTCTTGAAGTGTGGTGCTCCAAACTGGACATAGCCGTCCAGCTGGGGCTTCGCCAGTGCTGAGCAGAGCAGAAGGATCATTTCATATACGTTCATTACTTCACTCTCATTTATGCATCTCAGCCCTTTTTGCAACAACCTGATGGTTTTGACTCTCATTCAGCTTGAATGAATGTTGCAGCCTCCTGCATACTTTAGACACTGGCATTTCGCTGTTCTTCATACCCCTTCCCTCTGATAATCACAGGGAATTACTTTCCTGATTCATTTTGCCTCTCCTGAAGGTTTTTCCACCAAAAACAAGAGCTAGCTACATCTCTCAGTCTCACTGAAATAGCCATTGTCTCTAGTCCTCAGTTAAGTTGACTTTGCGAAGAGAAAAAAGTTACTTCCATAAAATAATTCCAGTTCTTTAAAGCATCTTCTCAGTTAAGCTGGAGAGATGATGGTGAAAGGGGAAGGAACGTATTACAGGATGGAGGTATCCCGAAAATATGGGACAAGCTACACGTCTTGGATAGATCAGCTAACCTTAAGTCTCTCCATGTGGCTTCAAGTTCTGCTCTTCTTTTTTCTTACCTGGCTGGTTCCTAAGCTATCCCTATGTGTGAAAGAGCCCTTGCTGTTGCAGGAAATTTGATACTGGCTTGTACAGAGATGAACCTGCACGGTGTATTGCCATTCACTTCAAATCTTTTCCCAGGGCAGCCTGTGTTGAGCAGCTGCTCGCTTCTTGTTCAGCTGCCCATGATCTTATTATCTTCAGGCACTTTTCCTTTCCAGTTTGGGAAGAGGAATTCGAAGTGCATGGAATTTGCAATAAAGCTGTTGATTGTCTTTACAAACGACTGTCCAATACTTTGTCCTTCCGCATCTTTATAGGACTCTCTGTAGGAAAGTGAGAGAGCATGTTACACAAGGGTATCTGGGGAGGTGGATTTTCCAAGTTAATCGTAATAGAAATACGACCTGACCAAATGCAGTTAAGTTCTACTTTGTAGCTTTGCCAGTCTTCTCCTGAAGCAGTAATAGTATCTGATAAGGGAGGAACATCACCACCTCTTGTGGGGATTTGAAGTGTGAGATTCGACTCCCAGGTGCTGGATTCCTGGCTGCCTGTAATTCGATGCATTAGAAGCAAGAACTTTTGGGTGTCTTGGGTGCTTGATACAGTGACTGGTCCTGAGTCTCTGTATGCAGGAATTATTCTTACAAAAAGTATAATTTGTTGGCCTTCTGTTGATACTGTATTGTGCATTTTCAGGTAATTCTAGAAGGTAGGCCATTCTGTCAAAGGCACTTCTGCAGTAACTTTTTGCAGAAAAGGGGTCTGATTTTGAACACTTGTGCACATATGTAGCTTTATTACCAAAGACTATCAAATTGATTCACATGCATAAAGCTTTTCACAAGTGAAGTGTTTGTAAAATTGGCCTCTTGGTCCTCGTTCTTCCAAACAACGTGATACAGAAACGAACAAAACTTTTGGCAACAGAGAGGTTACGTTTATATTTCTGTGTAGAACGCACACCTTTACTCCAGGACTGCAGAGTATTTTTGTGTGTTTAAGTCCCCATCCAGGCTCTGAACATGGTCTCCGCTGCGATTAGGAAGGAAGGGTACAGTTTCTTCTGGAGGACTTCTGAAGTTCCACGACTTCTATAAGCAAGGATAATCATGCCAGGGGTCAATGAAAAATGTGTTTAATCACACAACACACAACATGACTTCTTTTGGTTAGCACCGACCGTAAACTTCCATGCTTAAGCAGACCCCACTGCAAGGCTGCCAGCTGTGCTGCTCGGTCTCCCATGCCCTTTGCATTTTCCATCTAAACTGTTCGTGCCCCTTATGCAGATACACAGGTGGAAGGGAAGCTCACTGAGCTCTCATGCCCCTCCAGCAAGCAGGATGACTTTTTCCATCATAATGTCCAAGTAAATTGCATAAAGCTGTTAACATTTTTCTAGGTGACTGCATAATGTTATTGCATAAATGTCTTTGACAGATTTTTTCCCTAGAAAACAATTTAAACAGTATCAATGAATGAAAAGCAATGTACTTTATTATGTTTTATAATTTATATTTATATTAAAATCTATGGCCCGCCATAGCATTGTAGATGTATAAACCAATTTTTTGAATGGTGGGCAGATTGAAACAAATTTCTGGATTTTTCCTGTTGACGTCTCACTGCTGTGGGAAGGACAACACAATAACCCTCGCTCCTTGCAGGTAATGTCATAAAGTTGCACACTTCATGAAACCGTACATTTCTTTGCAAGAAGTTAGGCTAACAGCAATGCTGATTTTTATTCTGATGAACAAGTGACTATTTTATAATCTTGAGACAAAGTCTCTTTGCTCTACTGATGAAATATGCATTAAAACAAATCAACCATCATAATGCTAATGAATTAACAACTAATACGTAAAGAAATCGTGCTTGACTAGTTTAGTCAGTTTTAGTTGAGCCCCATTCTGAACTCACAGAAGTTGTGCACTGATACAACCAGAGGTTACAAAGGTAGCACTCCCAATTTACGAAATCCTTCAGGCTTCCCTGTTTTGAAATTTAGTTCAAATGCTTCATTTAGAGCCACTTTCAATTTCTGAATCCCTGCTTGGAAGGCCAGCCTACTCACGCACCTTACTTCAGGTGTCAGTTCTTCTCAGGTGTTCACGCACCTCGCAAAGCCCTGCTTTCACTGGGTCTCGCACTCCAAAACGCCTTTGTACGGAGCGCAGGAGAAGTCACGTAGATTCTGCATGGAAACAGTTTCATATTCATCACTATCTGCAGGGTTGACCTATTTGTCCTAACAGATGCGAGTAGAGTTTAGATTTTAAAGATCCCCTGTACAGCAAAGCCATTTTGTCGATTGAGAATGAAACACCTCCTCCCATATTTTCAACCCAGAGATGAAGTACCCTGTGGAAAGCAGAGTGACTAGGAAATTATCTTGAGAAAAAGAGTGAAACCAGCTTCTTGATTTTACCTGTTGAAGCCGTGTGCAGGCACTAAATGAATGCTGTGAATGCCGTCCATTACCATAACAAACATTACTAACTTGAAAAGGCCCTCCTGAAATAATTTATTCAATTGCAAGGTTAATGGAATTTTTAAACTTCGTCCTAATTTTGGCAGACTGAGAATATTTCACCATGCATCTTTACGTGACTTTCATGTAACAAGTCGCATCGTGTTTGGACAGGATATATTTGAGAAGTTTAATGGCACTTGGATACAATGTTTAGGGCTCCCAGCACCTTACAGCTCGAAACAGCTTTAATTACCTTGCAGCTGATGTAAGTTGGTTTTGGTGTCTTTGATTAGTTTTGAGATGAATTTAATTAGTTATTAAAATCGGCATTGAACAACATCTGGAGCACAGTGGTGTTTAAAACACCGACTCATCGCTCGGGGTGAATTTCAACTTTATGTTTTGGCACAGCTGAAATAAAACACCAGTGTCTGTGCACTGCGGGAAGAGGAGCGCGGACGCGCTCAGGCTCTTGTCCCCAGCACCCCGTGTCACCCCGCCGCCGGGCAAAGCGAGCCCTACACGTGGACTGTCCTCAGCAGAATCATTCCGAGCGGTGTTTTTGGCTTCCGACCCCTCTCCGGCCGGCAGCAAGTCCAGCCGCGGCCGTACGGCAAAGCCCCGACTTCGCGTGGAGCCGTGCCGCCGCTCTCAGCGCCTTCGGGAGCTCGGGCTGAGGGCTGGGCGCTCACCGGGGGCACCCGCCCCTTGCTACCCGCGGCCCGGGAAGCGGGCGGAGAAGATGGCGGGGGGGG
>Ga0065711_1047218_pt1 | contig 12454 bp, 7 predicted proteins | sample Hoacrofraction12_FD_59098 | JGI IMG/M metagenome (GOLD analysis project Ga0065711, IMG submission 59098) | Hoatzin crop microbial communities from Cojedes, Venezuela - Epithelial fraction 12 v2 (version 2) | ecosystem: Host-associated > Birds > Digestive system > Esophagus > Crop | place... | reverse complement strand
TCGATGTCGCTGTCCATGTCATTGATAAATATATTGAACAGCACCGGTCCCAGTACAGACCCCTGAGGGACTCCACTCATCACTGGTCTCCATCTGGACATTGAGCCGTTGACCACTACCCTTTGGCTGCGACCATCCAACAAATTCCTTATCCACCGAACAGTCCACCCATCAGATCCATGGCTCTCCAATTTAGAGAGAAGGATGTTGTGGGAGACCGTGTCAAAGGCTTTACAAAAATCCAGATAGATGTGCCTCTCCAAACTATATTACCTTGTATTTGCAGGCACTACATTTCATCTGCCTTTGTGTAGCCTACTCACACGGTTTGTTACGGTCTCATCACAGTTCTTTCAAATGTGGCTGCTCTGTTTGGCTGTCTCATGAGGTCCATAATCCTCAAAAAAGCTGGTAACTTACCCACTGGGTCTCCCCATCATCACAAACCCAACTCAGTAGTGCCAGGTATGGTCTGCGTTTGTGTCCCTCTGCAGTTCTCCCTGGAGCAACCTCTTCTGTTAGTTGGTGCATCTCCCTTGCCTTAGCCGGAGAGATGACATGACATGGTCCAGTGTTTGCCCCCCACAGCACCTTCCTCCATGTGAAAGGCTGCCTTTGCCCAGCGGGAGGGTGCTGCAAGGTGGACTGCCTCACAGTGTCCCTTGGCACAATGTCTGTGAGCAGCTCTTCTCACTGCTGTTTACCAAGTGGTGACTTTCAAACGTTGTGTCTGTTCCTCGAGGGGCCTTGCAAGGACCACTCGCACCTCCATCTTTGTGTGCAAGTGCAATAACACTGCTTTCAGTGGTAACTCGGAGTTGCTAACACAAGCCGCTGGCATTCAGGGCCTCAGCTCAAGAGGGACTGGATGGGTTTGCAGTGGTTAATCATCCAAGCGAAGATTTCCACTGGAGACCTTTTAGCAGGCAGCCACTAGTGTGATTTATAGCCCTGTCGCCTAATAGCCCCTCCACTTATGGCTCTGCTGGAGCGGAGACCAAAGGCCTTGCACAAGCAGCATTGGATTTAGAGGCTTGCTGGGAGCTCCCGAGCCAGTTTTGGGAACTCACTTCTGCTCAAGACAGACAGGCCCGTGCACACTCTGTTCTTTTCCATCTTGGTCTCCACACCAATTTTCCTGTTTGTGAGACAAAATCCTTGGGATAAGGAAAAAAACCTGTATCTCTTTCCAATACACTTAGTTGCTAGTCATCAGGTGACTGTCCTGAAGCCAGCTTTAAGGATCAAAAGTCAGCTCAAACCCTTCTGGCTGGCATCAACTGTACTTCAGTGACACCAACAGACTATACGGTCTGACCCCCAGCCCCAGGCGAAACCTGGGCTGCTGCTGTCCACTCATCTCCCCACGTTTAGTGGATGTCCTGCAAACCAGCTTCAGCCCCCAAAGCTTTCATGACCATGCTCGTAAGCACAGGGCTGAGAGGACTTGGCGGGGATAGCAGTCCCCTATCTTGTACTTCTGCCTCTCCTTCAAGAAATCAAATAAAGCACAAGCCCATTTCACCCTTTGCAGTTCAGAGCATTGGCACCATGTCGGTACATTGCAGTTATGAAGTCTGGTTGTTACTCAACAAAAAAAAATTAGTAGGAAGATGCCTTTGAATGCAGAACAACTACTGGCTATGTTCTGCAGTGTAGGAAACCTTAAAGGGACTAAATCTTTAAAGAACCATGCATAGATTCATAAAATGTTTTGATGAACACATTAGTTGTTTCAGGGAGCAGTAATGTTGACTTAAAATATTTAGCTTCTGAATGTGACTAAAGTATTCGCATAAACTGAATGTAGTCATGTGTTTGGGGAATTAATAACTTTACTTCTAAGTATTACTTATTATTCTTATATGCAACAGCCTGAGGAAATTTTCTTTTGCTTATCTACATTTCAGTCTCTCTGCTTAGATTTCTTCTGGGATCTGACCTATAAAAACAACTGGATTTATGACACACTAAAGTTTACAGCAAGCACTTAACAAATACTCCTATTTCGGATATGAAATTAATAGCGTTTAAATATAGTCTCAGTTGTTATCGTTTTTGCTGTTTACCGAGTGAAGTAGTTTTCTAGCAAATGCCAAGGAAAGAGCGAGTAGGTAAATATGCCGCGGAAAGCAACGGCACACCGCCATCTACGGTGCAGGCGGGGGTATCGCAGGAGGTGTTCGTGGCTAGGAGTCACCAGAGACGGTATTCATAATCAAAAGACATCACGGCCTCTCCCTTTCTGGCAGCAGCAGCTTCTGTTGGTGCAGAGCATGTGTTGCAGAAGGGCCCTGACAACACAGAGTGTGCATGACTTGTGTGTGAGGAGCACGAGTTAACACGGAGTTTGGAGAGTAATTATTTCTCTGAACAGTGTTGTTCGGGGTATGAAGGCCCTGTTTGAGAATGGCGAGGTGAAACCACGCAGGAGGGAGGGAGGAGCGCGTTCCTTGCGGGAGAGCTCCCGCCGCAGGGACACCAGGCTGGAGGCATCACGGCAGCCCAGTTTGCACACCGTGTTGCGAGAGCACCACGTCAGGTTCCAGCTGCTGGTGGAAGCTGATATTTCACACACCAGCGCTCTCTCCCGCTCTGCTCCTGCCCTGTCTCGAGCTGTCTGCAGGTGCCTCTCACCTGACCTCTCCTCCCTGCCAGCAGCCACAGCTGCTTGCATCTTCCAAGAGCTGGGTTGGGACAGTCTCCACCAAGAGCAGGAGGGCAGTCTGGGGCCACCCCCAAGCCCAAATCGTCCATACAGCAAGGCTGCAAGCATCTGATCAGGTGCAGCCAGTGGCTCCACAGGGGCACGTCACACGTTCCTGGGGAGGAGAAACAGGAGGGTGTCCAGTGTAACATGTGTGTAGCTTATATACGTAACACATAGGCAACCTTCTGTTCTCTCTCCAGGGCTATTTCTTGCAAGTCAAAAAGCTCAAGAAAAAGTCCATTACTGCAGAGTCCTCCTTCAACTCTCCACCTATGTGTTCTGACCTATGCACAACTGGCCTCTTCAAGAAGCTTTTGAAGGACACCAGATGGTTAACAGGAACTGGGAACCGTTGCGCAGGGCAAGTGACACAGAGGAAGAACTAGTGATGCGTGCAGCTTCTGCTTTTACCACCCACTTCTGTGTGCCTTGCAGACCATCAGGGTGGGTTGTCCCTTGCAAATCCCCAGCGCCCAGCAGAGCATACTCTGCTCATAACCTGGCTGCTGAGATCTTTGCTACTGGATGGCTATGAACTGAGTGCATCCCACTGTGCTTATTACTTTCTTACTGGGGCTCTTTTGATGTCGTCCTGTAGTGATGAACTGTTGGGTTTTAGACTGAGAGGTAGGTGGAGCAAGGGTTGGCACCATTATGTTCTGGGACACAACCTAGCACGACCGGGTTCAGCAGCTGGGTTTGGTAGTTAGCTGGCATCTCAGTATAAATCTTTGACAGCATCAACAGTAGTAGCTTCAGCCCTAAATTATTGTTTATTCAATTACAAAAAACAGACTTAAATTAGCAGAATTCTGAGTCCCCATTAGCCTCCCTTTTAGAAGAAAAGTTAATATTTATCATACATACTGCCTGTAGTTCCCTGTATTATCCAAGTTTGTCATGCTCTAATGAGCTTATCTCATCTCAAATTGATGATGAATTACTATGAACTTACTTTGGACATCTTACTTCAGACTTTTGGCTTAGGGTCCTAGAAATTTCTTCCGTGCCAGACTGTTGACTTCAGTCTTAATTAATGATCACTTGTTATCAGCTTAGTTTAAATGTTTGGTTTCTATCTTTTGGTTGTGTAGTCTAAATATTTCCTAAGTCCAGATAGATGGCTTTAACTTAAAATGTTATGATTTTGATACTGACTTCATGCCTTCCTGGCAGAGTGTGAAGATTTTATTCTTCCATCACTTTGATTAACAGACCTATTACAAATCCTACTCTTTAGAGTACCGAGGAGTGAAACAGCTAAACACCATGTAGATAAACCTAGTTAAGAGTTAATCTTACATTTCTGTGAGTTTTTTATTTGCTCAGAGGCTTCACTCTTCAGTACAATTTTCAAATTGTGAATTACTGTACTTCTCTTCAGTCACCTATTTGTCTTTTTCTTAGCCCAAACTTTTGTTCTGCAGCTCACATGCTGTATGGTTAATCATCGTTACTCTATTACACAGGCACTGAAGAGTCCAGTTTAAGTATGAGGGAAGTATTCTGCGAAACACTGCTAGCAAACTGCAAGGTTTTTACCCCTAAGAGTTCACACAGGATATAAGCTCACATCTTTAAGCGAAACACTGTAGTGCTCCCATCATTACCCAGTCATCAGGCGTTCTCAGCTGCAGATGCTAGGCCATTCACAGATTTCGTAATGGCTTCTTCCCAGACCCTCTGTCAGACATCCTGTAGGTATTACAAATGTGCTTTGTGAAATGACAATCTTTAGCACAGTAAAACCAGAAATGCTCAGGTTCATTTTTACTAATACAGTTCATTTTGTCGTATCAGCTTGTAATCAAAGACGTATTTGTGTTTCACAGACTCACTTTAATACCTTCTTACTAACTAACCAAGCGGATTTTACCATTTGTTTTCTACAACAGAATTTGGGTAACTTCTGGTTAACAGAACCCATGTTTGAAATTAAAGATTCTTTTCATATTCTCAAGTTCGTTGCACCAGTCAGGGCTTTTTATTTAGTTGGAGAAGTTTCATTGAGACTGAGACACTAAAATAACTATCAGTCTTCAAAATCATAAAAAAACACTTCATATTTTTTGGTTTCAGTCATCTGAGATTCTTAAAACACTCATGAAATTTATTAATTTATGTTCTGGGATGTATGTATGTGTATTCTCTGTCTTGTATTTACCAGCAGTCATAAAATGGAATTAACATCCTGTCTTAGTGCATCCTTCAGATTTATGCAAAGAATGTTGTAAAGTATTTCCATCACTTTGGGATGAAAGATTATGTACGTTCAGTTTTTTTGTGAAGACTTCCTCATATCTCTCTCTGAATAAATAGCACAACAGGTATTCTTGTTATCAGCTGGCAAAAAAGCACTGCACTTGAAACCATTGGAAGCGTGAGGAGCAAACACATCTGCTCAGCTCCTTGCGTAGCCATGTGGATTTGTAGACAGGGACTTGTAGACATCCTGAGACTTCTTTGCACCTATTTCAGTTAAATAAAATAGCAATATCCACGTGATTGAAAATGCACATCCCACTGGTGGATTAATGGCACATGAGCAGCAGGAAACTGGTGACACAGGAATCTCTGTGGAAAATGTGCAGGTGCCCAGAGCAGCGGCTTCCTTACCGTACTAGAGCCAAGACTATTCCGATGGCGTCTTGTGACCACACTCATTCATGAAACAACTTAATTGTACAGGTAATTTATTTGTTTTGTTCCACTCTCATCTCTAATAAGTTTATATAATCCTTCGACTTCTGCCCCACTGTACAGGTCAGGGACATAGTATGCTGTCTCTTTGCATATGCAAAACTCGTGACTGTTATCTGCTTATTAAGTGGGAAACCTGCCTTACCATCAGTTGTCCTGATTAATTCCATGATGAGAAGTGGGATGAACTGTTAAAGCCTGCCTTTATTGGGCTACTTATACCTCTGTGCATAGACAAATCATAAATAGAGGATTGTATTTTACCTCGCCTGCAAGCATGATTGCTCTGAAAATCACAGTTGTTGTATAAGCAAATGTGCTCAAAAGTGGATGTGTAAATGAAATTCCAGGCATAAAGTTATAAATTCTGTCACTCAGCAAAAAGTGCAAAGTTACACCAAGGTAAATGTAGAGATTTCTTTCCTTCTGTGTTTATTTATATGTTTATTGTTTAGTTAAAGAGGTAAGGTGTCCACGAATACACTTATAATGAAATATGTCAGAAGTTACGATACTTATCTGCATTCTCTTTTACTCATTCAGATTTTGGTTTGAATACCATACAGCTCAGGAGGTCTCCTCTGAGATGACTTCAGAGTCATACAGATCTTGGTCAGACAATCTGTCCTGAAACAGCAGATAAATTTTAATGGGTATCAGATTCTTTTTCTCCCGGCTAGCTGTGCCCGATACTGTAATATTACCATTGGGGGTAGTTAGCAAATAGACTTTGGTATTGATCTCTGGATATTTTCTAAATCTCATTGACCAGCTCAGCAGTACAATGAAACATTGTATGATGTCTGCACAGTTTTTCCTACAAAGAGTATTTTCTGTCCTACTGGGACGTTTGCAGAATAGAACAAGCATTCTAAAATCTAAGTGATTTAAAAACTTTCCTTTCTGCAATTCTTACTGAGAATTCAATGTCCATTTTTTAAATGACATCATTACCTGTCTGATAAAATCTGTCATTTACTACTGTGAATTCAGTTTAACACCAATAACATGATGGAAATAATCGTCACTTGCAAAAGACAGGCAGTTCCAACTGCATGTGAGCCTCCAGCCCTGTGCTGCTGACACTCCTGCCTCTCCCCCAGAGCCCCGGGGAGCCTGGCCAAGTGTCTGCAGTGCGTTCAGAACATTGCTACCAAACAACTGATGCTTGCTGATGTGCAACCAAACCATGATCAGTCACAGGGGATGTAAGCCTCCTTTGCCCAGTCATACATCTTGTGTAAAGGTCATTTGTGCTCTAGGAATGACAGAGTTAATGTCTTATGACACCTCTATATATTCAGCCACCCCATCTCTCCATCATTCCAACAATACAGCCTCCTTGGAATGGACATTTTCTTTGCAAAGCTGATGGAGTTATCCTCACTACGAAGAACACAGGCAATTCAGTGCAGACAGGCTGAATGATCAAGCTTGGCTGCTTTCAGGATGAGCTTCTTGGTGGTGCGTGTTCTTCTAAGGTGTTTCTGAGTTTTGGGGAAGAGTCCTACACTACAGACTCCACCATTAACACTGTTCATTGGATTAACTATCTCATATCTATCTGGAAGACCCAGAAATTGAGGGAGACTTCTGACTAATTTGCCTCAGATTCAGTGCAGACAGAATCAATGTGATTACAGGGGAATCATCCTACCACCCTAAAGAGTGTAAGTTCCCTCTGAACTTTAATTAAATTTATAACTTTGCTTGGACAGATAGCTATGAACAAGGCAGCTGCTTTCTGGCTAGATACAGATGGAAAAAAAATAGTGATCAAAAAAAATAATTGCTACTATCTCTTATCTGTTTGCTGTCTCAGGAATGGTCTGCTGCAACTGTTCTTGGAGTGGTCATGGGAAATACCATTTGAATCTTCCAGGATGTGATAGCAGAAAAAAGTGTCATGACACAACTTAGTACTGGATGCCAAAACTTTTGGCTAGGGGGTCTACTTGAGTTTCGGAGTAGAAGAGGGAAGAATATTTTTTTTTTCCTGCTTCTTTCTCCATTCATTAAGCCCCAGTTCCTGAGACACTCTCATTCCACTCTTCAACTGGGAGATCTCCCAGAGGAACTGAGTGGAGTCTCCAAGACAAGGGGCACCACTTTCTCTATCCCCCACCCCCAACAAGCCCCCGAGCACCCACAGATCATTCCCACTTAAGCGCATGTTCAGGGCAACTCTGCTCTGCTTCAGCGCTTTGCTGGGGGGTAGAAGAAAGATCCTGGCCAGGGGAAGGGGAGGCAGGGTGGAAATACAACATGGCTCTAGGCATTACCCCTCCACTGCTGGAGCGCCATCCCTGCGTGAGCAGTGCAGAAATGCAACAAAGCTGGGCAAAGTGGTGCAAGGCAAGCTACTGGTCTAGGATGGTGAATGCCACCGCCCCAAGCTGGTTCCAAGTGCACTTGAAATCACGGTGCTCCCAGAGCATCTGTGCCCCAATCATCGCTAACTGCATTGTAAAGGTGCTCAGAGGTGCAGTTAGTGATGACACGCAGGTTGGCCAGGGACGAGGGACATGGCTGTGGTGCAGCCTGGCTGCCTCCCCTCAGCCCCTCTCCGGGGGTCCCCGGCAGTACCACGGCTTGGTGGAGTCAACAGGAAGCTTCTCGCAGATTTGAGTAGGCTTCGCACTCTGAGTAGATGTGGCTTGGGAAGATGCTCTCCCCTTACTAATCATAGGATGACCGCCTGTCCTCTGCACAGGCCTCTGGGGACAGCCGGGAAGATTTGAGGAGTGGGGAAGACCAATTTATTTTGTTAGATTTTTGGCATTTCTATGTGTTTATGTGGGCAGCATAACAACCGATATCTTTTGCTGTTCTCTTGTCTGCTTGTGCTAACTTGGATTATTTTTTTTAATGCAATGGTAAGTATATTAATCTTTAGTTTAAAATCTATCCTGCTTTTGAAATGAAAATCTTGTATAAACTACCAAATTGAATCCAAAATATTCCTCAAGCAGTTCAATATTTACTTATTTTAATTTTTTTTAATTACATTAGCTAGAGGCATACTTTTGGATTTGTAGGTGTTTGGATAACTTAATTTAAAATAGCAAAACAGACTAGACTAGATAAGAGAAACTTAAGTCATATTATTCTGGTTGTGACATATGTGATACATAATGCGATGTAATTAGATATTAAAGTGGTTGCTGTGCGGCAGGATGTTTTATGAAAATGGGACAAATGTTTTTTAAATGTATCACTGGAAACCAGACAGATGGTAACCTATATCCCCAAGGACGATAGCTGAATTCCACCAAGTTTTTGATATGAATTTGAACTGTAGTGAACAGGAAAGGAGGGAATTTGTGATTATAGCTTAGCTCACCATTAGTTAACGTTTGGCTGAATGTGCAAAGGATACTTATGCGGTGCTTAGTCTGGACAGTAATGTTTTCTGGGGATTTGCTCTTTCTTGAGCACAGCAGAGCAGATGGTGACAAAGCAGATCTAGCAATAAATCATGGAGACAGGATACTTGAAGCAAGCAAGATGATCTAGAGGAACAAAATAGAAACTGGGGGATAATTGTTACACAAAAGCAGAGTGTATTCCTGCTAATTTTATTAATGCTGGGTACAGTACCTAAAGACTGAGCATTTTCATGTAGCTTGGCTGTTAAAACCCCTATTAAATTTTTAATTAACTTACTTTGGGAGCAAAACTTTTCAGAGCACATACCAAAAGAAAAAATCACAGCTACGTACTGAAACTTCTGCTGACTGCACAACTAAAAAAACGCCTGACAATCTTAAACAGCAAGATGCCTTTCGAGACTCACCAGTTTTGCAGCTCCGTAGGATTCAGCTCTGAAACCATGACAGGCTTTGGCACTACCTGGCACACACAAAAGTGACGGGATAGAAAACTACAAATATTCTACGAAGCATAAAGGAGGAAACAGCAATCCCAGGAAACATCGTCTCAATGGACCCTATTTTTGCAAGCTAGTGGGATGGCAGCATTCTCTGGGCTCCCTACCTGGGAGGCAGCACAAACCCTTACCTGTCCCAGTAGCTGCTCCTTCCTTGCCAGCTTGGCTGCAGCCTGACCCTGGGAATGGCGTTTCCTCCCCATTCTCTGTTGTTTGCTCTCCTCCAGGCACACCAGCACCTGCTTCAACATGGCAGTCCCTCTCTCTGTCACATCTGTAGTCCCACTTGATGTTGCAGCTGGAGTGTTTACAGCTACATTCGCCAGGTTGGAGGCTGCTGATGCAGAGGAAGGCAATGAGGAGTGGTTCACGGCCTTTGGCGGCAAAGGGACCCTTAGGACCCCATTCTTGCACGAAAGCTAGGCAGAACCTGGCTTCCAAGAAACACCATATGATGAGGAGACAGCTATTACCAGCTCATGGGGCTCAAGCAAAGGATTATTGTTGCATTTCGTAGACAACACTGCAGCTCGGATAATCCAAGAGATAGAAATGATCCATCAATTCAACAAACATTTTTTCACAGATCTCCATATCGGATCATTCCTGGTGCCTTTCAGGATGCGCCACGGCACAAGCAGCATCATACAGCCGTGACATGCAATCAAACCATAACGATCTTATCATGCGGCGATTACCAAGCGGTTGGTAATCAAGTATCCCCTTGGATCATTTGCCGCTCACTTAGAGTTAGCATTTCCTCTAATCTGCCTCCTCTCAGTGACGCCATGAGACAGCCCTACTACAAATGATTGCTGTGCTGAGGTGTATTTGTGTGCTGCACAAAGGAGCCTTTTAGCAGATGAAGGACTAGGCAAGCTAAAGGCAGGATTATTGAGCAGTGAATATTGGCATTTTTGGTGGAAAACGTATCATGAAAACATATTTCAACAGCCCTCCAAGAGAGCAATTTTCAATCAATTATTACAAAAATAGAGCTATTAAACTCAGATGACCAATTCTCCAATATCATAATGCCTCAGTTTTCTTTTTCTAATCATGTATTGGAATGAATTGTTGTAATGTGAAAACAGGTAGAAAAGTGAGACAAGTCATTAATGGGAAAGGCTTAAAGCATAATAATTTGTCCATTTTTCAGTAGCACATACCCAAGTACCCAAGGAGAACAACAAGGCTGGTGAAGGGTCTAGAGCACAAGCTTTATGAGGAGCGGCTGAGGATCCCAGTGACTGGGATTGTTTAGTCCAGAGAAGAGGAGGCTGAGGGGGGACCTTCTTGCTCTCTGCATCTACCTGAAAGGAGATTGTAGTGAGGCAGGTTTTGGTCTCTTCCCCCAAGTAACTAGCAATAGGATGAGAGGAAATGGCCTCAAGTTGCATCAGGGGAGGTTCAGATTGGATATTAGGAAAAATTTCTTCTACTGAAAGAGCAGTCAGGCATTGGACCAGGCTGTGCAGGGAAGTGGTGGAGTCCCATCCCTGGAGGTGTTCAAAAAATGTGCAGATGTGGCACTTCATGACATGGTTTAGTAGGCATGGTGGTGTTAGTGTGATGGTTGGACATGATGATTTTAGAGGTCTTTTCCAACCTATGATTCTATGATTCTGTGGTAAGTTTGAATGAAGAGAGCAACAAAGCTTTATGTCTCCTAGCCGCACATATTCTTGTGTAGTGGCTGGAATTCAACTTTACATAGCAGCCTTCAAAGAAGAAACAGCCTGATTTCCCATGTACCCATATGTGTTAAGCTTTGTCTAATCAAGGCTTGCATACTGAGGTCTATATGGGGTGTGATTGCTGATATGTCCATTTCTGATTGTTGCTAGCACATTTGGGTATTAGTTAAATAGTGCAGAAGTAACAGCCTTTGAATACTAGAATCTGTGTAAGGAGACAGACTTTCCACTAAACGATACAAGCAAATTAGTTTGATTGTGAACTAGGTAGTATAGACATATAACCAGCTAGAAAACATCACATGCCAAAAGTGGTGATGAAAGGCTCAGAAAGACAACAGGACAACTGGAAAAGAAAAGAGCATGGTGCCGGAAGTGGGTAAACAGACTATGTCCGTTACAAGGAGCAAGAACAGAGTAAGGCTCTTTACCATGGAACAGAAACAGCATAGACAGGATATAGCCAAATTCTGAGTAGCATAGAAAAAGTGGATAGGGAACGATTGTTCTTTATATCATCTAGTAGCTACAAAATTAGCAAAATGCTAATGAAGCTTTGGGATGGCACATTTCAAATGCTAAAACAAAACACAAACTCAACAACCACTAGACAATCTTGCAGGGGAAAAAAGGAAAATATAGAACTGCCACCTGATGTGAGGGGAAGCACAACTACAAGCCATACCATAAGCAACTCGACTCTGTCTAGTACAAGCTCTCCAAGACTCATAGAGGGAGATTGCACTTGAGGTATGTCTCCATGCCATGATTTTCCCTTGCACTTGTGTTTGCAGCCGAGAGCCACGTGCTCTGGCATGCCGCTGGTGCATTCAGAGATTCATCCTCCCTGGTGGAGCTATGGCTGAGGCTAGGGACCAGGGGAGCGCCAGGGGTACTCAGGGGATGAATGGGTACAAGGTCTCCTGGCCATTAGGTCTCTCCTAAGCCAGGCTGACAGCCAGCGTGTCACTGCTGGTAAAGATGTGCTACAGGCATATGGCCCAGCAACCATGACAGAGACAGAGCAGCTGCCAGGAGCGGTTACTGCACCCGCTTTTCCCCAGCTTGCACACTGGGGCCGGTACTAGTCACGCTTTGTCCCTGCTGTCTCTCCTTGCCAGTGTATAAGTTACTTATTTGTCCACCAAGAGAAAAATAAGAGATCCCTGTGGTGGCACACAAAACAGGTCTTAATGCTGTTTCCTTATCCTGAGGAGAAGGACTTGGGGTTACTGGTGGACGATGAGCTCAACATGAGCCGGCAATGTGCGCTTGCAGCCCAGAAAGCCAACCGTGTCCTGGGCTGCATCAAGAGAAGCATGGCCAGCAGGTCGAGAGAGGTGATTCTGCCCCTTTACTCTGCTCTCGTGAGACCCCACCTGGAGTACTGTGTCCAGCTCTGGAGCCCCCAACATAAGAAGGACATGGATGTGTTGGAGCGGGTCCAGAGGAGGGCCA
>Ga0065711_1047217_pt1 | contig 12454 bp, 9 predicted proteins | sample Hoacrofraction12_FD_59098 | JGI IMG/M metagenome (GOLD analysis project Ga0065711, IMG submission 59098) | Hoatzin crop microbial communities from Cojedes, Venezuela - Epithelial fraction 12 v2 (version 2) | ecosystem: Host-associated > Birds > Digestive system > Esophagus > Crop | place... | reverse complement strand
GGGGGGGGGGGCAAGCTGACGAGATGTCAGTGATTAGTTGCCTAAAGAAAAGAAAGAAAAATGAATAAAATGAAACAAATTTTCAAGCAGAGCGATATGTGACAGGCCAAGTGGAGTCAGGAGCCTTGTGTTTCCATTCAGTATTTGATCATCTCACTCAAACTCTCTGTGTGTTTCCCAGTGTGTGAAACAGAAACAGAAATGCGTAATATATTGAAGTTTTTTATTACAGTATAAAAGCCAAATACATGGGCTTTCTTTGTCCTTACTGTAAATGTTTTGGTTGCATTGACATTGTCCTTATTTAAATGGGTTGAATTTCTACACATATGTACATATATATACATTAAAAACTGATAAATTTTTATTGAACATACTCATAAAGAATTGTAAAATAGCAGTTATTGATATCTTTAGAGCCTGCCTTTCTCTTCTGATTGTTACTGGCATAACTTGTGATGCTTGATTTTCCCACAGTGCAAGTTTGCTCCTTTGCTCGATTTCTCTTTTGTGCAGTGAGATGAACTTGTGTGATTGGAGCAAGATAATTTTCCTGCACAAGGGTATGGGAATAGCAAATAAAAACTAGCTTCTGTTGAACAAAATATACCTATACTTATCTCAAATATCCAAAAGCTTGATTACCAGTGATGTGTGAAACTAGATCTTTGACATGAAAGCGTGAAGTAGGCCCTGAAACAGAACAAAAGGGTCAGGTCATATTTGCAAATATGTATTAAACATTTGCAATTGATTCTGATCATGTTTGGTGAACAATAGCCCATGTAGATTTATTTTGCTGTGAAAGGCTGCTCTTGCTTACACCTTATAGAAAGAATGAGTCAACTGTTAAGTAAAATGACCCATTAAGCAACTGTTATCATGAAACAGAAAAGTCTCTTGCTCATTAACTTTGAATCAAGCATGCTGAACAAAAGACTGGTATTTTTAAAAGTTATTTAGAAGACTGAATAATAACAAACTTGAATGACAACTTTGTCTCTATGATTCTCTCCCCACTCCTCCCCTCAGTGAAAAAGCTTTAACTGTTAGTCATGATGCACTTTGGTTTCTTATTAACCTCCTTTTTCCAAGTAATTCATGAGTTTGTGTGGGCAGTTCATGCCTTAATTTACCTGACAAGTTCAAGTCTCTTTACTACAACTAAGCATGTATATTTGTTTTGAACCTTGGGCAGTTTACCCCAAAAGACATCACCTTTCCTTCCTTTAATTTTTTTTTATTTAATTGTGATTGTGGAAGTGCTGAGATGTTACCTTGTGTAGGTCGTCACCATCACAAAAAAAAAGAGGCAAAAGTTATGGTCTAAACTACTTATGGAACCTGTTTCTCCTTATTCCCAGCCACTGCCATTTCTGTCTAAGCCTCATCTTAGAAATATATTAATATGTAACTACTATTTCTGGGCATTGCACAGGGAAAACCAATGCAAATCTTGACACTGCCTGTGCCATGCCTGTATGGGTAAGGTGCAAAGCCAGCAAGATAGCAGTAGCAGAATTATAACCGGGAGGCTTCACTAATGGGTTACTGGCACAGTATGAAGACTACATTAGATATGCACTGCTGATATGACAAGATACCCTCCCAACAGGGACCATGGATTGAAAAAAAAGAAACAGTGCCAACCTGAAACCTAAGCTGCCCAGCCACATACACTGCTACGTGCCTGTCGTCAGCTTTCTGCAAGGGTTTGTGAAGTTAGCCAACATTTCTCATTTACTATAAGCCTTTAAACAAATTCCTTGCATGGAATGAACTAAAAGGATATGCCAAGTCATTGCACCCTCTTCAGCCTTGTCCATGGCCATTTGGCAGCCACTGTTCTTTATCAGGAACATCAATGTTTAAGACAAGGCTATAGCTGCTAGGTACCATCCCAGGCCCCTTCCTCGGCATCTTTCTCCAAAGGGGACCCACATGAGCCAAATGACGGAATGAAGCTGGGTCAAGTAGGCATAATTCAGACAAAACCTTCAGGAATAAAACCAGCACCGAAGCACCTGTTTTCCCTACTTCTGCATCCCTCTTTCTCACTAAAGAATGTACATTTTAAGGAAAGCACTTAAAACTTGCATAGATTTAGCCCTTCAAAAAGATAACCCCATACTCCAAAGGATGTGTGGGCAATCAGTTGAAGTACCTCTTAAGCTCTTTTCATTATTCATTGGATGTCTAGGAAAACATTTTGACTGGTGTAATTCTATACACCCACCAGGCTGGTGCCAGAGATCCCATTAAACTGGTGCAAGGACTACCTGAGCTGCCTGCATAGCGAGAGCCACAGCCCTGTATTAACCCTTATCGATCTTTGCACAAGATAGGAAAGGCAAAACTATGCACGAGGAGTCCTAGCCTATCAGTCTGTCTGCCCAGGGTAGGCTAAAACATTCACTTACAGTAACTGTAGCTGAAGATACCTGGGAAAATAAAGCCAGATATGTTAATCTGAGGACAGGATTTCTGCTACACCTTGAATGCTAGACAGGGAGCTCTCTCCTATTTGCTTGTTCTGGACCTGGAGGGAGAAGGAGCGATTCTGCTTTGGTAGTATAAAGAGTCTGGAATTGGGCAAACCAGAATGAATAAATTCCCGCTTTTGCTATATATTTAACACTCTGCCAGTTGAAGCAGTCACCTCCTCATCTTCAACACTGGCTCTGGCCAGATGCCCCAGATTCAGCCTGCTCCATCACTCCCGCTCATACCCACTGCCCCAGAAAGCCTTTCAGGTTCCCAACGGTGCTCGTCACCTCCTCTGCATCCTTGGTTGAAATAAAAATCAGGAATGAGGCAGTACGCTGATTCACGTAGTCACCAACAAACCAGATTCACCCCAGATGGGCTGTGGAATTGCCCCATGGTCACCCCACGGGAGCCCATAGCAGGGAGCACACACTTGCACGTATGGGAAGACCTTCTGAAATTCAGAGGCAGTGTTTGTATTTTCTAGGGCTCCCTCTGTTTCTGAGAAGCCCGACGTTTGTTTAAAATGCTGTTTTGTATGCATTCATGCAGGGTCACTTTTATTCGGCCTGTTAACCCCCAAAGTAATTTGTATTTACCTATTCTTGCCACTTCTTGGAGCACTGTCATCACTACTGCTTTTTAGTTTGTGAAAGTACAAGGAAAAGGCATTTGTGTACATAAAGAAAGAAACCTTCCAACTAAGATTTTTCTTGAAAGCAGAGAGGTTCTCTAATTTTACTGTATGTAAGATCAGGGCAGTGACGTGACCTCTTTGCCTTATATTCTTTTGGTGTTTTTTATATCTGTTCAATGATTTTCTTCACGTTCTTCTACTTCTGTCTCAAAAGCACAAACAGTATATGTGGATATATCCTAAAGGAAGAGAGCCATTTCTCAGGTACCATGTATCCTGCTTAAACCCTGAAATTAGTAAGATCCCAGCAGCCCAATTGTTCCAGGATTTTTGCTCCAACAGAGTGGCGTGAAGTCTCTTGGACTGCCATGGAAACAGGCTGGGTAGTGTTGTCAAAAGGAATAAGAATTCGATTGTACAAATAATCTGCGGTTAATGTGAATATTGCTCATTGCCAAGATATAAATGTCGTACTTCATAAGAAAAAAAGTTTCCAGCAGATGTTCTTGTAATCCTATTTACTGGTTCTATACTATTTCCCCCTGGTCACATAACATGACTTTTCAGTGTTTTTCATATGTTGGAAAAAACTTTAATGAATACAATGTAAGAAATAATTCACCACAGGAGGAGGAATGGAGTAGATGACCTAAACGACTTCCAGTTCCTACTGGTTCTTTGTTATACTAAATATGCTCATAATTAGAGGACAAAAGAACAATTATTCTGATGTAAAAACATCCATGTTATGAGTTAGAATACTAAAAATCATTTGGTAAAAAGTCATGCCCCTGAAATAAATAATTATATTGTACAAAAACTGCGCATCAGCCAGGCTTGGCAAACAGCTCTCCATGTGGAAGCTGTGCTGGAGTGTGCCCTGGCCTCAGCACACTACATTTCTCAGGGCATTTACTGTATGATTTCCTGAAATTTTAAACTAAGCATTGTTTTTTCATTCTTGCTTACTAAACACAAATTAAATCCACAAAAGGTACTTCTTCTCCTATTCATCGGGCTGTAGCTTCTCTCCTTCCCCTCTTCCAGTCTGGGGCTTTTATGGTTATAAATTTTAAAAATCTCTTCCTGGGAAATCATCCTGGCAATAAAAAGAGAGAGAGAAGCAAGTAAGGCAATGATTTGGCTTTTTTTTTAAACAAAAACTGAAGTGGAACAAATAACATTTTAACCCTAGATGTGACTTAGATGTACTAACACATGAGTTAGTATAGTGAAAGGAATGCCATTATTTTTAGTGCTAACTGTCTCTTAATTTCCCAGCAGGAAGGTAGAGGCAATTGTGACTATTTCACATATTAATTGGAGACACATATACGGCTCTGGAGAAAGGAGCACCAGTTCAAGCAATGGTAACAGACTGGTCATCGCTAGTACCCTGGCTCCAGGATGGAAATGAAACAAGCAGAAGCAAGCCCGTTGCACCCCATGCTGCTGCTGGGTTTGTGGGTGAACTGCTTTAGCAGAACTCCATAAGGATTTTGGTTTTCAGGGCCTTGACAAATGACTTGTGTCTGGACATGCTTTGAGTTTCACCTTCCTCCATTTTAATCTTTTGTAGCTCACGAGTATAAGAGTTTGCAGCAGGCTGGTTAGAGAGGGGTAGGTGGAAAACTTGGCTTTGCCAACTTTCCAAGGCAGAGGTAGGATGAGGAGCAGGATTTTCTTCTTCCCATCTGCAATGCTTTTTGAGCAAGTCACTGGAAAGGATTTAACATTAGAGTGTGAATTTTGTTCAGATACCCAGATAGGGTTTCTGGATATCTTTCAGAGCAGAGGGAGCTGGCAGAGGTCTGCCACGCATGACACCTGAGGTTTAACAGCTCGCTGCGGCCTAGCAGGGAGCACCCGGGCAAGGTGACTGCAATGCATTTGCCTGCATCCTCTCCAGTCCAAGGTGACCCAAAACCCCAAAGGCAACAAACACAGACTGTCCTATGCATATAGAAAACACCGGGTTAGTGTTTGGGTGGCCTCTGAGGAGCCTTGGGAATTGTGTGGTTTGGCATCCTTGTCCGAGACCGCAGCGCCTTTGCTGTCATGCAATGTTGTGTTGACCTGAGGCCGGATCCTGGCACCACCAGGCACCTTGGTCTTGGCTTCCTGGTGAACAAAACATCAGCAGATACCAATCCTGGCTTCTCTGGCACAGCTCTGTGGGGTGCCACGGCCAGGTATGTGTGAGAGCTTGCCCTTTTTTCATGCATGTGTTAGTGTTTTGACATCATTTTCACCAGTCTGTTGGACCGTGGACAATGTGAGCTGGCTGTTACCTGTCTAAACAGACAGTTCATCAGAAACTGCTTACATTTATTCCATCTTTACAACGGCCCAGTGTCAGACACAACTTTACTAGCAAAAATGGATTTGCTAAGCATGATCATAGCTTTACTTGGTACCGTCTTCTAGTTAGGCTGTCTCAGGGAGGTGGAAACGACAGTTGGGGAGCAGTGTGCCCTTCTTCACGGAGAGCATGAGCCTGTCCCTGCCCCTCAGTCCTGAGGACAAGCCAACTGCTGCCATCAATGCGGGGGTTCTTCATTTGTTTCAGTTTGCGTTTAGGGCATATGCGACACAAACAAGTTTCCTTTAGCCACTTCTCAGCAGAACCAGTAAGAAAGACTTGTTCATAGTTTTTTTTTGTTGTGTAAATAATTGTCACGAACCCTTTAAAACACATTTTTCTGTAATGCTTCCCAATAAAATATAATATTTTTGTGAAAAAATTCATGCCTGAAAAATTAATCAAATCACCTTACAAGAAAGTAGTTTTGTAATCAAAATATTTTTTACCTTTGTTAAATATCCGGATTAGGTTTGGTCTAAAAATCAAGCTAATAATTTAAAAACAGTCTTCCAAGAAGTAAATCAAAGCCAGAAGTTAGATGGAAGTTAGTGGAAGCTGTAAAATGAAAATGTTATGAATGGAAGTAGGAGAGCTTCCATCTAAAGACATTATAGTCTCTGACACAATGTAGCAAACAAATATGTATTTAAGGATTTTAAAATGTGGATTACTGAATCTATAATTGCTGCCTTTGATGTAAGTACAGTAAGTATTTGTTTAGGAAATATTTAAAGAGGATAATGCTATGTACAGAGGACAAACTTCAGTGTCATAGTACATAGCAGCTTTTGATCACAAACCTTCTTACATTATTGAATTAGAAACTGGCATTACAATACATACACCAGGTACAGGGAGTGCTGATATCATTTTGGCAATAAATGAATCTAAGTTACCAATATTTCCATCAGTCTTTACAGAGAAAGATACAATTAAGCAGACTGAGAGTTTATTAATCTTCCTTTTTAGAGGTCGTAGGCTATCTTTAAAAAAGATTGACACTATGTGTCATGAATTTCCACAGATGAGGTGAAAGACTGATCCCTCTGAGATGAAAAAATAAAAGATGTGAAAAATGAGCCATTGTTAGTGCAGGTTCAGGGAATGCTTCATGGCTCGTTTAGCTTCTCATGCGACCGCTGGCACCACTACCATTCCCCTGGAAAGGAACCTGGATCCAGGCTGGGACAGGAACCCAGAGCCTCTAAGCCGAGCTGCTAGCATCCCAGGATCTGAACTGTACAAACGCTCACAAAAACCTGGGAACAATGTTTGCTGCCTGCTCCTCTGCTGTACCTACCTTTTCTACTCGGTAATTTGAAAGCAGTGGGAGTTCTGTAAGGGGGATGACTGAGAGCAGATTTTGGTCCCTGGGCTGTTTGGTTTTTTAGCTAAGAAGACTAAAGTGGGTGCAGTAGTGTAATACACACATCACTTGTCAAATTCAGATCAAAGCAGCTTTAGTTATATGAGAACAATAAATGTCTGAACTTGGCAAACTCCTGTTTTTCCTCCAGGGACGCTATACCTTCGTCAAAGAGCAACTTCATAAGACACACTTTCAGCTGCCACCCACTCCAAAAAATATTGCAGCCTTCTTCCTTTCTTCCTAGAAAAGACAGAACGGGGCTTTTCTCAGCGCCGGCCATCCTCCCTGCTGCACAGAGCAGGGGAAAGGGCTGTGCCATACCAGTCCTTCAGCCTGGGGACAGGGTGAGTTGCTGCCAGGGTATCTCCCTTCTCTCCTGGCCTGAACGGTGAGACGAGCAAGCTCACAAGCAGGAGACACTCACAGAAGCAGGTGTCTCCCACTTCTTTTTTTCTTTTTCTCTTTCTTTTGTCACTTTACGGCATCTTGTGAGCACTAAACATACTTAAATATTTGCAGGGCTAGCTAAATTTTCTGTTCATGTTGGTGTTTGCCTAAAAAATTTGGAGTTTTGCCAAGATACAGATCTAATCAACAATAATTACTTTCTGTGGGAATTTTCTTTTGTATTAAAAAAAAAGCAATTACACATAAATAATTTACTCTGAATTGCAACATTTCAGTTGAGAACGCAGTCATTATTGCATAGGCCAAGCACTTACTCTGGGTTATATCTTCTGATTATCTGACCAAGGATGCCCTCAGTACATTGGTCTTTTTACCAAAAGATGTGATGTTCCATAGAAGATGTAATTCATGTACAGAGTTTCTGAAAAAAAAAAGCAAAATATTCATCCAACAACCCCTTTAGTATAGCACCAGAAAAAGAGAGAAATCCAGTACCAGAGCTGGGGAAAATTGCTGTTAGTTGAAGAGGTTGGTTTTAATGCTTTTATTATGAAATTCCTCTGCTACTATTTTTAAATGTGTATAGCCAAATTAGGAAAGTGAGTATCAGAGCAAGATGTAGACACAGAATGATAATAAATTATGTGATCAAAAAAAAAAGGTGCAACAGACTTTTCTAGAAGTATTTAAAACCAAAAATGACAAAATCAAGATCTAGTGGATTTTTTTTTTCTGAAATGTGGACAAAACGGGAGTGATGATGAAAATGCCAACAAACCTGTTGGGATTGTGGTGCTAGTTTGTCCTGACAGATGCAGAAACATTTCTACACTTCTAGTATTTTATTTCATTTTACTTTATTTTATTTTATTTCTAGGGAACAACTGTACTTCAGGTAATTTCTACGTCACATTACACTTCATGCCATTTCTGTATGAGGTGCATTTTTTTTATTTGGATACTTCAGGAAAACATTATGAGGAGCCTGAAAATTAATTCTATGAGCTGTGGCTAGGATGTTGCTTTACTGAAAGATTGTCAGAACTAACTTTCCTTGCCAGTAACTATTAAAATTTGTAAACCAGCATTTTAAAGGGCTTGAGTTGAATGGTAATGGCTCTGTATGGCTTTTTAAAAATGGTGACAAAAATACTTTGCGTATTTTTCTGTAAGCTCGTATCATTCTCTGTCTTTAATATAGTAATCATAATAAATATTGCCAGACCTGCAGAGACGGAACCTGAGAGCTTGTTCACTTTCCCTAAGTGTTTCTGTTGTTCTAGTAATCATTTCCCTACAATTCTCACCTCCCTTGGATACACACCATGTGATATAACCATACTGACATAATGAGCACTAACAACAGAAATCAAATTCAGAGCTACAAAACGTACTGTACAAGGGAAACACCTAATGAAATGGTAAATGGTATCAATATACATGAACGGGAAAAATGGCTTAAACCCTGTATTTCTTTGAAATGGCAAGCTTTCCAGTTATTTTTGGATATTCTGATCAGCATGGGAAACGTAGAGAAGTCCCATTCCGCAGCACTGATTTGCCCCTGGTGTTTGCCATGGCAATGCCAGGGTGCCTGGGAGCATGCTGCTACTCACCTCCAGCTTTCAGGGAGCTGCCGCCCTGCTCCTGGCTCAGAAGACCTTGAAAGACAAAAAGGAAGAGCAAACAAGTGTGCTTTACCAGGGGTGACTCAACCGATTAAATAGCCACCAGCTGGCCCTGTTTTCCACAATCCAAAGGGAAGATTGACAGCCTGTGCCGACATTCAAACCTCATGTCATTGCTGAAAGTTGCCAGCGAAATCCTGCCGAGTACACCTTGCTCCGTTAAACTCTGCACACTGTACGTAACGTCAGCCAACAAGCTGGGGACTAAGTGCAGCCTTTTACTTTGAGACAGTAACTAATTAATATTTGGGGACTGAAAGGTTTGGTTTTGAAGTAATTATTGCGGCCTATTTTGGACTCGGCAGGAGGAGGCAAGCTGTCCCGAGCACCTGCAGCAGGGCAGAGTGGAGTTTTCCCATGGTGGTGTTGTGCCCGACACTGCAGAGCTTGGTTGCCTGCCCAGAGCAGACGTTCCTGGGCTCCGGGAGGCAGCGGGACAGCACTCCTCCCTGCCTCAGGAGCCACCTTCCTTTTCCTGCGTGTTGTTTTCATTTCCACTACTTGCTGTTTCCTCTTACTGTTGCTCCCTCCTTTCTCCTTGCTATGAATCAATAAGATGCCTGAAGGTAAATATCACCTGAATTGATGAAGACAGGTTATGTATATCTTCTCAGGACTTTAATACCATAGGAAGAAGCGTGGGAAAGCCTGACTGCCAGGGAAGCTGCTCTTCAACCCACACTTCTCTCCTGTTTGCCTTCTGGGAAATGCCTCATTTCTTCTTCTGCTTTGAGGAGAAACAGGGAGAAGCTGTTTCTCTTAAGAACTACCCGAAGAAGCAGACGGATCTCCTCTGCTCCTTTCCCATCTGGGATACCTGAGCTCAATGCGCCTCTTGATCAGTGCTTGCTCCCGATGTAATTCACTCGTGGACATGCTGGGAAGTGACTGGGAAATATAAAGATAACCCAGGACATAGTCGGCTGGAGGAATGATTGTTCTTTGCTCTCTGTGTATGTGTATACTTTCTGATGGCTTTTTTAATCCTCTGTCCTTGGAGTAAGGGAAAACATGGACTCGGTTCAGCTGCAGGTTTCCATCTTGCGCATATGGAGTCAAGGAAGAGAAACATCTCTTCCAAGGCTCCTCAGTGTGACACTATGTCATATATCATCGCCGCTTTCTCATTTCCTAAGACCCTCATTCCAACTGTCAACACATGCAGCCTCTCTCTTAGGCAAATCATCCCCCAGTCCTTTGGTGGTCTTGCAGAGCTTGGAGACAAATTGCAGTTGTTGCTTGAGAGCACACTAGGGTTTTACAAGCCTGTTTACCCCGAGGACACATAAATGAATTTATAGAGACTTTAATACAGATAGGCAGTCATTTCTCTGTGGATCAGGCAAGGAGAACCAAGGGGTCCCTCAGCTTAAAGATCTCAGCTTTTCTTTGTTTGTTTTGAAGGTAGCCACTTCAGAAAACTGTTGCATCTTCTCACCTGAACGAAAAATCTGATACCTCCTGCTCTGTTTTTCATATCCTCATGAACCTCATATTGACATCAGGATATAACAGCCTGCAGAGAGAGACTGATTAAGTGTTTAGAAAAATGAAAACCAGAAGTCTAGACTGCAAACTCTTGGATCGGGAAATCAAATGCGTGCATAGATGACTCATTCTTGTTTTCCTGAAAGAAAACTGTACGCTTCCCTTTAACTAAATTTTATGGGTAAAACCTTTCTCACTGTGTATTCAGCACAGACTATTTGAAAGACCTTGAAATGTGTCATGTATTGGCAGTGTATCCTGCACAATAAAATATGCACAAATTCATAAGCACCATCCTCTCAAACTATTTCTGGTCAAATCTCCCTCAGAAATCAATGAAAACCCTTGACAAGGCAAATAAAATAAGACACAGTGGGTCCCAAATAAAGAGACAGCATTCTTCTTTGGCCCTCTGTGTCTTTTTGTCCTAGCTTAAACTCAGCCAGTGAGGTGTTTACGCTGTGTGTGACTTTGGACAGGCTATGGGTAGACATATACAATGGCTCATACCTCAAACTCACAACTGAAACAACTTTTATATTTATGTAAGCACCTCTGAACAATTTTTCAGACACACGAAACTTTTTTTTTTTTTTCAGTCATACTAACCCGTTTTTTCTGTGTTAGAGTGTTTGGACAGCAAGGGGAATATTTCATTATGTCCCTTTTCAGGAATCATAAATTGTATAGCCTGCCTGCCAAGCATAAGATGTAAGGACTGTGAATTTATTGTCCAGTTTCTGGCTCTGGCACCCATCTGTCATGTGAGCATGGGTAAGTCCCTGCGCTTTGTGCCTCTCCTCATCTCCTGCACAACTCGTTTGGACAGCAAGCTTAGCAAGGCAGCATTTCCTACTTACAACGTGTGTCTACTCCAGATCCTCCACGTTAGCTGAGCTTAATGGACATAACATAAATTATGTAAACAAATAGCACGTCACAGTAACACACTTAACTGTTATTTCACCCCACTACAAACAATCTTATAGCTCGGCCTGCAGATAGTAATTTTTCACCGGTGATAAAAAAAATGATTTGGAGATATACACCTGTGTAAGCAATTTACCTCCACCATTACAGAAGGTTACTTTCTTGGTATAGGTTTCCACTCTTTCTTGACAACTGTGCTTATGTCTGCTGTTCTGGAAGGCCCCTGCCCATGTTCTCGTGCCTTTCTCACAATCAGTCACAGCTTGACGCTACTGCAGGCTTCTTGGTTGTCAGTCAAATCATACCACCACAGATGTCCCAAGGTTTTTTTCTTCCATGGATGATGTAGATAATACATAGTTGTTTGCCTCCTGACCTTGATGCTTTTTCCATTATTTTTGGGAAGATAAGGGGATGATTTCCCTTCTCTGTTAAGGCAGAAATTGTAACTGGTAACATATCCATAGGTAATGCCTTAAATAATATAATTCAGGAGCAGGGAAAACTTTGATTACCGGAACAGAGGCCATGAATTAGGCTTTATATTGAATAAAGAAGGAGAAGAAAGTGCAGATCGCTATGTTAGTGATCAGCACACAATGATCTTTTTGCTGGGTAAAAGGCTGGTGCATATTGAATTGGTCACCCTTCAAGAAGCTCCAGTTTCAGCAGCAGGCCTGTAGGAATTAACTTCAGCAAGGCAGTCATCAAGCTTAGTTCTACTTGGCTTGTCCAAAATGTCACAGAATCACAGAATGGTAGGGGTAGGAAGGGACCTCTGTGGACCATCTAGTCCAACCCTTCTGCCGAAGCAGGGTCACCTACAGCAGGCTGCACAGGACCTTGTCCAGGTGCGTCTTGAATATCTCCAGAGAAAGATAATCCACAACCTCCCTGGGCAGCCTGTTCCAGTGCTCCGTCACTCTCAGAGGGAAGAAGTTCTTCCTCATGTTCAGGTGGAACTTCCTGTGCCTCAGTTTGTGCCCATTGCCCCTTGTCCTGTCGCTGGGCACCACTGAAAAGAGCTTGGCCCCATCCTCCTGACACCCACCCTTCAGATATTTGCAAGCATATATTAGGTC
>Ga0065711_1047216_pt1 | contig 12454 bp, 4 predicted proteins | sample Hoacrofraction12_FD_59098 | JGI IMG/M metagenome (GOLD analysis project Ga0065711, IMG submission 59098) | Hoatzin crop microbial communities from Cojedes, Venezuela - Epithelial fraction 12 v2 (version 2) | ecosystem: Host-associated > Birds > Digestive system > Esophagus > Crop | place... | reverse complement strand
ATTCAAGACCTGCCTGGACAAGGTCCTCTACAACCTACTGTAGGTGACCCTGCTTCGGCAGGAGGGTTGGACTGGATGACCCACAGAGGTCCCTTCCAACCCCTACCTTTCTGTGATTCTGTGACACTGACAAAGAGCAGAACATCACTGCTCCCCTCTTTTTCAGTAGTTCTCCCAACTAGGCAAAATGGGGATGAATAAGGCAAATTTGTTTGCAGCAAAAAACATTAAACACTAAACAGAGTGTTCTATGCAGGTTACCAAAATAGGTGCACATCCTCATGAAGCATTTTTGCAGGGCAGGGAGCAAGATGCCAAATGTCTAGACATTGGTTGCCTAGACACACTACACACAGCTACAAAAAGCTAGAGTGGGGTAGGGGGGGAAGTTTTCCAGAGTCTACAGAGATCAGAGTGAAGCAGAAAAACATTTGGAACTTCAGAAATGAAATAAAAGGACTTAAACAGGTGCAGGGGCATTATTCAAGAGAGATTAGAGCTCTAGCGTAATTGTGCAACTCACCTAATATAGCTGCTGCTTGCAAGGAGTATTTCTCTGCATTGACTTGAGTGATCAGATCCTGAACATCAGGCAGCTCCTAGGTAATTAAAGAAAATTATTTGAGAGCCTGAAAAGTGCCAGAGTTTAAGAGTTATGGCAGAGGTAAAACCTGACACAGTAAGAACTAAGAAATTAAGTCCTAGTGCTGATAAGCCTTCTCAGAAGAGAAAAAGCTACAGTACAGTCCTTCAGGCACTACAGAAGTAGTATGACAGAAAGTGCAGATGTGAGAAAGTGTGGGAAATTGTTATGGAGTTGTTACAGTAAGTTACAACTGGCAAGTAAGCGGCCAGTTGATATCACATCACCAGAAAGTCTCTACTATAACATGTCAAGCAGTCACACTTGTATTACTATTCTCCCTACTTAAAGATCAGACTTGCTCTGTAATAGTCTGGCATCTAATTGACAATAAATACTGGGACAGAGCCTTTTCATAAATTTCAACTTCCTTCTACACACAGGATCGGGTTCCTACCTTCAAGCTGTTTGTATAGGCTCCAGCTCCCGACTGAACTTCACGGGCATATTTCAGCACTCTTTCATATAAAACAAGAGCTTCACTCCATTTCTTTACCAGGACATAGGACTGTGCAATGAAAAAACACCTGCAACAGTAAAGAGCAGCTCATTGCCATATGTGTCCTCCACACCTTTTGCCAACTCAAATGACTGATAAGAGGAGATATTATGAAGAAGCACTGGCCAGTTTTCCCCTAGCATCCAGGCCTCATTTCACAAGAGGGCAGAGATAACTGCATCAAAGCCCTGTACAGCACTCTGAAATAATAACCTTTGAGAATGTAACGCCTGCTAAAGAAAACCTGGCTGTTTCTCAGTCACCTGTAAGCTTTGTACACGAGTGTCTTCAATCCAATCTCTTTTTGGAAGTTCTTGTCCTCTTCTAGGCCAGGAAGCTGTGTCAGTTCCACGAGGTTCTGCGCAAAAGAGAGTCGGAGGAACAAATTCAGGCGTTGTTTTCCTCTGGAATTTGCTGGAGTAAGAGAAAGCTGCCCCTTTTAACAAGTCAACAGCACACTCCCATGGAAATAGTTTCCAGTTTTCTAATTATGCTAACCTTGTGAAGGCCACGCATTGAAAGTTGTGCAAGTTTGCCCTCAGGACAGATTTCCTGACACCAACAGGAATTGGGACAAAGACTCCTCAGATTTCATATGTTTGATAAGGCATTTCCCTTTATTTCCCATTCACAGCTGCTTCAGCCATAGGCTCCCACAGTTAACTGAAAATTTATGTGAGAAACTCAGAAACTGCTGATGAAGAACAAGTAGATTTTAAGTATTTTTAGCTACTTTCTCTGGCCAGCAGAAACCAAGGCAGCTATCAGAGTGCTGCATAAAACAGTCATAAAAACTATTTTACAACTGTATTAGAGTGTACAGCCGAGGGCACCCATTCTAGCAGCATTTTCTGTTCACAACTAGAAAGGTTTTTTGTGTTTCATGCAGATGTTCAACATCTTCAACAAAGTAGCTGTAGGTACTCGGTTGCTCTTCAGACTTCACAGGTACTTCACTTGCCCTGCTGTATTTTTTACAATATCTTTCTGTACCAAAGTTCTCCAGTTAGTATGAAGAGTTAGATTTGTTTTCCCAGTATCACCTGCAAAATTATATCATAAAGACGGATCAGGTCCTGAGGCCGCGGTGTGCGCTTGCCATCCTCTTCTGACCGCTGCTGCTGCAGCAGTGCCTTCTGCAGAGACTTTGCCATGCTCTCGTTGCGCTTGATGGCTGTCGACAGCTTGATGTAAGTCAAATAACTAAAAAGATAAAAGATAAAATACCATTAGCAGACTGCCAGAACTACTCAGGCATTACTCTTTGTTCTGAAAAAACTCCTCCCCCCAGTCTAAGCTGATACTAGTAGGGGAAAAAACATCTGAAAGGTCAACACGAGAGTCTTAAGTAAAATGTTCTCAAAGCTGCATGAATCACATCCTTATCCGTACAATCACCATTTGAGATCTGAGAGGCCCAGAACAAAAACTCCATAAACCAAAACCAAACAAAAATAAAATCTTGACATAAGAGCATGACTTCTTCACGCTAGTACAGGCAGCAATGTTTGCCTATTACCTGTGTAAGTACTGGATATTGGACACCTTCCCAGAATCATTCTCCAGAGAGTGTTCCCGCTGCTTCTGCAGAAATTGGGGGCAAAACACCATATGATTTACTTAGAACTGGCAGCCGAGGGAAGAAAATATCAGAAACAACTCTAGGTTTGGGTAAACCAGGGACGTTATAACAGACTTCCAGGCAAAAGAATGAGGGCTTCTACATTGCTATTCATCCTCTCCAGTTCTGAAGAGAATAAAGCCAATGGTGGTAAGACTCTTTTGCAGCTTTTTATTAAAAAGAAATCCAAGCCATTTTTACTGTTGAGGAAGTTTAACAATAACAAATCAGTCTCAAAGAAACGCTATGTTGTTGAAAGTAGAAACACTCATGTTTGCAGCTTACCTGGTCTGGTTTCAGATCTTCGCGAACAGCCTGAATGGCATCTCTACACTCACTGAGCAAAGATTCAAACAAACGCTCCTTTGTCTCCTCATTTTCTGCCTAAAAGCAAAGGAAAGTTAAGACAGACATCTATTAGAAATTTTTGTATCTTGCATCCCATGATGCAAGAATTAACCGAGGAGATTAAACAAAATTTCTCCCAAATTATGACTTTAAGATCCACGGGTAACTAGAACTCCAAGCCGTATCTGTCTGCACTCTGTTCTAGGGAGCAAACTGCCAGGAATTGCAGGGAACGTGGTCAGGGCTGAGAATTTAGCAGCCCTGGAGGCCTAGCACACACAGCTCTGATCGCCTCATCCCTGCAACAGCGACCTTCCCAGCAACTCCCTTCCCTTCCAGGATGGCATCCACACTGCTCCGAGAACAGCTGAGGTTGGACTGCACTGTGGGAAAGGCCCAGCAACAGAAGTGCTGATCTGAAATGGCAAACTACCAACGCAGACTGCTCTTGTTATGCTGATTTAACTTTTCTCATGTGGTAAGAGCACGTAGATGATTATCTTTTCTACACTCCCACTCTAGTAATGCTCACAGTGGCAATAATTGGCTTGTTTGCAGCATATTTTAAACTAACCCTGTATTTTAGTAGCAGGAGTGACCAAGTGCTTTTCTGCTGTCACCACAAGTTTTGTCAAAAAATGAAGCAGCTTTTGGCCTCCCACCCCAAAACCAAAATTTGAGAACAACTTTTAAAAAACAAGTTGAAGCCTGATCTCCACCTAATGGACTGGCATACCATGCACCCAGTTAAACAATGCACCCAAAACCAAACTCAACTTCCATTCAGGTGACTGAGAAGGTAACCAGATGGGGATCACAAGACTCTTGCTGATTCAGTAAGAGAAAACTGCCCAGAAACAAACCTCAACCTTAGCAACCAACGGAGGGATTGAAGTGTATCAGCAGTGCTATACCACTTCCATGTCATGTAATAGCATAAGATGAATTTGCTGCAAGAAATCTGCGATTGTCCAAACGAATAAAAAACTGTCTAAAAACATGCTCACTCGTTTATCTTCCATAGAGCTCTACAGTCTCTGCCTCTCCTGTTCTCAGGTTTGCAAACCCATTAAGGAATGTTATTTTTACTCCCTCACAAAGCTTCAGGCATCTTGACCTGAGATGAAGGCAGTTTTTTTATTTTGTTTTCTTTTTTTTTTTCCCTTTAAAGATTTGCTGCAAGAATTTTTAAGGCGGGACTAACTACTGAGAATAACCTGAGACAAGTCTGACAGCATTCTCAACCTCACCCAAAGGAGCACAGCAATTTCACTGTATGCAAGAAAATGAAAACAGACATAGCTAGATCATCAGTCAAGCACAAACAGGGAAAGGGCTGGGCCGTGCAGTGAAACAAAGGCTTTCCTTTCTAAGCAAAAACTCCTCAGGTTAAGCTGATTCTATGCACAAACACACATGTGTTCTGATTTGGGAGATACCTGATCACAAAACTGCAATACAAGTTCTACAGCTGGTGATTCGAGTGTCCTGACAGAAGAGTGTAAGTTCATCTCACAGGGGTCAAGAGAACCGATCCAACCGAAACCACTTCTGAAAGTCTAGGTGTGCTCACTGCTAAATTTTTCGTTGTTCCAAAACATTGTGTATCATCTCTGAAAGTTATTACCACCCATTTTTGCTACAGTCCTAGCTACCAGAGATGACCACGGAATCCTTGAGGCAATACCAAATAGGAGCACACCTCCGTCACTCTGCCCTTTAGCCTTCTCACTTCTGCCTAGTTAGAGTCAACGGGCCCTTGAAGTCATGCATTCAAGTCTACAAAAGGGTTGACACAAGTAATTTTAAACTTGGATTTGTGTTTCAGTTTGGCTTATTTGTTCTGTTTCTCCCGTTACCAGTAAGACACTGAAGGCAATGCTACAATTGCACTGAGCATCTCCATTTTTACACTAGACACACATCTGTGTTTGCTTCTAATCAAACCCTGAAGAGCACAGCTGTTGTTTTAGGGTTCAACTTAGTGAAGACCAGGAGGCAGATGCCAAAGATCCCGGGAACCACAACGCATTTAGCTGAAGCTTGGACTGCCCATCGCAGCTGACACAGCAACTGCAGAACTGCTTTCAAAAGGCCAAGTTTTAGCTCTCTGGGAATGTAAATACTGCTGCCGCGCGCTCTCACCACTGCTAGTTGTGATCCAGTATCACAAAACTCCTGTTTAGTCAGAGCTTCCAAGGAAGATAAAGCAAGATGAAAATGAATTCGGATCACTGCTCTGCCACAGCTTTATGGAACAAAGGAGGCAACTAAACCGAAAAGCTCCAACTGTTAGCCTGGCAGAATGGCAATTAAATGAGGGAACATGGAACTCTAAGCTGCACTTCCACCTGCCGGCCACACTAATGCACAACCTAGAAAAAAAATAAACTCCACAACATGTAATTCATAACATTATGACAAGAGTGGTTAACGCCAACGTTTCCTACCCAGCCATATCCTGTTTATCCTGCTCACACTATCTTCTTAACACCATCTCCTGCTCTTGCCCGCTTGCCTTATACCTTTGCGGGGTTTTCACTCACATCACTTAAATTGCTATTTCACATCATTTAGTTGCTATTTATCCTTACCATTCTCCTGGTAATAAATGCTTTTTGATGCTGCGAAAAGGCCATTGGTAGTGGCACCATTTGTTACTAAAGATCCTTTCACTGACTTTTCAAACAGCAAGGGTGTTGTACGCTGGGAAGCAGAATACACCATCTGGGCACCATTTCCAAGGAAAAAGCTCCATGTGGAAAACTTGCCTGCAATACTGAAGACGTGCATAGTGCGTGCCACCGCAAACATTTCAGAAGTGCTACATTTGAAATTAATTTACATTCTGGCATTTAGTAATCCTCTTCTGCTTTTGAGGATTTGCATAAGTCAAGAAGTGAATGCTATAAATCTCCTAGCACCTGCTTCGCCTGGCAAATTGCTTTTTGCTGCTGAAAAAGGTGATCGATACATATCTTTTTTCTTTTGGTTGCTCTCAATTTGGGAGCATTTGACCAAGATACTTAAAGAAACAAGAACAGCAATTCAAAACTAATTACTGTTAAAATTGTAACCTTCACTTCCAAGTGAATTCCACAAATCATAATGGTTATCACCCTGCTACTGAAAAGCAGCACTTCTGGGCAGAACAGAGTGTTCAGAAGAGCAGTAACAATCAGAACAGACCTCCCAAACTACCACTTAGATTGTGGGAGCTAACTGCCCCAACTGACACTTCAACTCTGGGTTACAGCCAATATTCCCACTCCTACTTTTAGCCTTCCAACCCCAAATTTGAGAAGAAAAAATTATTTAAAAGCTTTTAGTCCAGGTATCATGTATTATGTTGCACACTGAAGGAAAAAGGACAGTCAGAACACCAGCACCAGAGATGGCTTCCAGGTTACCTGAACAATCGCTGCTTCATTGTCGGCCAGCCCTAGCAAGAAGATCCTCACTTTGTCGATCTTCACCGGAACAGTTCTTCCTCTCCACTCCACCTCACTCATCGTGGCTGCCTGCTTTGCTCGAGTTTGGGTAATCAGCGCCTGCAGGGAACAGTCCAAACTTCGGAGCTCAAACTTCAAGGTATCCAAAACTGAACCTTTCAAATTCACATTAGACTTGACTATTTTAAAATCAAAGGGTTTTTTAGGAAAGTGAGGTTTTCCATAAAGCCCAGGATTGCTTGCTCTCTTCTGGCATGTTTTGGCTCTTGGATGGTGTGCTGCAGCAATATTTATGTGCAACAGAGCGACAGCGAATGTTTCAACTTGAAGTACTCAAACAAGTTACCTCCAGTTTTTCTGCAAGAAGACCTTCAGTGCCACCAGACCTCAGTCTCATCTGCATCAACTCATTCATAGCAGACTGGTCACCTGAGAGAATTAACAAACGAAGATCACATTTCCATCTGAGTTATTTTAATATAGAAAAGCTAATCAACAGATTTTATACTAGCAATTTGGGGACAAAGGGGATAAATCTGTAATTTCATTCTGCCTTCATAAACAAACTACTGCAAACCGGTATTTTGTCTTTTTACACAAAATCACATGCACTGTTGCAAAATGAGCGTATTTCTCTGCTGCTAAACTGACCCAGAATGTGTGCAGAATTTGCCCAACATAGTATGGACTCACTCCAGTGTCACTCGGACCACAACTTAACTACCAAGTCAATACCCCTTTCCTGTGAACAAGCCTTGCTCTTTGTTAGAGATTAGGTACCTCACTTTCTTACCAATGTTATAGGCACAGTAGCGAATGTTGGGCGAGATCTCTTCCACACGCTGGTTATAAAGTACAGCTTGTTCTTCTGTGAAAGCATTGGCCAGTTTTTCATATATGGTCCTACAGCAAAGAATACGTATTAACACTACAGGATGTGTCATTTTGAGAGTTGCTATCTTCAGGGAAGAGTTTGTGTCTCTATTCTGGAGGATGCTATTTCTTTGGTAGTACCTCCCAGTTCAGCGCACCATGAACTAAACAACTCACAGAGTTACTGTACACAGGGTATATAAACTTACCAGTCTGACCCAATACTATTTACTAAATGAGGTTGGTGAAGTGGGGGAACTCACTTGCATTTGTTGAAAGCCTCCATTGCTGCCTTCCACTCCTGGTGTTCAAAATGAAGCATTCCTGTGAGGTAAGCCATGTATGCCTGCAGACAGCACAAGAGCACATTAATTTCCCCACGACCAATAGCCTAGTTTGTACAACCTTTAGTATGAAGGCTGTCGCGACACCTACAGTACGTGATCAAGCCTTGTCTTCCCCCAAAGCACAACCGGTTTGGATTACGGGTTACTAGCTACCTACTTTTTATTCTTTTAACTGACATTGCTACATTTCTAAGGAGACAACAGCAAAGATGTTTCTTGCCTGTTGTACAATCAACATGGCCCACGGATGTCACAAACCTTTTTCTTCCAGCACCAACCTACAAAATGCCTGTGTTAATTAACCAAGTACCATTGCAGCCACTTACTCAGAGGTGCCACAACACCGTTGTTTTCTGTGTTCCAGGAACCAAAGCAACAAGTCTTGTGTTCTAGGTAGCTACTTTAGGACATTAAAGAAAGAGACTACTCAACAGATAAGCATAGTTTCCTAGGCTGTGTTGCATCATCCTAGTCTCTCTCAATTATTTTTACTTTTATTAAATGTACTACTCTTCAAAGCAAGGACAAATCATTTGATACACTTAATGAACTTCTAAACACCAGGTCCTCATCTTGGCTGGTGCCACTGGCTACTTCTGCAATTCCAGTAGCTGCATTAACAGTAAGTCCAAGCTATTCGAAGGGAGATATTATCCACTTTGAGAATCGGTCAGGTCTGGTTATCTATTGCTAGATGAGAATAAGCTCTTCACCAAAAATCCAAAGTTTTCTTGTTCAGCTTTTGCTGTAAAATGAGATCAAAGTATCAGTGGTTACCTGAGCTTCCAGCTTTGTTTTGGCATCCACTCGGTTACTTTCACACAGCCGCTCCAGCTCTTCAGCATGTTTCACAGCTTTGCGCAGGCGAGACAGCAAGTGAAATCGTTTGCGAGGCTCTGTGTTTGCTTCCTGTTTAAGCTGCATGGCGTAACTCCAGGCTCTCTCTGCATCCATCAGAATCAACAGCAAATACCTGTGGGGCAGAGGAAGATTAATGAAAAAATTATGACATTCAAACAAGTATCACCACGTCACCACTAGTTCTTTGCCACGCGATCTGTATAGTTTGGTAACAAAAGTTCAGCTTGGTAAGAGGTAGATGCTTTTATTTCTTAGTATTCTAAGCACACAAAGTCATATTACCCCTAACTGTTTTCTACTGTATTTCTCACTACAGAATTGTAATCACCCAACTGAGGAAGAGAATTTGGTATCGTTCTGTAGTACCACAGATGCTGCAAAGACGCTTTTAGGTCGCTCTTCAAACTGGTTCAATACGGGTAAACCTGTCTATTTTCCCAACAACTAATGCTATCGTGCATCTGGCTTTTTAACAATACAGGTGAAGACAGCATCATGTTTTCTTTCCCCACAAGAAAAGATGAGACAGCAGACACTTCAAGTGTTTCTAAACCTGGGAAATGAGCCCAAGACCCGGGCTATTCTCCACACAGTCTATCAAACCAGCGTTCTGCCAAATTTTGAAAACCTAAGTAAAACTTGCAATCTAATATTTCTGTTCAAACGGAAGGGATCATGCCTCCAACCACAACCTTCCTGGCTACACCACCTATTTTATTACCATTCACATGGCAACCTTGTGACAGGTCTGAATAAGTGTTTCCTCTTTAATATCAAAGTAATTTACTGATTATGAAAAGAACCCATTTTAGCAACTATTGGGGAAGAGAAGGAACTAGCTGTTGCTGCTCCCTCTTCTCCCGCTTCTTCACATGATGAAGCAGCATCTGAGCAGCGCCTCTTCCACCTGCACTGCAGCCTGAACTTTCATTTTTTGCTAATACCAACAACACACAACACATCACTGAAAAGAAACATTTCTGAGTATATAATAGAGAACAGTTTTCCACCACGGCCACATCAAAATAGATTACTGAAATGAAAGAAACTATTCACAAATATACTGCATGCTCGATTCCATCCGTTGACTGTACCTGTTGTCTGAGAGAATCTCTTCAGTCACTTTCTTCCCAGTGAACTTGTGCCTGTTTCCCATCTTGAAGTTGAGAGTTTTTCGGAGCCGCCTTAGCCTGCGGGAGCAATAACCCCTAAAGAAAAGATGACCACAGTCAGTTCGGCCAAAGAACAACTTTGCTTCTGTTTACTGCTCTCTCCAAGCAGAAAAAAAGGACTGAAGGCTGTGACAGGCAATGTTTTAACAACTCAGAACTCTGTATGTAACGTACAGTATGAGGCAGTTCAGAAACTACCTTTAAACCAGTGGTCAACAGAATACAAGAAAGGTGAGAAGACACATAATAATTCTTGATCTTGAAAAAACAGAATGAAGTTCTCCTTATTGTTTAATTGCTTTATGTACGTTTACTGAGCACTCAGTTCTGGAAGAGTACAGTGATTATCAGTGAGGTGTTAACAAACAAGCTCTTAAAGGGCAAGAGAGACACAAGAGCCGGTCTGTATCCTCCTAAATGGAACAGTCACAACACATTACATCTAATCAGGAAAAAAAAAATTGTGCATTGCTTCACACGAAGCAGCCTGTCAAGGGGTATTTACCTGGCAGATCATTTTTGTTGCCTGCTACAGTGGGTTTACATTTTAAATGTAAAAAGCCAAGTCACACTAGTATCTCCAAGACATCCACACTGTTTACTAACCTGTACCTCTGGAAGTCTCCATGTCGCAAACCGTGCTGCTGCTGAGACTCCTTCACAATCTGAAGGACTGCGACTTGCGTTAAGGCAGATTGACAGTACCGTCTGTTACCACTTCTTCTTTCTACCCCAAAATAACGGAAAGGAACTCTGTAGGTTGCATTAAGCAAATTCACTTGGAACAGAGGGGCACCCAAAAGCCTCCTCAAAGCCCACAGGTGTGAGAACTGATGGTCCTAGAAGACCTCCTGACTCTACTGCTCACTGCAGAGCTTTATGCCTGTCATCAAGGCCAGGACTAAGATGTACCACAGGCTTCTGCTCTGACAGACAACCACAAGAGTCTCGCTGTTACAGAGTGTGTTTCAGGATAACAAGCTACGCCAACAGACACATCCAGGCCAAGGTAACTGACTGCCCCAGCTACGCTACACCACCTCCCCAGTCACACTTGTGACACAGTTTTGTTGGCAAAACCAAAATAGAGAGAAGCTTTCCTGCGCTTAAACGTCCCATCTCTCAGGAAAAGGACAGAAGTACACTGAGCAGAATCACTGCTGCCTCCCTGACACAGACTTCAACAAACAAACTGCTTTCTGAATAAAGAGAAACTCGTAAAAAGAGCTTTTGGGAAGTATTCAGGGAGCTTATTTTCTACTCAATTTTTCAACACATTTCTAGTCTTACTACATATTACTGTAGCAAGTACTCCAGGACAGAATGCACTGGCCTGTGACTTGCGATAGCATCACTCTATGATTTCCATCCAGGCTCTGCATTCTTTAGCATAATTTCTGATTTCTGTGCATCCTGTACTTACATCACAGGAGAAAGCAGGTACAACGCTACCAAATAAAATCATGCTGTATTCTAGTAAATTTGTTGATGTTTTTCAGTTTACAGGGAAAATTACTTTGTGAAATAAAATCTCCATAATAAACAAGAAATCTCTGTGCTGTATGCAATTATATCCCAAAATTTCCCTTTTAAGCTTTACCGAGAAGCCTTAAAAAACTTACAGAAACAAAGCCAGACTACATAATGACCCCATCACAAGAAACACTGCTACTACAGCTAGAGAAAAAGAAACCACCACACTTCTCAAGTTTTAAATGGCAGATCTCTATCAAAGTGCTTTCTTATATTTACACCTAAAAGAAAGTCTCTTTAGTTTAAGCACTGAAAACCCGCATCAGCAGTTATTACACTGAATTAGTCTGCATCTGTGGAACAAGCAACTCAAACCACAGTGCCTCAACACAGCTCAGGGCACACACTCCTTGTCCTCGCTGTCCACCTAAGGTTGTTTTCAGAGTGTCTTCCAGCCTGTGCAGTCACTGACTGAATTTCTTATCCTCCGTTTTATTTACCTTCTCACTGACTTCGGTATTTCTAACATCACCAGGGTGATTACTGTGCCTCCATCTTACACTACAGTTATTAACTTTACAACACTTGCCATATGCCAAAAGGAAAACTGCAACCTTATTTCAGCTGGGCTTTCCTCTCACCCAGGAGATAAAACTCAGCTCTGTCACAGCTGTGCGGCTGGACTAGTTTCACATGAAAGTTTCACACACAAAAACGCCACAAGCTTTACGTGCCACATCAGATTTTACGAGTGCTAAATCTGGAAAAGCCAGCCTGCCATCTCAGCACACCTGTCAGACTTATTCTATCCACGACTGCCCGCTTCAAGCACTAATATTACCACCAAATCACTGACGGCCTGCTCTTATCTCGAGCACGCAGCCTAGCGCGGAGTTCTGCTCTGCAGGCTGATGACAGCTGTGACGCGGTTCGGAAGGCAAAACTGAAAAGGCAAAGAACAAACCCCCGGTTCAGAGCTGCAAAGCTGGCTCCCCGATTTCACCCAGACCAAACCCTCTCCGCCTGGGACGGCGCGGGTGCCCCCGGCTCAGCCCAGGCCGCCGCACGGACACCGGCTCACGTAGCACCGCGGGGCCCCGGCCCCAGGGCTCGCAGCCCGGGGCACGGCTCAGGCGGCCCCGCCGCCCTCAGCGCCGCCTCCGCG
>Ga0065711_1012553_pt1 | contig 12454 bp, 6 predicted proteins | sample Hoacrofraction12_FD_59098 | JGI IMG/M metagenome (GOLD analysis project Ga0065711, IMG submission 59098) | Hoatzin crop microbial communities from Cojedes, Venezuela - Epithelial fraction 12 v2 (version 2) | ecosystem: Host-associated > Birds > Digestive system > Esophagus > Crop | place... | reverse complement strand
GGGGGGGGAGAAAAAGAAGAGGATAAACATATTCTAGAAGGATAGCATAATTTTCTTTTAAACACTTCAAGCAATGCAGGTTCTCTTGGTAAAATATCTCAATTTGATTTTCCCAGCTGTGAAAGTAATCAACAGCTTCTTTCAAGGTTTAACTAGCTAATGAGATCCAGTGACTGGAAGTTAGTTATGCCATTGTCTGCATGATTAACTATTTCCATCCTGTTATCGGACAGCTTTTATACGTGAAAATACCTGTGCGTGGTGATGAAGTCAGCCTATAACATTCTCTCTGATGATCTGAATATGTTGCGCTTCTGAAGTCTCACATCATAAATCATGTTTTCTAGGCTTGAGTCATTTTTGTGGGCCTCCTTTGAATGTTTTCCAGTATTTCCAGTATTTCCACATGTTTGTTAGATTGTGAACACTATGCTGATATTATGTCAGAGGTCTCACAAATAATCTGAAAAAAGTCAGATGATTTCTATTTGCCTAATCTTTATTTGTTGTGGGTTTCCCCCCCAAGTATGTCATAGATGCTTTTCACGAAGAAGGTCTTTCAAGAGTTTATCCTGAGGTTCTCATTCTTCTGTTTCTTCCAGCTTCTCTTTTTTATGTCACTTCCACTGAAGTTCTGCTCCAGGTTCTGAAAGTGCATGGCTGCCATGGCGGTGACCAACCGATAGCCTTCAGGCATCCAGCACTGGAAGTATCTATTCATTTTTCCTTAATTCTATAGGAAACATAGGCCCTTTTTTAAAAAACTTTGTCAAGCATCTAAACTAAATTAAGGAAGTAGTCAGGTACAATCCTGAAGTTCCCATTAGGCACATAAAAATGCCATGCATTGAGTTCTATTAAAATGAATTTCATTAGATTCTCCTTGTAGACAGCACCTGAGATCGCTTCTCAGATACTGCATTTTCTTCCCTAACCTTCGAGATGCTATCTCACCTACTGCTGTTACCGCAGGAGGTCTTATATTTTTGATAAAAATAATTTCAGATGAAGGAGGAATCCCTTATGGCTCCACTAAATCAGGAGTTGTCAGTATCAAGAATATTTTGAGACCTGTGAGTATATTACAATTGAATCCAACTGAAGAACACTGTTAATTTCACATCATCTTTTTTTAATTGAGATGTCATGTTATACTAAGTCAAATGCCATGGAGAAATCAAGTGCACTATAGCATACAATTGCCTTTGTCAACCAGACCTGTTATCTCTTCACAAAAAGACAATAGGTTTGTTTTACAAGACCAACCTTCCATTAAACTAACTGATTAACATTAATTAGATTTTTAGCCTCTAATTCTTTGTTGATGAAATTCCAACTTAATCACTCCTTTTGCTGAATGCTAAATAACTATTCCAGAGGTCTGTGGCCCGTCTTTTTTATCCTTATTTAAATATTGGCTATCCTTTGGCTGTCATTTATTTCCTTGGAATTTCCCAGTTTTCAAAGGGAAATTGTTGGAATTTTGTTTAAAAATTAACATTAGCAATTTGGGGAAGGTCCTCAGCATGTCCTTTTAACACTCGGGGGTATCTGTTATCCGGGCTGCTGATATGAACATTGTTTAATTTTAGCAGATGTTGTCTACATCCTTCTTTATCACATACGGCAAACTTTCTGTTCCATCCACGACTTTGAGGTCAATGCATCCTCCTGCTTTCATGCTGAATACAGAACAGAATAAGAAACCCTGAGCATTTCTGTGTACTTTACATCATCGTGTACAGTTTTACTGCTCACCTCTTGCAGATCTCCTGTATCTTTTCTTCCCACTATTATCTTCTATGCACTGTCATTTACATACCTTTCTTCAGCCTTATACATTCACATTCTCTCTTTTTTCCTATGTTTTATATGTTCTAGTTTCTTTTCTATTTTTGTTGCTAATTCCAAGTCTCATTTTAAGCAAGATACCTTCTTGACAGTTTTTGTGTGCATCTGGGTGATGATGACTTCTTGAGTATACTTGTAAAGATACCCTCATAGTTTGTTAAAACCTATAACTTAATTTTTTTTTGTGTGTTTTTTTTAGTTTTTATGCCAATTGTTACTTTAAATTTTGGAAAAACGATCCTCCAGATTTTTCAAATGTCCTGTAAAATATGTGTTTGTGCTTTTAGATAGAATTTGTTTTTATGTATGGATGTGTTTTACAGAAGGTAAGTGCAGTAAAGTCACAATCATGAGTATTGCAGTCGAGCACATATATATATTTTTAACTGTTTCACATTCAGATATCTGAAACGGGTCTTGGGTGATGGACCTGGAATTTTGGGGGTTACAACATGTTGATTTTGTCACAGACGAAGGAAAATATTTGTTTTTGCTAGAATTTCCTTTACTTTTCTCGGTGGAGCTGAGCAACTCATCAGATGCAGAGCCTGCAGAGAGCTGTATGGCTGTGCCAGCATGGCAGCTCCGTGCCATCAGCTAATTTCAGCAGCTGGTATCTGCAAATATGACATCTTTTTAATGATACTCGGTGGTATTTACACAATATTATAGTGAAACCCGTTCATTCAGGCCCTCTGGTGCGTGAGCTGTTAATGCAACACAGTAGATCTCCTGCTTGCTGTCCCTTCTACGTTACAACTGCAGTGGTATCAATATTACTTCCTAGTCCCCCAGTGTGTGAGGTGATGTGGGTTTGGGTCTTACTAAGCTGTGTTGGCTCCCTCTGCAATCATCATCATGCTGCTCTGTCACCCACTCCTGCCCTCAACAGAGTTTGGTCTGTTTGGCAGCAAAGAACAATGTAGCCCATAGGTTTGGATTTGCATTTAGGAAATGCTATAGGGGGAAAGCAAATACCCTGAAGTGGTTGATGCCCAGTGTGAACCTAGGGCAGATGGCACAGCCACCCTGTGGCAAGGTCTGTTCGCGGTGGGGCTGTGATCACTCTTCTTTCCATCTCCTCCACTGTTCAGTGAGCCCAGGTAGGCTCAGGATGCTGCCACGGTGAGAAAGGGTTGTGTGCAGGGAGGTTTTGTGGGTCTGATTAGAAAATCTGCTCCTTGGAGACAAGACATCTGTTGAGATTTTTTTGTTTTTAAGCAGCAAAGAGGAGCAGAAGAAGAGGGGCTGATACCTGAGTGCAGAGGGCACATCTGAACCAGGGAAGCTCACGTGCACACAGCAGCTCCATCTCCCAAATCTTCCTGTAATTCCAACAGGATTGCTTCCAGTATCCGAGTTGTGGGTATAAATTTTTAATACCTATATCATGTAGAAATTGCTCACATAGGTGTATGTTTCTCTTAGCCCTAAGAGAACGGTTGAGGATACAGCCTAGACTTTGAAATATACATCAACTGCAAATTGAGAGACTTAAGACAATGTAGATTTGATGTCCTAGGTGTAATTACCACCTTCAAAATCTGACACGTTTCCTGCAATATTTTCTATACATCTTGTCCACCTCTTCAAATTTTGGCTACAAGTCCTGTGCTTCCTTCCCTTGCTCATTAGTACTCCTGCAGATAGAGTAGTTGAAGATGCACTGGTGAGTGCTGTGGTAAGGATGGCTTTATTATGAATACAATTACAAATGTTCTTTATGGTTTGTTTGACCCTTTTTAATCACTTTAATCACTTTCCTTCTCTGAGTTTCTGGCTGCTGACAGACGGCCTTTGCTTTCTAGCTGTCACTGAATGTGTGGAGACTAAATAATCTTGTACTTCAACCACATCTTTAATGCTTGTGTGTCTAATAGAAAATTGATTGATGAACTAATTGATAAAATCCGGCTAAGAATTTACTAAAATGCTTGTGGGCACCAAAGAGGTGAGGAAAAAATGGAAAACCCATTTATTCTAATTAACTCAGTAAAAAACAATTTTAGGAAACAATGCCTGCCTTGCTGGTGTGGAAACCTACAGATATAGGCAAAATAGCTTTGTATAATGTTTCTCATTTTATTAAGAAGGAGTTTCTGATTTGCCAGAGGGGCTCACTTTGCAGCTCTTTTGCTATACAAGTAAGGTAGAAGAAGAAAATTAAAACTAGAGTCCTGGCAGCTTGAATGTAAAGTGTACTCACCAGTGGTCTTTGTTGTTCTTGCAGCCCCAAGCACAGAAAATCTCCCATGCTGTTTCATTTCTTACCTCAATATGCATTTATTTAGAGTAAGGCCGAGAGTCAAAGTTAGTGGTAAAATTCAGTACCTGAGACATGGGAGTGAGATGGAAAGGAGCTGCAAGACATGTGTTGCATGATTCTAAATATCATTGATTTTATCTCTTTCTTCGTATGTTGGAGTTCAGGAGCAGCTCTTGCCCTTGCCTCCTGCTTCGTTCCCAGGAATGACAAAAAGGTTGTTTTGACCTCTGAATGCTTTGAAGTCAGAGTGTATGTGCATGCATGGATAATTCAGTCACTTTCTACGACTCTGTGCAACACATAATATGCTGCAGTTGATTCCTTGGGTTAAATCTGGTCCTGTAGTTAAGCTTGTATTAAAAAAAAAAAAAAGCAACACCACCAAAGAACAAAAAGCCCCAAAGCAAAACAGCAACAAAAAAACCCCAAACCCATCAAGCCTCTCTTTCTTCAGTGATTTTTTTTTTTATAGAATCATAGAATGCTTTGAGTTGGAAGGGACCTGCAAAGGTCATCTAGGTCCAACCCCCAAACTTGTTAGAAGTGTAAACCAACCACTCTTTGCTTGTCTGATTTCAAAGCCTGATTGTAAGCATAGTCTTTCAGGGGTGTAAACATTTGCCAAACTTCGAAAAAAATCAAATGATATCAGAGTGAATAGCAGCTCTTTCAAATTTAGTTAATTATTTCATTGCCTAGATTAGGCAGTGGGATAATTAACTAAATAATATGCTTGATCTCCAAACTCACTTGGCTTCTTCAGATATCTAAACTTTCCAGTATTTCCTCTCCATCTGTCAAATTTTCTGCTTTCACTATAGCCTTTCCAGACAGGATTTATAATATCCTTGTGCATTTTCAATGTAAATCTTTCTCTGTGTTGTTGTTTAAATCTTCAAAGCCACCCAAGTTAATAAAAAGTAGTATAAAATTAAATACGGGAGTATATGCAGACCTGATCATTTAATATTTAGTTCACTTTAAAATCTTATTTTTCAATGTGCTATAAGATTTTCCCCTACATTGCAAGAAATGCTAAACTCTCATCTTTGAATTGAGGCATTTTGCCCACAGTACGTGGTGCTTGCATGCAGCGAGGTTATTTCCTGTGTGCAGGGCTGTGGTGGGCAGCAATGGACCTTTGCTAACTTGAGCAGTGATTCACTTCTAGCCCTAAATAGGGTTATTATTATCTCACTTAGGCATCTATAGAAGATGTACTTTATAGGTCAGATATAAAAGATATCTCTTTGAGGGGGGTATGGGACATGTTCTTCCTAAAAATTGTTGATTCCTTCTCTCCTTTATGAATAGCACAGGGCTACTGCTGCTACTCAAGAGCTGCATTGAGTGGCAAAGCTGCTCATTCAGTACAGCTGCTTCCCATCCACCAATGCCTTCATGGCCTTCCTGGCTGCTGCTGAGGTGCCTGGCTATTGGAAAACCAGGAGTGATGCTGGACTGCTTTGGCTAACCTTAATTTAAAAAAGAGAGAAATCTTGCTGAAATTAAAGAAAAAAATCTATTTCTACCGAACTGTCTTGGATTTTCTAAAAGAAGCGTTACTATATTTTATAGCTATGTTACAAGTATGAAATAGGATTAGATTTAATATAGAGAGACTGATCACTTCAAAGAGTTTGTCAAATTATGCTTCTGTGTACCATAAGCTATGTATTGTCAGGCGAGTATATTGTATCATGGAAGTTACAAGTTCAGTTCAGGATGACTTAGCTCAAATTGCTGCAAACAGAATAGTTCTGGTTCAAGGCTCTTATAAGCTCCTCAAGTCTGAATGTTCTAGCTCGAGATATAAATATCTCCTGCCTGTGAAGGCCGGGGTAGTTTGTTTGTTCTGCAAGAAGAACAGCTTGAGACTTCTTTTCTCCTTTTCTATTTATTTCATGATGTGTTTGCTTTTTTTTCCTGTAGGTTTTTCTCTCTTCTGCGCACTCATGATACTGTTAAATAAGCGAGTCACACACCCATGACTTATGTTCGGTAGGGGTGAAAAAGAACGTACACAAACATCAAGAAGCTGAAACTAAAACTTGAATATCCGACTCTGATTTGACCTAAGCTGTGTCTGCAGTAAGATAATGTGTCACTTTGTAGCATTGACTACTTATTATATGATAAAATCAATTGTGCTATAAAAAGTTACAGTTGTCAGCGACATCATACATTTATTGCAGGTATTGAGGGCAATATAAAATTTCATACATAGCCAAGAGAAAACTGGTCAGTCTGTGAAATGTAAACATTCTGTAAAGTTACATTCTGCAGACTTAGGGCCTTTAAAACAGCATTAATTTTTTCCAATTAAAAACCTAACTGACATGAATATTTAATATAGGAAATCATATTTAATGTTTGGAATGCATTAGAAATTACTAAGTATTTTAACATGAAAATTTGAAGCGATGTTCAGGTTGACCTTGGAGAGTTGGTGCGATGTGAGAGAATGAGGGAGTTGGGGGAAAGGCGGTGCCCTGGGGGTGGGAGAGGCTCTGGGTGGCCATACAGCATGGTGTGGGGCTGCAGGTGGGCTCTGTAGGCACTGCACATCCCCTGCGGTACCCGCCACTGGTGCATGGTGCCGGGGCTCAACAGAAACCTGGCTCCAAGACCACCAGTGCCCCAAGCTAGGGCAGTCACAATCCTAAATGAGTTTTGGGCAAGCTGCTGGTTACTTTTACCGCCTTTGTAGATCTTCTTCTGGTGAAACCAGTAAAATCTGTTGTGATTCACTTCAGCGATGCATGGAGACCGAGCAAGCAGAAGAAAACACCTTTTGCAGATTTCCCCTGGGAAAGCAGCTGTAGGAAGGAGGGAGCAGGGTTGCAAGGAATGCTAATGTCAGGGATGCTCAAGAACACAGAGTTAGTGGGCAACCTTCTCCTAAAACATTGTGGTTTCCTGGTGTGTAGGTCGGGCTCTTGCCTGTCTGTAAGTTTCTGGAAAAAAATCTGGATTTTTGATTTAAAATTTTAGTCTTTCTGGAGTTTCTTAGTTTGGCTCATTTGTCTGAGATTTCTGCTGTACACAGGGTGCAGACACGAGCCTCTGTCCTGAGCTCAGAGTATCTGCAGCTCAGAGAAGTGACCTGCTCCACCTTTAGCTCCCAGTACAGAAACCGTTGTCCAAATACAGCATCCAAAGTACATCGTCTCTGTGGGAACCTGGCGTTGTAGACAAAGAAAATGGGGACTGTTAGGAAGTCAGAAAGCTTCCTTTTTTTGAGTCCTGTGTACAGCAGCAGCAAAGGTGAAAAAGGGAAATGGTATTTTACATGTATACTTTTGCCCTAAAAAAATGTTTGTCAAAAGTACGCCTTCCATAGCTCAGCAATTTTTGCCTTATTTGGGCATTATTGTACAGCATTATTTACGCATGTTTATGTAAAGAAGTTTATGGATTAAAGGTGACACGTTTTCTTTCATGTTAGGTTACTGATACTGCCTTCCCTTCTTTCTATTCCATTAATAGAAAGAAGTTCATCTTCTTGGAATTCAGACCTTAAAGGATGAAGACAGTATCATACCCTTGCACGTTGTCATTATCTATATCCATATATGGATATAGATTTTTATTATGAGTAAATCTTTCTGATGTTCCAGAATTGTCACTGAGAGCTTTTGGTTAAAAAGGAAATAAAAGTAAAGGTGAAAATAGAAAGACAAAAGTTGGGCTTTGTCCTTTGATATCTTACAAATAGGAGGTATGTATCTGGAAAATGACTGCCTTCTGAGGCCTCCCTCTGATTCAACTAATCTTTTAAAATTGGTGCTGATACTCACTTTTGCTGAAATCTGGGAATAAAACCTGCTCTAACGATGACCTGTGATCTACTTCTGTTTTTCTCTGCTCTTTTCTTTGCCTCCTCGCCTGCATATAAAACCTATCTGTAATGGGAAAAAATGGCCAGTGCTATACACGGCTAGTTTTGAAAAAATGTAACTATGTAAAACTGCGTTCATTTCGAGCAAACTTACCTAGTTCCTCTATTTTTCTGTTAGTGCCATGCCAAAAACTTACATGCAAGCCCCCTATCTAGCTGAGGGTCATTAATTTTTTTGGTCTTAGGATAGTGGGCTGGAAATATATGGAAGACCTAGTGAATGCACATATTCTCTGTAATAAAATGTGCATTGGACTCAGATTGAGCAGAAATTTGTGTATCTGAATTCTGGGCAGAATTCTGGAGTGCACACACTTGTGTGCGAACGTGGGCCCTGAATGGTAGTTCCCATTTATTTTGATTTCTTTGAAGTCTGGTTATTTGGTTTTGGAATATTTAGGTGACCAAATCAGTAGGTGTTTAATTCAGTGGATGAAGGGATCAGCATTATTCTTTCTATAAGTGTCATAGTCCTGGTAAATGGACTATATAAGGACTAAAAAATACCCTTTAGTGTATTCCAGAACTTGCATGTGAGTGCTGGTGAATAATTCCCTTTTACCGGACTAAGCATAACCAAACTTCTGTTGAAGCAAGCCAAATATTTAATGGAAAACTTTGGATTTTAATGTACAACCAAGACACAAAAGATGTTTTCCATTTCATAGAATTTAACACTACCCATTGTCCAAATGTTCTGCTCATTTAACTCTTAGTATGTTGTTCCCGTTAGAGCAGAGAGGACTGAAGGAGGCCCATGCATGGTGGGAACATGGTGGCCCACAAAGCTAACGGATTGAAGCTTGCAAAGTTGCTTTCTTGTTCAGCACTTAGTTATGAATGCAGTGGCTACTGTAACACAGCAGACAGACTGTGCATGTCCTTAACAGATCGGTCTAGGAGACAGTGGTAAGATAACTCATGGTCTGTGAAATTGCTTTTTCCAAAGCCAGAGCACAAATGTTGAAGTAGTTGGCTGTTGGTGGCTGAATGCACCCCTGGGAGTGGAAGATGAAATGCTTTGGTGTAGTATGCACATTGGGGTAGGCTGCTACTCAGTGTAACCTTCCACAGGAAAATAAACAGAAAATATTTGTGTTTTGCATAGCCCAGAAGTACCAGCCTTGGTAGCAGTTGTTGAAGCAAGTAGAATATGAGGAAGATGAGAGGATGGTGGCACTGCATCCCTGAATTCCAGGGTGATATTGCCTATGCAGGGAGCTGGGCGTGTGAGAGCCCAGTATCATCTGGGTTGTGAACAGATGCTCTTACGTGTCATAGATTACAGAAGTGGTTTTATTTCAGGGGTACCCAGGTATGGCTGTTGGTTCTGCTGTGCTGCATGCTATGTGGGAAGGCAGTGTGGTAGTACCGTCGGTTAGGAAATTTAACCAGGTGTAAAGTTGAACAGGAGTCAAGCGGTGATCCTGAACAGTTGTTTTTAGATGGAAGTTTTGGCCTGTTACTTAGTGTCTTTGGACAAACACAGAGCACTGAGCATTATAACATTTGCATCTACCAGCCCTTAAGACTTTTTATGTTTCAGTCGTGAAGCAGATAATGATATCCATGGAGCAAATATCTCCTGTGCTCCAGCAGTCAGTTATATCTCAAGATAACCTTTTCCCAGGAAAAAGAAATTTCATAATCAAGAGTTGCTTTCTCAGTTAGCTATACATCTAGTGTTGCTCTTGGAGAAAGCAATATTGAATAACTGCTGATGTGATTACAGCCCTGTCAATTTTGATATGAAAAGGTGTCTTAAGTTCTTTTCAGCCATTTTTCTGGATCATACTCTTGTTTTGTAAACCAGAGTTGTTATCTTTGACACTGTCCCTTAGTGGTCTTGATACCTAAATAGCATTATATAGCAGAAATTGAGATGGGTGCACTTTTGTGCCAGTAGTGTGCAAGAGAATTACAATCTTTGTGTCATGCCCAATTTCATAGGAAGTTCGTTTTTACCAAACTAATGCAACGTAGTTGTGATTTAAGAAACCTGAATTCTTGTAAAAACTGGACAATTTTCAGCACAATGGTTTTTGAAGCCCATTGTCCTCTGAGTAAAAATGATCAAGAGCCGATGCTTAGGAAGCAGTATGAAAACAAACATAGGTTGTACATTCAGAGCCATCTCTTGCTTCTGCTAAAAATCAACATTTTGGACTCATTGAACCAGAGGCTGCATCAGCCATTGCAGCCACTGCAGTCATTCATGAATCCTCCTTTGCTTGTGCAGTACAAAGGAAGACGACCTACAAAAGAGCCGCTAAGGTCGAAGTCTGTGCTGTGCCCTTCCAGGATTACTCACAGGCATAGGAATCTGGTGCCTCTGCTACAAGCACATCTTTTGGAAAGCTGTCCACCCTTTTCTATAATCTACTTTGTTATCAGCCCTCTTGTATGCATCCAGATCTTGCTATACTACCTCTGTGAAACCTCATCTTCCAAATCACGTTTTTCAAGAGGATTTATCTTTTCTTTAATGACAAAGGTTTGGCGTGTGCAGTGTTTGTCCCAGTATTTTATTCCCGCTCTGCCAATGATTCCCTTGGATTTTGGACAAGACTGTTTATCCACTTTGTGGAAGCAGCGGTAATATTATTTTTCTCTAGAGATGAGCTTATAATTCTTTAATGTTTAAAGATACCTCACAACTAAATCATAGTGTTTTATTCATGAACTGGACAGTGAATAAAGCTTGTAGTATACTGAGATCATGAGATATTGCTTGGGAGCCAGCTTAAATATACCTAGTGGTGAAAATCCAGTACACAGCTGAATATCTCTGGCATTTCAGAAATATACATCTGAAACACATTGAGTTTTTTCCTTAAACAACACTTCATTGTGGATTTTTTTTAGTAGAAGTAAGTACAAGTTCTTTAAGTTGTATCTGTACTTGCAAAGAACTTGACTCCTATGGAATGATGGTTAAATATGCTCTAAACTTTCTTATGAGGTATAAACCCCTTTTCTTTCATGCTTTGCTTTCATTCTTAAAATGTAAAAAGCCCTTTGGTTCCACCAGCTTGCACTGGCCATATTTGCCTGCTTACCCAACCTGGCATGCCAAAGTCAGTTTGCTGATTCCAGCTTCTCTAGAAACTGTTGAAAGAGCCAAGCTATATATTTGCCTCGTAACATGTCAGAGTAACTGATATATTGCCTTTATTTCCAACTTGAAGTACAGTGCAAGAACATGGTTCTTGTGTTCTTCTGGTCTAAAGCACACACTAAAATGGGTGTGTGCTTGCAACCCACAGAGAAAATTATTTCCATTAACTGGCAGAAGTGGCTACTTGCATGTGGGTGGTGCCGAGCAAATGCTTCTAAAATTAACTACTGGAATGTAATAAGAAGAAAAACTCTATCCTACTGTAAGGTTCCTGTAGGAATCCATTCTTCCTGATCTGAAATGTGGAAGGTATGTCTCCTTACAGACACTGCTGCTTCCACCTCCTTCCTCACAGGGTGATTCCTTGATGGCAAAATTTTTTAGAAAATTGGGGAAACGTAGCACATTACATCAGAAAGAAAGAGCACTTGCTTGTCTGGCTGATTTTTAATGGATATTTTTGCTCTGTAGTGGTGTAAATTAACTGAAAACCAACTATACTAAAAATAAATGTACTGTTGTGGTAAATGAGTCAAAACTGTATTGTTTCGCCTTGCATTATTCTAAATGATGCATTCTATCTAATCCTATTCTGTCCTATTCTATCCTGGTTTTTAAATGATACTACATTCCTCAGAGGATAACATGGAGTTTAAATGCAGCAAACAGTGTCGTCAGGAACAGTGCAAAGCTGCTGCCTGCTGCTGTGCCAGTTTCTCTGTGCCGGCTCAGGTCTGAACTATGGTGAACTGAACAGCCTCTCTTTTAAAGTTCTCAGTGAACAAAACTGAGAAACGTTTTAATTGTTGACCTTCAGAGTGAAAGAGCTGATGCATTAACTTACAATATCTACTACTATACTATGCTTATTGATTCATGAGCCCATAACTGTAGATAATAAAGAACTGATGTGCTTTAACAGCAATTTGTTATAATAGCTGGTAATGATTGTTTGATGCCACCTCTTCTCCTTTTCCTTCCCTCCTGCAATATTTTCTCATGTTCTGTATTTTCACTTCATCTCCCTAAGTCCATTTGTGCATCTGACCTCCTTATTAGCGTCTGTTTAATGCTAAGTGCATGGAGTTTTAATCTCTCGTTAGGCTTCTGCCCAGCGACAGGACAAGGGGCAATGGGCACAAACTGAAGCACAGGAAGTTCCGTCTGAACATGAGGAAGAACTTCTTCCCTCTGAGGGTGATGGGGCACTGGAACTGGCTGCCCAGGGAGGTTGTGGTGTCTCCTTCTCTGGAGATATTCCAGACCCGCCTGGACAAGGTCCTCTGCAGCCTGCTGTAGGTGACCCTGCTTCGGCAGG
>Ga0065711_1047208_pt1 | contig 12455 bp, 15 predicted proteins | sample Hoacrofraction12_FD_59098 | JGI IMG/M metagenome (GOLD analysis project Ga0065711, IMG submission 59098) | Hoatzin crop microbial communities from Cojedes, Venezuela - Epithelial fraction 12 v2 (version 2) | ecosystem: Host-associated > Birds > Digestive system > Esophagus > Crop | place... | reverse complement strand
CATCTGGTTCCAACCCCCCTGCCATGAGCAGGGACATCTTCCACTAGACCACGTTGCTCAGAGCTCCATCCAACCTGGCCTTGAACACTTCCAGGGAGGGGGCAGCCACAGGTTCTCTGGGCAACCTGGGCCAGTGCCTCACCACCCTCATGGTGAAGAATTTCTTCCTAATATCTAATCTAAATCTACCCTTTTTAAGTTTACAGCCATTCCCCCTTGTCCTATCACTATACACCCTTGTGAAAAGTCCCTTTCCATCCTTCCTGTAGGCACCTTCAGGTACTGGAAGGCTGCTCTAAGGTCACCCCACACCCTTCTCTTCTCCAAGTTGAACATTCCCAACTCTCTTAGCCTGTCCTCATAGGAGAGGTACTCCAGCATGCACTGAAGCCTGCTCCTTACCCAGCTGTGTTCTCCAGCTCACAGGCAGTGAACCGCAGGGCACCTGGAGCAGCTCCCTGTCCTTACCTGCCCATGCCTCTGCTGTCTGGAACTGTCCCTGTTGGGATCTCTTTTGCTGTCCCCAGGTCTTGTCCCTGTTAGTGCTCACAGACCTCATCCCACCTGCTCTGTGTGCTCCGTCCTGCCCTGCAGACACCTCCTGCTGCTGAGGACTGCCCAGGGACATCTCTGTGTGTGCAGGGGCTCGGGAGAAGCCCATACAAATGGTAACAAGGAGTGGGGTCTCCATGCCTTCTCCACAAAGCAGAAATAAATTCCTCCCACTGCTCACCCAGCAATCCAAGAGAACAAAACTCAAAGCACAGATTCCTTCCCTTTAAGGTGAATGGTACCTTGAGGTCTTTCTTGAAAAGAACCCTCTGAAAATGTTCTGTCGGTGATCTGGAGCTGTAAGCAGCCCTAACCCACATAGTGCCCTCTCAACCGCGGAATGAACCTGGCTTACTGGGGGGTCACTGCTTCCACCCAGAGCTTCTGCCCACAGCTCTGTGAGGACATTCCCGGGCAGGCTGAGTGCTGATCCTGGCAGGCAGCAGAGTCCCTGTCCTGGCATACGGCACACTGGCAGGCAGGGATCCTGCTCTGAAGGACAGCCCTGGGCCCCACTGGCTTCACATCTGCCTTCACATCCTACAGACTTCCCCAGGAGAAGGAAGCTGTCATGAGCTGTCCCTCTGATAGTGCGATAATTAAGCCTTGCTCTGGAGCACATCCTTCCCCTCTGCACCAGCCAAGGAACGAGCCAGCTTTAGAACTTTCTGGGAACTGCAGCTTTACCCTGCGGCCAGAGACTTACCATGTTAAGGGCTGTGAAGATGCTTTCCCTGTTGAACACTCAGCTTTCCCGTCGGTGCCTGCTGCAGGCAGTGATCTCAGCTTCATGGTGCTTTACAGAGCTGCTGCTTATGGGCAGATCTGTCTCTCTGCAGTGCTGCCCGCTTACCGTGAGCTCACTCCATCCCAGGAGCCCAGCTCAGCTCAGCAGCAGAGGATGAGCCCAAGGCATATCTTTCTCTGCCCCCTCTGGGCTTCCTCCAGGTGTCCCCAGAGCTCCAAGAGAACCTGCTGTGAAACAGGCAGAAGGAATCCCTCAAGTTCCCTGTCTCAACTGGGGAGGGGCACTTCTTTCCAGCTGCATTATTTCTCCTATCAGAAAAAGAGTTGGTCGTGAGAATCACCTCTTCTTGTGCCATCAATAGCACACATGGGGTCTTGGACACTTGGTACCAGGATTCCTTATGGCAAGTCACATCTTCTCTGATGCCACAGCTGAGGTGCTTTAGCCCAAACGTGCAGCAATACCTTCAGACAGAGCAACAGACAGGATGAGCTGGAGCTGTTAATGCTGGAGACAGGGCTGTGACACTGATGGAATAAACTGCCAAGACGTGGTGGCACAGCTCAATGCAGCTGGTCTTCAAGGACAGCATTCTACAAGCACAGCAACAATCCAGAGCAAAACATAGTCTAAACTTAAAAGGAAATTCAAAGGTACCATAACAAGTGTTTACTACTTTGGGAACAGTTAAAGGAGAATCAAAGATACTGTGTGACCTCTGCTTAGTTTAGTAGCAACAGGTGTAGCTAGATGGGAGATACTCCATGTCCTCTTTGCCTCAGTCTTCCCCAGCAAGTTCTCCCAGCCCTCTGACTTCAGGCATGAAGCAGAAAGGGAAAAACAAGAAATGGATGAGGATCAAATCAGGGGTCCTTGAGCAAATAGAATACTTACCAGCCAGTGGGACCGGAAGGGTGGCAGCTGAGGGAGCTGAGAGGGCAAGCTGATGTCACAGTGAGGCCACTCTCCATTATCTTTGAAAGGTCATGGAGACTGAGAGAATTTTTTGACAACTGGCGTCCCCCAAAAGTTTCATGAAACTTTCAAAAATTCCCAAAGGATGAGCAGGAGAGGCAAAGGATGTGCCCCAGGGCATGTCCGCTCAGGTCCTGTTTCTGAGTGAAAAGAAAAGGTGGGTGGATTTACCCAGGGCAAGCTGCACCTGGCTATCCTCCTTGCTTTTTGTAATCGAAGGACAGGATTGCCGGATAGAGGGAGAGAGTGGTATCTTTTACCTGGTAGTCAGAAAGGCATTCAGCATCATCCCTGTCTTGTGTCTAAATTAGGATATTATAGTCTGCAGGGGTAGATAAGTAGGGTTGTAAAAAAACAGCTGAACTTTTGGCCTGGAGGGACATGGTCCATGTGAGGTACTCTTAGGGGTGTTGGAGTAGATGACCCACAGAGGTCCCTTCCCACCCCTACCATTCTGTGATTCTGTGATTCTGTGATTCTAGCTAGTAGTGTCCTGCAGGGGTCTATACTGTAGCCTGTCCTGTTTAAGAGGCCCTGGAGGTGTGAAAGAGTGCTTTTTCATACCTTTGTAGATGACAGCATATTGAGGAGAGCAGACACTACAGTGAAGTCGGGGCTGCCATCCCAAAGTTTCCTTCAACAGACCAGTGGGTTGGGCCAGTAGGAACATTAGCTAAAGTCCTGTTCTTGAGGTGGACTAAGCTTCTTCAATGATAGAGGCCAGGGACTGCCTGCATGGGAAGCAGCTCCATGGGAAAGGCACTGGTGGTCCTTGGGATTCAATAAGCCAAATATGGGCCATTAGCAAGGGTGGTCAACTGCATCTTGGGCTGTGTGAGCTGAAACACAGCTAGTGGAAGAGATAATCCCCCTCTGTTCAGCACTTTTTAAACCACATCCAGAATAATTCTCTAGTTTTTTGCCCCTAAAAAGGCAGACTGGTAAACTGGAGACAGTTCAGTGGAGGGCCATGGCTGGAACACAAGTGCTGTGAGAAGAGGCTGACATCTTGGGATTGTTCAGGCTTGAGAAAGGAAGATCTTGCAGGAACAAGGAGCAGTATGGCACTGTTCAGGTTCAGGAAGACCAATTCAGGCTCAAGTTTGTGATACAAGACGAAAGGGCAAGAGGAAATGGGTTGAAACCACAAAGGGTCAGATAGAGGGAGAGATTTTTCCAACATGAGGATAGTCAAGTGCTGGAAGTTGTTTGCCAGGGAGTGTGAACTAGCTCTATCCCAGAAAGTAATCAAGACTTATTTAGATAAAGGTCTGAGAAATCTGGTCTAACCCTGCTTTGAGCAGGAGGTAGGTCAAGACGCCTCCTGAGGTTCCTTCCAGCCTGATTGATGCTGTCCCTCCTTCACCTTCATGTTTTCAAATTAAGGAAAGCTCTCAGATTCTCCCCGATACACTGAAGTGATTCATATCAAGTGCTGGGCTACTCCACAGGTGCCCCCAGACAACCCTGATGACATGCTCTCCTTGCCCCAAGTTCTTCTCTTTTATATCCTAATATTCTTCAGAAAGAACTGCCTGCCCTCTGAATCTTTTCCCCATTGATCGTGAATTTCTTGGTTTGTTCCTTCTTTTGGTGTTTCTGAGATGGTTGCTGTGGTAATTTTCAACCTTGGAGAGCATCTCCATTAAGCACATCATTCTCTTTCATTACATGTAGTGTCCTGCAATTCTCCATATGCTCATCTTGTATGAGGCACTGGCCAACAAACCTTAAATGCTGACATGTTGGAGTTTCAGTCCATAAAGACCTTAACACACATGGGGACTTAGCGAACTGAAGAATCCTGAAATTTTAAAAGGCAAAGGGGGCAAGGTCCTCACGGGGGGCAGAATAAACCTGGTGCACTGGGAAGGCTGTGATGTGCCTGGCTGAAGAGTGCTCTGGGGAGAAGGGCATGGGAGTGACGATGGATGCCATATGAGCCAGTGAGTCTCCCAGTTTGAAAGGAGGATGGAGAAACTGGAGAACGTCCAGGTGAAGTCTGTCATGACGGGGTTAGGGGCCAGAAGCACAAGTTGTGTGGAGAGGCTGAGGGAACTCTTCAGTCTTCTGAAGGGGAGATGCAGAAGACAGTCTAAAAGCAGACAGCATCTACCTGCAGACATGAAGGTGAAGGCAAACTTTTCTTCTGTTAAAAATGTTATGGCACAGGCAACAGCCACAAACTTCCTTCATGTAGCTTTGCACAGGGCCTTAGGAAAAACAGACAAGGAGGGTGGTGCTGCTCTGCAGAAGCACCCTCAGAGAGGGTCTTTGATCTCCATGATTGGAGGTTTTTGGTTTTCAGCTCCACAGTCACAGCTGACCAGACTTTGAGGTTCATGATTTCCCACCTTTTGGTGGGAGGCTGGACCAGAGACACCAGAAGACCCTTACCCAACAAGCCTTCCATGCGCCTGTGCCGTGCCATGTGCTCCAGGAAAAGGGATTCAGCTGGAAGTGAGGGTCTCTACAGCAGAGGTTCATGGGACAACTGGGGTTGGAATTGTCTTGTGCTCAGAACATCTCTCGTTCTATTAGTTCCAAGGAGAGCCAGCTCTGAGGTCAAGCAGGTAAATCCATAAATGTCAGCATCCCTGCAAAGAGTCTGCACTCGAAAGTCACGTATCAAAGTCACCATTGCAGGAATGGAAACAAGGTATTTGACTGTGGTGGTAGGGCCCCCCTCATCATCCCTCCCAGAGCGATCTGCTCTCTTTGCGTCTTTCTTTAGTTTTACAGGGGCGACTGCTACCGGCACAGGTTGGTCATTGGGCTCAGTCGCGATGCCAGCTGCTAGAACTGGAGCTGGAGCAGCTGCCGTGCCCACCGGGGAAACCACGGAAGCCCCTGCAGCTGTGGCAGCGGCAGCGGTGGTGCCGGTCGGGGGGGCTGTGACTGCCTGCTGGGCTGGAGGGGCTGCAGGGCCTGCTGGGGGGGCAGTGCCAGCCACAGTGCCTACCGCTACGTTTCCCCCCTTTTCGCCTTTAAGGAGCTGAATCAGGTTGAAGAGGGCAGCTCGGTAGGCGTGGGCCAGACCCCAGCACATTGTGGTGATTTGTGTCTCTCTGGAGTTCCCAGGCTAGCAGCACACTTTTTGCAGATATTTTACTATTTTTTCCAGATTCTGTACTTGTTCAGGGGTGAGTTTAAAACACACCGGGGGTGTCCATTACCCTAGGTACTTGCCCATGGTGTCCCACACACCCAGTCACTCAGAGCTATCCAGTCCCAGGGCACGTCTCTGCACGATGTTCTTAACTACTTGTTTAACGCTAAACAGAACCTGCAACTCATTGAGGAGGCAGAACAATAAGAGTGTGCTGGCCTGAGCATCCCACGGGTACCTGAAATTCTCAAAAGCCATTAGGACTAGCCTCAAGGAGAGAGGAGAGGCGAAAGAGTGGGGAAAGGTATCCCCTCCAGTTTTCCCCACAGATTGGGTTTGATTATTAACAAATTCTAAGACATAGGATCCAAGGTATGGAAATGACCGCAGTGCCACATGCAAATACGAGACTAATTTCATGCACAACGATGTTATCATGTCATAAGTCGATATCATACAGTAAAGTAAAACCGTAATCCTGATCCTTTTTCCCACGATGATGAAAAACACGACAACAAACACATAAAGCATGTACGGATTTAAATACCAGAGCCATTTGATCAAAGTCAGAAACATTTTTACTGGCAACCGTTTAACTAACACAGTAAATGCGTATGATAAATTTTAAGAAAATTTAAGAAAGCTGTTTTAATACATGCTGCTCAGTCCTGCATTATCCCCACCCCATGCTTGGGAGCCATATTTAATATTATTGTTTGGCTGCGGTCGGCTACAAAAGCGCCACGCGGCCTCCCCTCCCCACGCTGGGGTGCGGAGAAGAATGGAAAGAAACAGGCAGAAACTGGTGGGTTGGGATAAGGGCAGTTTAACAGAACAGCGACCAAAGGGAACAGTAACAACAACGATACAGATAAGGAGAAAACACAACACAAACCACACAACCCAGAGAGCCACTCTCCCGGACCGATGCTGCGTGCTCCCGAGCCGCGAGTTTGTTCCCGCCCTCCAGCTCCCCCCCACCGGAACCCAGCATGATGGCACATGGTGTGGAATACCCTGCTCTGTTTGGCCAGGTTGGGTCAGCCCACCTGGCTGTGCCTCTTCCTGGATTCCGGTGAAAATTAACCCTGTCCTGGCAGAACCCAGGACAATGTGTTTATAACTCCCAGATGTTCTTCTCTGTCTTCCCGGGCATAGATGAGTTTAATCCATGTGTCGTGATGTGTTTTGATTGCTGTAGGGCCATTTGTAACCCCTCACACTACTCTGTCCTTATGAACTCCTGGTTGTTCTCCACGCTCATCTTTATCTCCTGGGGAATGGCATCTCTGTCCATGCTCAGCCCCACCATCTTATATGTCATTAGACCCTCTCTCTACCCAGTGTAGAGGCTGCTTCTTTTGCAGCACCTTCCCTTTGATGAGAGCATCCTCCATGGGCACCAGCTACTGTGAAACATGAGTGTTGCTCTCTCCTCCGTTGTGTTGCTGACTGCTGTGGTTTATGCCTGTATTATATGAACCATCCTGAGGATAACCTCTGTGCAAAGCCACAGTAAGGCCTTCTTCACATGGATATCCTTCACTTGCATATCCTATATTTCTTTACTAGCTGTCGCATACACCAGCTGCATGTTTGATAATGCAGGGCCTGAAGAGAAGGTGCTTTGTTAGAAACTGTCTGGACACTATCAGATTACCTTAAGAAAGTGCATTAGGGAGAAGAACAAATTTAGATAGTTTAGGTGTCACCAGCAGATTAAGAAGCATTTGAGCTTTTGAACTGACTCAGAAAACGACAACTGGGACTGTCCCCTCTGATTCACTGACTCACTACACTCAGGCTGCTGTAGGTGACCGAGCTTGGGCTTTTTCTCAAAATGCAAGACAGTGCATTAATCTCTGTAATTCTTCCAGATTAACTCAATGCAGAGATTCCCCTATGCCAGACTATTCACAAAGAACAAGCCAGGTATTTGGGATCTAATAGTAACCTGAGCCCCAAGCTAAAATATCAAAGCCAACATGGAGCACTGCCCTCTACTGAACTTCCCATTTTGCTGGTTGTGTAAGTGCTACCCATTCTGCCCTGGGACAGAGCCTGAGGGGACAACACAAACTTTCGAGAAGTTTTGTTGCACTGCTTCAAACTCATCATCTCCTCCTCTCCATCTCCTCCCCTTTGCATTTTGAATCATCCTATTTTTGGAGGCATCTGCTCTGCTCCTTTCTATGTCTAAAAATAAATGTAAAGGTGAAGGGAAAGGCTCCAGTCTTTACTTCATTTGCTTTTCTTGTGCTTCCTTCTGATAGATGTGTATTTTGCTTTAAACAAATAATCCCTTAATAAATCAGTGACTTGAGACTTGATAGTGAGTTTCATCTACTTCGCTGCAGGTACCTGTGAGAACTTATTTTCCCAAGGCTCCCTCTGTAGTCAACGGAGACAAGAGAAAATGCTAGAGGCTGTGTCCTCCCAACTTCTCACTGGCATGCAACAGAAAGTCTACAAATCTCTGCCAGATACTCTTCTCTTGCTCTGTGTTTAGGTCAGGACATTTGATAGTAATAGCAATGAGCAACAGTTTGGAAACAACTGCATTTCCTGAACAGGGACCAAGAAGTTGTGGAAGAAAGCAGGGCATTACAGAAGAGATAGTTGGTATTTCTTCTTTGGAAATCAGCAGATTTTCAGGGATTCCTAGTCTAAAAAGGCAAGTATGAAAAAGTAGAAACAGTATCTTTCAACATACAGATATGACTTGGTTTGATGTGATTTGATTTGATTTTTAATTTTAGCATTTGTACAATAGAAGAGAGGCATTTGGCACATAGAGGTGACAGATGTTTGCCATAGGTCTGAGTGAATTTGCAGTTTCCCAGGAAAGAGGTGAAATAGCTAACAGCCTCTTTAAAATCTTCTGTTTTCTAGAAAGAAAGCTTTGTGTGTGTTTGAAAAAGATAGAAACAAGACAACAAAATCTCTGAGGACTCTAACTGAAATGTGAAACATAAAAATCAGGGTGTGAGAAATGTTTGATGGACTGTCTCTGTCTGTGTTACATAGGAAGACTGCAAGAAAGGAAAGAAGCAGAAAAGGAAGCTTAGAACTTTTCATCCAGATTGTAAAAGTGTTACCTTTGAGTATTTGGACATGTTCCTGTCTCGCCAGGAGGTACTGAAATCCAGCATGGGACCAGAAAATGAAACTGCGGTTACTGAGTTCATCCTAGAGGGTTTCTCAGGGCTTGATCAAAGACTACAACTATTTCTCTCTCTGGTCCTTTTTCTCATATACCTGACCACAGTGATGGGGAATGCAACCATCATTTTTCTTGTGTGTGTGAATCAGCACCTGCAAACCCCCATGTACTTTTTCATCAGCAATCTATCCTTCCTGGAAATCTGGTTTACATCCTGTACAAGCACCAAATTGTTTGTGATGCTGGGTTCTGGTAGGAGAACAATCTCACTAAGCAGCTGTTTTGCCCAGTCCTATTTCTATTTTGCCCTGGGCTGTACAGAGTTTGTTCTACTTGTTGTCATGTCCTTTGACCGCTATGTTGCCATCTGCCAGCCTTTGCGTTATGTTGCCATCATGAAGCCTCAGCTCTGCATCCACATGATTGTTGCTGCTTGGGTCATAGGCATCACACTCTTGAGTTACCGTCTGGTCCTCCTCTTCAAGCTGAATTTCTGTGGCTCAAACAAGATCCACCACTTTTTTTGTGACAGCTCCCCCTTATTCAAACTGTCCTGCTCAGGCACCAGCTTGCTTTGGAAAATAGACTCTGTTTTATTATCATTTGTCATACTGGGTTCCTTATGTTTAACTCTGGCATTTTACATGGGCATATTTTTCTGTATTCTACGCCTTCCAGCAGCCTCTGGGAGGAAAAAAGCTTTTACTACATGTTCTTCCCATCTCACCACCTTGGCCATTGCGTATGGGAGCTGCATTGCTCTCTATGTGTGTCCTTCAGAAGAGGTTTCCTTGGAGACTAACAGAATCGTAGGTTTGCTGAACACTGTCCTGTACCCACTCTTAAATCCCTTTATCTACAGTCTTAGAAACAAGACTGTGATACTGGCCCTGCACAAAGCCATTGCCCGTGCAGCAGTACAGATTTTCCCCTAAGCATGAGGCATTTCTGGACAGTAATTCCAATGATCTGCTCACATATGTTAAATAATACCAACGCATATGGATGCAACCTCCAAATACAGATGCCTCAGGAGGTTTATGTTCTTGTTAGACTGTGTTTGCTGAAGTGTTAATGAGCTCATCTGCACACACAAAGAAGGCACTAACAATGGCAGGAGGAGTAACTCAATTAATACCCTGCCCCAGCTGCTCCCAGACCCACCACAGGAGAGGCACCAGCTCATCAACAGCCCATCTCCACAAACCCAGAAGAGCACAGAGACAGTGGCAGGTCTGAATCCAAACTACGGGCTCCTGAGAAAAGAACATCTTGTCTCAGCTCCTTCCAGGGCTGCCCTGGGAGGGCCATCAGCCCCCTTGTCCAGGTATGAAACCCATGAAGATAAATACCTGAGAGCAGCTCTCTGGATGGCCACTTGGACAAAGAGGATTGTTGCCTAGGGGTGTAGGACACATGATGTGATGAAGGGGAAGAACATTTTTGGATTGCACTATGGGAAGTTTATGGGAGGAACCCAGACCAGTGCAGCCTGTCTTGTCTTCTTATTAAACTTAATTTCTAACTCTTTTCTGTGTGAGGGAACCTATCTTCTACATGGACATGTGGGCACTGGGGTGTGAGTGCAGCAACTGGAGCAGGACTAGGGGTTCTGACAGCCAGTATGTCATTAGTGCCAGCAACTGAGAGACCGGAGTGACTGGACTTCAGAGTTTGTGTGTGTATGTGTGTGTGCATGCGACTGGGGTGGTCTGTACCAGCACGTGTAATGGGGCTGCGGCTTCAGGAGTTCATACGTCCGGGTGCCTGCAACTGGGGAGGCTGGTATCTGGGGGCAGCTGCCGAGGAGACTGAGTGTCTGAGCCCAGGTGGCGGAGGGATCCATCTTGTACAGGTATGTTAATATAGAGCGGAGTGGAATAGAATAGAATAGAATAGAATAGAATAGAATAGAATAGAATAGAATAGAATAGAATAGAATAGAATAGAATAGTTCAGTTGTAATGGAGCTATCACAATCATCTAGTCCAAATAGCTGGCCACCTCAGGTCTGACCATAAGATAAACCGTGTTATTAAGGGCACTGTCCAAAGGTCTCTTAAACACCGACATGCATGGGATATCAACCACCTCTCTAGGAAGCCTGTTCCAGTGTTTGACTACCCTCTTGGTAAAGAAATTATTCCTCATGTCCAGTCTAAACCTCCCCTGGTGCAGCTTTGAGTCATTCCCACCTGTCCTGCCACCGGATACCAGGTAGCAGAGATCAGCACCTCCCTCCCCATGTTCCCTCCTCAGGAATGTGTAGAGACCAATTAGGTTGCCCTTCAGCCTCCTTTTCTCCAAACTAGCCAAGCCCACTGTCCTCAGCTGCTCCTCATAGGGCATTCCTCCCAGCCCTGTCACCAGCCTTGTTGCCCTCCTCTGGACACCTTCAAGTATCTTAACCTCCTCTTAAAATGGTGGGGCTCACAACTGCAGGCAGTCCTCAAGGTGAGGCTGCACCAGTGCTGAATACAGTGGGATAATCGTTTCTTTTGACAGCTGGTTATACCGTGTTTGATGCACCCCAACATGCGGTTTGCCCTCTTGTCTGCCAGGGCACCCTGCTGACTCCTACTGAGCCTGCTGTCCACCAGCACCCACAGATCCCTTTCTGCAGGGCTGCTTTCTAGCCACTCCTCTCCCAGTCTAGTCTTGTGCCTGGCATTATTTCATCCCAGGTGCAGAGTCTGGCATTTGTTCTTGTTAAATATGGTGAGAGTTGCCTCCTTTGGGTCATGGATACTCATGTTAAACTGCACAGGGCCCCAGAGAGTTTTCTGTGTGGCCCCACAATGGCCCAGCCTGTCCCGGTGGTCTTCAGGTAGGGTATGACCCCTTCACCGTTGCTCTCTCAGGCTGATCATCCAACTGGTGTTTTACCCATTCTGTCTGTCTGCCCTTCCAGACTGTAATGTCCTAACTTGGGTAGAGAAATATTGAGGGAGACCATGTTTTTTCTGTTTAGCCTGGATAAATGCCAGGTGCCCACTAAAGCAGCTCTATCACTCCCCCTCCTCAGCTGGACAGGGGAAAGAAAATATGATGAAAGCCTCGTGGGTCGGGATAAGGACAGGGAGAGATCACTCACCTATTACCGTCACGGTCAAAACAGATCAAACTTGGGGACAAAAGAAAGTTTAATTTATCACCAATCAGATCAGAGTAGGATAATGAGAAATAAACTAAATCTTCAACCACCTTCCCCCCACCCCTCTCTTCTTCCAGGGCTCAACTTTCACCATGTCTAAAATCTTGGTGAAGTTGAGGTGAGCAGCATCCACTATTCTCCCCTCATGCACAAATGCCGTTCCTTCATCATGAAGGCAGTCAGATTCCTGAGGTGTGATTTACCCTTTCATAGTCCATCCTAATTGCTTTTGGACATGTTCTTCTCTTTTAGGTGCCCAGAAATATCACCCAAGAGATATGGATGGCTTAGTCCTCACCAATGTGAGCTTGCACAGCCTGTGGTTCCCTGGGTTGCTCTTCTGGCTTCTTTCAGAGATGGCTGCAACACTGGCTAGACCTCACTCGCAAAAGACCTCAACCCATCCCATGACCTTTCAGAAGGAATATTCCAAAGAAATATGGATCTTCCCCTGTAACTTCTTTACCACTATTTTGACTGTTATACACAGTATTTAATATCTCTAATCTTTCATGTACTTTCCCCTGTCCTGATACAATGTTTCTGAAGTCATCTTTTCACAAGACTGTATTGACAAAGGCCCTTTCCATATTCTCCAGTTGACTCCTCCCCTTACTCTTTGTTCATTCAGATTCCTCTTGCCTAGGCTGCTGCTTTGAGTTTCAGGCAGTTGAAGCTTATATGTCTTTCAGTAGTCTAGCTATTTATTTTAGACAATTTTTCATTATGTTTATAGATCTAAATATAGAGAAAT
>Ga0065711_1047210_pt1 | contig 12456 bp, 12 predicted proteins | sample Hoacrofraction12_FD_59098 | JGI IMG/M metagenome (GOLD analysis project Ga0065711, IMG submission 59098) | Hoatzin crop microbial communities from Cojedes, Venezuela - Epithelial fraction 12 v2 (version 2) | ecosystem: Host-associated > Birds > Digestive system > Esophagus > Crop | place... | reverse complement strand
CATGAGGAAGAACTTCTTCCCTCTGAGGGTGATGGAGCACTGGAACAGGCTGCCCAGGGAGGTTGTGGAGTCTCCTTCTCTGGAGATATTCAAGACCCACCTGGACAAGGTCCTGTACAGCCTGCTGTAGGTGACCCTGCTTCGGCAGGGGAGTTGGACTAGATGACCCACAGAGGTCCCTTCTAACCCCGACCATTCTGTGATTCTGTGATTCTGTGATCTTTGGGATGTGTCCCAGGGTGGGTGCAAGCATGTTGTTGAGAGATGCGCTTGCTTGCACAGACTGCTGAAGGAGCCTATGCGAGCAGCTTACAGCAGGTGTCTGTCTTTTAGGTGGCTGAACCTAGCTGAAACAAGTAGTGCCCTCAATCCCTAGCCCTTTTGGTTGTAATGGCAACCTGCCTTAAGGCAGCAGGAACTTTCTGAGCTTGCCAAAAGGCTGCTTGAAACAACGTCCTCCAGGAGAGGTGATCTTGAAACCCTGAAATCACACTGTCAACATGGTGAAAAACTGGTTAACAAAGTATCTGAGGAGAGGCATCCATTTGCTCTGTTAGAGACTTGGGTGTAGATGAGGCATCAGCAAATCAAACGCATTTATGCACACATCAGAACTCTTTTAAAAGGCAGATGCCAGAATAGTGGCGTTCACAGAAATGTGACAAGCTTGTAAATTCTCTGAGCCACTTTAGAGGGAGGTTTTTTCACCAGGGCTGTGTAAGACATCTGTCTCACACTGAAATCAGTGTCAGCTGGACTCATAGTGTCGTTGAAGATCTCAGTTTTCTTGCTAAGTTAACCCAGTAATAAAGTTTTGATAAAGGTCCAAAATACCCTTCAATGTCTTTTACCTTTAGGGTTTCAAGGCACTTGTGTATCAACAGAGGTATTCCCAGAAAAAGGTAGAGAGATGGCAACAGTCTTGTCACTGTGTTATGGCAAATGTTGATTTTTGCAGGGGGGCGGAGGCGTAAATGAGGGAGAAAGAAGGGAGGAGGGTCATGGAGCGTCACCCACCGTCTGCGGGTAAGAGAGCGGCCTCAGCCTGTCATAATCCTCTTGTCCAGCAGTGTCCCATAGCCCCAGATTTACAGGCTTGCTGTCAACCATCACGTTGGCAGAATAGTTATCGAACCTGAAATGCAAAGACATAGGCCATGGCTCAGACAGGAGCAGAGGGAGCTCTTTTAGGGGTTAGGTGGAGTTCACTACGTGCACCCCAGAGCAAAGGGTAGTGATTCCTCTTCTCAGCTCACATGAGTGGTTCTGGTTTCCTGTGAACCTCTATCTTACGGACTTCCCACTCCGCATCAACCTCCTCCCCTTCACCCAGCTGTCCTGGACATGTGCCTGACTGTAGCTCCACCTTTGCCACTGCGCATGCAGATCCATAAACCCTTCAGTTTCCCACTACTTTCCCCAATATCCTTCACACAGCTGTGTCTGCTTTAGCCAAGCCCCTGTCTTTTTTTTGTGCTCTAAAACTCAGCTTTCTTCTTAAAAGTGAAGAAGAAGAGCCCATGCCTCTGTAGCTCCCCCAGACCCCTGCAGTCCTCAGCACCCCTGCTGGAACTGAAGCCAATAAGCCAAGGTGTGTCCCCTTACTCTTTGACAACCCAGCATGAAATATCTGAGAACAGAAGTCAGTATTGCATGCTTGGGGGCAAAGACTTTGTGGTAAAAAAGGCTGTGAGGCTCTGAGGTTTTCCTGTACCTCTCCTTCCCAAGGAATCTGAACCTGAGCTGGCGGTCTGACGCACTGTGCCTAACTCCTTTTTCCACCTCAGGGAGCGTGTAGTTGTATTAGACACCTCAGTGATGGTGTAGTGTGAATATGTGTGGTGTGCATGCCCAGAGATATCCCAATGCACTGTGGGGACACAAATGCATCTGACCACTCATACTAAAGCAGCTCTAAGCTTGCTCCTTATCCCAACAGTCTGCAGGTCTATCCCAGCCTCATGCCTGCATCTCCTGGATTGCACAGTGCTTCTACTGTGGCATTGAGCTGAATCCTGTGCTCTTATCGTCAGGGTTATCAGTGCCTGCTCCAACAACTGTGGGTGCCTGTGACTAGGAAGGAACTGGGAACCCCTGTTCAGCCAACGGCCTTCTTTTGGGTCTGCCCCAGATTTTGTAGTGGTGCCTGGCTGTTTTGCCAGCAGACCCCATCTACTGTTTGTAAACTTAGCAGGCAGATAGACCCTTGGGTTGGTTTGTGTCTCCCAAATATCCCATTTATACCAGGGTTAAAACCTCATAAATAAGGCCACTTGTGCTTCTGGGGAAAGGTGACAGATCCAAAGCGTAGGGGCACCTTTGCTGGTTTGGCAGCCTTTCCTCTCCTGGCATGGAGATTGTGACTCTGCATTCAGATTGCAGAACAGGTAGTTTCTGCACCTGTTTGCATCCTGCTTTCCATGCCTCCCACCCACCCCAGGACCTGTTTATGCACTACTCACACAGTGGGGATGTATTCTCCTGGGAAGGCATTGGTGGTGTAGCTGATAAGGAGACAGGTTTTCCCCACAGCTCTGGAAAGAGAAAGAAACAACAGCAGGAAGTCATGGTAGTGCGGGAAGTCTTGCTAGGTGGGATGAGGATGGGAGAAATCCTTCCACACCTCTAAGCTAGCCCTGTCAGGAGACCCCTGAAAGCAGAAATACATTTGCAGGACCAGAGAGCGCATAACCGTAGGTTAGACAACCGGCAGGAAGAAAGACAGGATGTCACCCAGAAATGTTTGTTTTCCTTGAGCGCGATGACTTGTTTTTACAGTCTGGTACAGAGATCACTCAGCTAAACGGCATCCACTCTGAGATGGCGGTGAGAGCCCATCTTCCAGTGCGTGCACAGTGTTGTGCGCTCACAGCCATGGTAGGTGTATCGACTCGGTGCGGGAGTGCCAGGATGAAGCTGCCCAGCCGGCTACAGCCACCGAAAGCAGGCACTCCTGCCTGCTCCTGCAGGCACTGTGGCCAGGGGCTGACAGCAGCTCTTCTTGACTCAGCCACAACACCTTCTAGTCTTGCCTAGCTGCGGTCAGCTGCAGCATCGCCCAGCGAGAGCTGCAAGCAGCCAGCAAGGTGCCTCTCCCTGTGGCTGATGGAGGCTGCTGGGGGTGTTTCTGAGCTAGAAGCTGGTGCTTCCTCCCTCCCCAGCCTCCCCCACACCCATGCTGCAGCAGGGTGGAGAGTGAATAATCCAGGGTAGCAGCACAGTCCAGACTGGGTGAGAGCACTGGGATGAGGGAGGTGGGAAAGGAGACAGTCAGGCTATTAAGGGGAGGAGAAGGTGTTATGGGCAAGGTGAAGTCTGTGGTAAGGGAAAGAAGAAGAGGGGAGAAACTGGAAGAAGTTAAAGCAGCCAGGACAGGTGTGGGAAGCAGAATCCTTCTCTGTCTGTTTCTCAGTTCTGTGTGGACTGGGAAAGTCTGGCTGTTTTTCAGCTACAGCATGTGTAAAACGGAGGTGGTGAGAGCAACCTGCCTCCTCAGCCTGTGAGCCAGGCACAGGCTGAGGGAGAGGTCTTTCCTCAGGGAAAGGTTTGAGTCCTGCTGTGGGGGATGCTCTGACCATCTCAGTTGTACCTGCGAAGTCGCCTGTTGCAGAGCTGCAGCCCTGCCTTTTCGTGTGTCCTTGACAGGCAGAGCTGGCATCTTGGTCCTGGTCACGAGGCACCTGCCTCAGTCACTGCAGTGTGGGGCAGCTGAGGAGGAAACTGAGCTCTCTGGCATGCTCTGACACTTGTTTCTTCCTTCTGCCACCTCCCTTTCTTAGATCCTCCTCTCTGAGTCCCTCCTCTTTCCCCAGCTCCCTTGCTTCCCTCTTATCACACAGATATTGAGGGAGGGCCATGGAGGCTTCCTGAAGCTCTACAGGGAATTGCTCAGGAGATCTACAGGGCTGGGGGGTGCGTGGGTGTCAGCAGTGGGAGGGGGGTGGTTCTTAATTAGCATGGTTGAACAGAGAGAAGCACAAAGGGTTAGTGGAGGAGTGAAGGTTACAGCAAAACTATTGAGAGATGAGGTGAGGTTAACATCACCTACAGGTTCCTGGGACTCAACTCAGGGAGTGTTAAGAAGTCAGCAATGTGTGATGGAGAGGGCTGTGGGGCCAGAACAGCTGTGGGGGGACATGAGGAGCTTAGGGGAGCAAGAGCAGAAGGTCCTGTAGTCAGTAAGGTTGAGTCAAGGGAGGGTAACACGGCTGGTATGGCTGGGAGGCAAGCAAAGGGCGGTGAGCTGAGAGCTCAGAGCGATGAGGGGATGACTGGGCCGCTGTTGTGTTGCGAGATGGTGAGAGGGGAGGTACAGTGTGCAGAGAAGCAAAATGACGGGACGGAAGACATTTAAGAGGAGTTGTGGTAAGAGGGGTTGAGAGTAGGACGTGTTGCTGGGTTAGCCATGATACGAGGGGAATGCTGCCTGGAGGGATGGCTACAGAGTTGGTGCAAAGTGTGAGGGGGAAACTGGGGGCTTAACAAGGCAACAGATAAATGTCTGGTGGAAGTGTTCATCCACCTCTAGCTTGCAGCCTTCAGGGGACTTTTCTTAGAGGTAACAGTGTTTATTTGTGGCTCTGTCCCTCCTTGTCCCTTCTCCCTGTCCCCTTGCCCCAGCCACTGAGAATATGTCTAACGTGTACTGTTATGTTTGCAGACGTCTTCTTCCCCAGGCAAGTTTTGAAGGAGGAAGTGACTGTGGGGAGCAGGGCTGCTGCAAATGTCTCTTCATCTGCTACCTGATAGCTGCCCCAGATAACAGTCTAGCCAGCTCCTAGCTGGGAAATGAATTAACCTTCTCCATGCCAAATGTGGACTCTCCTCCTCTTCCTTCTCTGCATCTACTCGTCCCACAGGGCAAGAAGAGGCCCTGATCACCCCATCCCTCCTTTCCCCAGCAGTACAGACGGCTTCACTTATTGATGGCTTAGATCAGGCCCTTTCCAGGGATCACGGGACATGGGGAGTGGTGCCATCATGAAGGCTGTGTTACCTCCCACTCCCAAAGTGGCATATACTTGTGCCTATCTCAGTGGAAAGAACTCCTTCTCCTTGTGCCCGCAGAAACCCCCTGCCAAACAGTCTCCTCCATGCCCCAGTACAGAGATAATGTGCCAGGAAAAGCTGAACACAGCAATACTGACGGACATCTCATCAGGACCACAGTGCCGTACCCTCTCTCAGTCAGCCCATGAGCAGATGGCTTTCAAGGAGCCACTCACCTGCGGGAGACTGTTTGCACCTCTTCGTTTTTAAACCTGACTCCTGCCTACAGGTTGAATCTGGCAGCAACACCACCACCTCCTGTGCGTGGGACAGACCTGCTCCACTTCCTGTGCCCCTTTTGCAGATGTCCTTCAAAATGCCCTCTTCCACGCCCTCCCCAGAGGAAGGTCCCTTGCCCTGGGGAGGGAAGAGTGAGCAAGAGAGGGAACGCAGTCTGCAGGAGGTCAGAAGCAAAGCTGGAGAAGTTTCACCAAGCAGCCACCTTCTTTCTTGCCCCTTGTCACCACCTCTCCCTCCCAACATCCACAACAAACCAGTGGGGTACCTACCCGTCTCCCACCACGACACACTTGATGGCTTGCATGTCTCTGGACCTGTGGCAGAGGAGAGCACCCTGGGCAAAGGAAAGTCAGGCCAAGGCAAACAGCGGGGAGAGACAGGCAAGTCTGGGTGCCAGCCCTTGTGCTGCAGTGAGCGGCAGGTTGCAGGGAGGAAGGAAGTAGAAGAGGGAACTTTACTTGACGATCACCCTCCGGTTCCTCCTCCCATCCCACCGCAGCAGCAGCTCTGTGGCCGAGGCCGTTAACTGAAGGCGGGGCATGTGTGACTTCATGGTTGGGACAATGACTGCTCTAATATTTTTTTTCTACCCTCGTGTCTCACCCACTCCCTTCCCACCCCATCCCAGCAAACATCTGGGGGCACCAAACTGCTTTTACGGGGAGCTGAACAAGGGTTAGAAGAGGCGGTGAGAAAGTGGAGGAGTGGGTTTCCCCTTTCCTTCTTTATCATCCAAACTTTGGAAGCAGTGTAAACAGACAAGGGTATCTGAAGTGGGATTAGGGGGCTGACAAAGGGCAATGAAGATTTTTCAGGTCTTCCCAGTGTTCCTCAGCATCAATGACAAAATGTCGCAAGGAACAATGTAGAGGGTGAACAAAGAAGTTAAGCAGCCTCTAGGAAGCAGCAGCCGCCCCATGGCTGCTCTCTCCTTCCTCTCCTGTGGGGGTAAGGTCCTGCCACTCTTCCCCACCTGCTCAGATAACTAGTACAAAGAAGCATTGTGGGAATCTGTGTGTTCACCATGAAGTGGAAACAATGCATCAGTGGTGCAATGAACTGTTTTCTCTCCGCTGCCAGTGCTATGAGAGCCAAGACTGGTGGATGGGAGGAGTCCCTGCAAACCAGCTTCTCCCTGTCTGTTCTCTCCGCTACCTCTATGCAAAAGCAGCCAGTGAAAGCTGCTGTCAGACCTCTTCCATCTTGTCCTCTGAAGATACAAGAGTTTCAGAGCTAAGCAGCAAGGAGAAGCAGAAAGCAATCACCCTAAAAAAGAAGGAGCAGCAAGAACCCAGGAGGCTCTACTCCTTCCTTTCTCTTCTCGAAATGACGATCTGCTCCTCTTCCTCCCTTCACCTCCCATGCAATGCCAAGCCTGGAAAAAGTGCATGTGTGTGTGCTCCAGCCTGAACCAATGAGTGGGTGGGCAGGAGATGCGTTTTATAGAAGAAGGGATGCGGTAACACAGAAGTAATTAGAATTTCCAGGCTTTGCCGGGAGGCCAGTGAGACCAAGCACCGTGGGTTTTCATCTGGGATGTTCCTGAAGAAAGGAACTCTGAGGGAAAGTGTTTTTCCAAAGGCTGGTGACCTTTGCGCTGCTGCAGCCATGGGAGGCTGTTGCAACCGACCTTCTCAGAAGGAGAGCTCTCCCATCCACCACATGGTGCTGGCCACAACCCAGAAACCTCCAACTGTGGAACATTTCCAGCTGTTGCAGATATTTCAGAAGCACAAAGAGACCAGCTGTACTAGGTGTTCCCTCTGTGGGTGGTAGGGAAGGGGGAGGAAGGAAAGCCACTGACTCCTCTGCAAGCAAGAGCAGGAACAGGGCATAGAAATACAGGTTAGAGAAGGACAGAAGTGAGAGTGACAAAGGCTGTTACAGGGAGAGCAGCAGCAGGAACTGGAAAGGGCAGGCAGGTGCAGAAATACAGTGGGCCAGGAGATGGGGACTCAGCCAGAAGAGAAGGCAGGTATATCTGGTTCTAGAAAATGCTGCTGGTGGACGGAAAAAAACGCTTACAGCTTGAATTAGGCCAGGAGTTCTCAAACGAAGCATTGCTATTAGAGCTGGTAGTGTGCCATGTCTTATCTTCTGATCCTAGCCCAGCAAATTTCAAGGTGTGTCTTCAGGCCACAGTAAGAGGACTACAGCTAGCCTGCAAAAAAGTGCAGCCCATGGGCAGTTTGTTAGCGCAAGGGGCACAGTTATCCGTGAAAAAAGATGAGCTTTGACAGCAGTCCCTTTGCCAAAAAGGTTTGCAGAGCTCTGTCAGATCTCAGCCAGAATGTTATGGGACATCTGATGGGAATTTGCTCCATGGGCAGCTGGACACATTGAGAGCTCTCTGTTGGAGAAGTCTGGGTGACAACTGAAGGCCCAGGGAGCTGGGGCTGCTGGACTTCCTAGGGATTTAGGCAGCTTTAGGTTGAGGAGGATGGGGCTGAGAAGAAAAGAGTTGGACAGAGTTGGAGAATACATTGGGTCTTATCTGGGACAGAAGAACAGTCGTGTGAAGACACTGGGACAAAGGACGGTATTCAGGCTGAGGGATTTAGGACAGAAAACTGTCCAGGAACACAGTACAATCTGGTGGTAGGAAGGAACAAGGACCACTGACCCGCTGACTGCCAGTGTGTGATTTTGCCCTCATAAGCCAGCATGTGGGCCTGTGGAAAGTGCAGCACGTAAGGGAGTGGGGAAGAAGACAAGTTAAAATCAATCAAGGAGGAGGGACTGTTGTTGAGACTCCATGTCCAGGTGAGCCCCATGTCAAAGACACCATAGTTCTGTATGGCCAACCATGAGCTGTGGAAGTCCTGACAAGAAGGTATACATACCTCCATCCGCCTTCTGGGCAAATTACTTTTGGAAGATAATTGGCTTCTGCTATGGACAGTCAGTTCTCAGAAGTCTGTGTTGTGAGTCTATAAACATCCCTCCTTCATCAGTGCCTCTGTAGAGGGATGATAGGGATCTACATAAAGGCTTTTAGAGGTTTTTTTTCCATCATATGTAAATTATTAAAAATGGGATTTTCTTTTCAAATAACACATATTATAATCACTCTAAGAACAACTGGCATCTGCTACATTAAAACTTCTCAGTTGTGCATGCTGCAGGAAAGGGAAGGAAACTGCAGGAAACAGGCCCATAGCCCCTAACTCAGCACATACAGATCTGTCGCTGCTTCAGTGTCCTCTCACACCACCAAGAGGTGCTCTTGACATGTGTTGCCTTCTGCATGTGCAGTGGGGCTGAGGGAAGGTAGGCTGGAGTTTCTTGCTCCTGTGCTGAGTTTGAGGAAGACGCTGATGGGAAAGAATTGCTCAGTGAGACGGTGTTGCTCTGAGAGACTTCCAGGGCCCTGGGCTGGGTCGCCTCTGAGTGACCCATCTGTGCTGGGTTTGCGTGGCACCCATGTGGGACAGCAGGCAAGGGAGGAAATGTGCGACACTGTTTTTCCCCCCACAAGGATCCAAATCAGCGAGGAATCTGGGTGGCTCCATCTCTTCCCCTCTTTCTGTGGGGTTCTGCTCCCTCAAGGAGAATGGGAAAAGGGTGAGGGGGCTCTTTCAGAAGTGATGTTTGCACTTCACAGCCCTGCACAGGAGGGCAGGAGCCCTTGTGTGTGTCCTTCAGCACAGAGTAGCGGGGAGAATCCTTTCCTGGGGGGAGCACGAGGCTCACTTTGGGCACACAGGGCATGACCACAGCAGGTATTCTCATCACCCTGGGCCCTGATAGGATTTATTTTATGTGAGCTATTGCTCAGGCCATCCTGAGTGGCCATGAGACCTTTTCTGTGTGTGCTGGGCCTTCATCAGGAAAGAGAGTAATTTGCTTCAGCCTGGCTGGGCTGCAAACTGCCCCCCCCTTGCTATATTCCCTTTTGGTGTCTTCCCACTTCCCCATTCACACAGCTTTGTACCATTTGCCTCCTGCTTTTAGTTCTCACTTTGCTGCTTCCCTTCTCCAAAACTCCCACCCCTCCCTGGTGCTGCCCCCCTCTCCCCTCACTGCTGTGGTTTCTCGCTGCCTGCCGTGCTTGTTTGAGAAGTCTGCCCTAAATTCTGAGCTCAGATCACGACTGAAGTGGGGTGACGCACCGCTGGCCACGATGTTCTGCAGTCCTTGTTAGAGAGGTTGTGGAGATGCCTCATACAGAGTCTGTTTTCTAACATGGCCATACCAAGGGCTTTTCGAGCCTAAATTTACCCTATCAAGCAAAAGCTGAGAAAAAAAAATCAAGTTTCCAATCCAGCCTCACTGAAAACAAGCTACCTACATTTACAATGTAACTAACTCAGAAGCAACTCAACTTGCAAAGAATGTTGACTTAGTCTTGGACCTGTCTTGCTCACGGGCTTATTTAGAGACCAGCCCCACTGCAATCAGGGGTAGGTGGCCCATTCCTAATACGTGGTGTCATCAATTTTCAGACTGTGACTGCTCTCAGCCTTTCCAGTCCTGGGCAAAATAGCTGGTCCACTGTCGTCCTCCTACCTGGAGCACTGAAAGCAGTTTGTTTCCTCCACCTCTTTTCCACTATGTACCTGGGTGAGCAGCAGACCATGCCACAGACCTTTGGGCATCAACTTCTTTGTGCTGGCTGATTCACACTCACACTTCCCTCAGCTGAGAAGCTGTTTGCAGACTCTAAATCATACTGGTTTTTTATGGCTTTGCCTTGTCTGTTTCTCTGTACTTCTGCAAGACCCCAGTGATTCTGATAACGGTTTCCGTTCTTACAGATATTTTGTTCTCAGCCAGCGACAGCCCCCATCTCCCTGATACCGCTCTGTTACTTAATGGAGATAAATACAGATCAATATCTGACTGTGCATCCTTTCCCACTAGGTGTTCAGAAGGTTCAACAACATTTTTTCACCTGCCTGTTATAGAAGGGAGGTAACAGGACTAGAGATTACTTGTGCAAATTCTAAATTGAGTGTCAGCTCCTTGACTTGGCTCCCCTGCCTGCTGACAGTCTTCACACATTATCAGATGTTAGATACACTATGTCTTGTAAAAGGAGATCTAATATATATCTTCACATGGTAAGCTATAGTACCTTCTAGGAAGGCTGCATCAGGGAAGTGAAAAGAGCTGTTACAGACTACTAAGGATATCTATAGCTACTCTGTTTTACAAGACTAATATTTCCTGAACTACCAAAGTAAAATATTTTGTGACTTCTATATTTTTTTCAAAGGCACTTTTTTTTCAAAGGCATAAATCTTGCTGCACTTCTGAGTCCAACAACAACAAAAAAACCCCTCTGGCTCCTCATTCAAGTTTATCAGACTCTAAGTGACCCTCCCGTAATCTTTATAACAGTTCTGGTTTGCTGGTTTGTTTTTTTTTTCTGTGGCCTTTTATAATCACCATCTTTCTGCTTTTAAAATACACTCCAGTTTCTTGAATTAGTAAAAGTAGTTGAGAACAGGCTATTCCAGGCACTCTGCACCAGCAGCTTTACTTGCTGCCTGCGCATTTGCACCCTGAGCTACTGCTCTGGCTGTCACGGTCTGTGTTGCTCGTCACACTGGACATGGATTATTTTGTTCGAATTGCTATATGAAAAATTCTGTTATTGTCTTTGCTCTAGTGCCATTTTACCTTGCATTGAGATACTGTCTGTGCAGCTCATAATCTGCACAATACCATGCAAGAAGTGTTACATTCTCTCCTGGCGTACTGCGATCCCTAAGCCCAAACTGAACAGCAGCCTAAACCTCCTGAAAGAGCTATTGTATTTGTACAAACCTGTACTTCGTCTCTCTGTGGACAGTTGCGGGAATACAGTTGACATGTTCAGCACAGAGAAATATTTGACATTGGCTTTGTCACTCTCTTTGTCCCATTCAATGTAGTAGGAACTATTTGTATTTACTTTGTATTTACACTATTATTTTGAGCCTAGTAGTAGAAAAGTGCACCGACACTGTTTGTTTGATACTTTCCTTTGTGACCGCCAGAACAACAGATATTTCCACCTCCAGCTCAAGTCTCTGTGTGCTGTCAAGGAGCATCCTGGGGGAAAAAATGGATCGTGGCACAGGAGGTACAGGGAGCAGCCTGGAGTATTGATCTGCAGAGGTCTGCCTAATCTGCTCAGGCTTCATGAGATGAGAACTGCTGGTTCAGACTGGATGCCCTCACTGCGCACACTCCCACCTTTTGCCTGCACAGCCCCAGCATGAGAAACCCACAGCTGGGGAGAATGTGCAGTGGCAATTATGGGTCCACACCAGTCCTGTATCAAAAGTGCTAATTTCCAGGGGTCTGCTTCTTCCTGTCCCAACAGCTCTGGAGGCACAGGAGAAGAACTGCTTTACTTGTGGGATGGTGGATGTGAAAAGGAGTGATAGCAAGGGACAAAAAGAGCCAAATCCCACCCAAGACATATCTGACCTGTCCCAGTTCCCTTCACTTATCTTGATACTACATAGGCCCTTCAACACCCCCTCCCACCCAGTCCGTTTGTTCACTAGCTGTCTTCTTGCACAGCTAAGAGAACTTTGTTCACACCTCTGAATCAGGTATGTCTTGGAGCAAGGAGTGGCCATTCCCGTCTCTACTCTTTGCCTTGTGGAAGTAGTCTCTGTCACCTGGAGGATGTTCTTCCTCCAATCTTCTGCTTTTCCAAGGAGTGCATTCCTTGATGAGACATGCCCTTGATCTAATCTGGGTTTCTCTTTTCCCAGAGGTTGCTGCAGTCATGATAGTGCGGTTTTTTGATGTACGGGCCACAGGTTTCTCTAGAAGGAGGAAGACACGAGAACCAGTGCCCAATATAAGAGTCGGTTCCCTGAATGAGATTATCTTTCATCATAAGTTGATTTTTGCTGCATGCCAAATTCTCCTTGCTTAGTCTGTGTTTGACCTAGGGTGCATCTATGCTGGCTTGGTTGACAACAACAGCGGGAGAACCCATGTGCTCTGAGGCTATGGCCTAGCTCTGACCACACTGTATAGCATTTAATTCTCATGTCCTCCAGGATCCATTTAATGTTGCTGCGCCCCTTGGGCATAATTAATTTTTATGTGTTCTTTCTTGCTTGCTTGCTAGCTTTCCTGCTTTCTTCCTCTCCTTTTTTTCCTTCCTTCCTTCCTTCCTTCCTTCCTTCCTTCCTTCCTTCCTTCCTTCCTTCCTTCCTT
>Ga0065711_1009860_pt1 | contig 12456 bp, 12 predicted proteins | sample Hoacrofraction12_FD_59098 | JGI IMG/M metagenome (GOLD analysis project Ga0065711, IMG submission 59098) | Hoatzin crop microbial communities from Cojedes, Venezuela - Epithelial fraction 12 v2 (version 2) | ecosystem: Host-associated > Birds > Digestive system > Esophagus > Crop | place... | reverse complement strand
GGAGCAGGGAGGTGATCGTGCCCCTGTACTCAGCACTGGTGAGGCCGCACCTTGAGTGCTGTGTTCAGTTTTGGGCCCCTCACTACAAGAAGGACATTGAGGTGCTGGAGCGTGTCCAGAGAAGGGCAGCGAGGCTGGTGAGGGGTCTGGAGAACAAGTCTTGTGAGGAGCGGCTGAGGGAACTGGGGTTGTTTAGTCTGGAGAAGAGGAGGCTGAGGGGGGACCTTATTGCTCCCTACAACTACCTGAAAGGAGGCTGTAGTGAGGCAGGTGTTGGTCTCTTCTGCCAGGTAACCAGCGATAGGACGGGAAGAAATGGTCTCAAGTTGCATCAAGGGAGGTTTAGATTGGATATTAGGAAACATTTCTTTACTGAAAGAGTTGTAAAGCACTGGAACAGGCTGCCCAGGGAAGTGGTGGAGTCACCATCCCTGGAGGTTTTTAAAAGCTGTGTAGATGTGGTGCTTAGGGACATGGTTTAGTGGTGGAATTGACAGTGTTAGGTTAATGGTTGGACTCAATGATCTTCATGGTCTCCTCCAACCTAAATGATTGTATGATTCTATAAAAAATAAATACATCCAGTGTATTTCTGATCTATGTTTCATAGCATTTGCCAGTAGAGCACTTTAAATATGTAATTTCTGCAAAAAAATGGAGGAGTTCTGAACCTGTGGCTCCAGCTGGGGTGTGCTCAGGGAGAATGCAAAAGCAGGGGCTAGGCTTTAGAGCTGAGCTTCCCTGGCAGATGCATCCTGAACCTGAGCATGTGGGAAGGGAGTGGGGCTGTGCCACTCTGAATGAGAACCTGCAGACAAAGGCCTGGTACATGGTTTGTGTTCTTCTAACTCCCGTTGCTAGATAATGTGTTTTAAAGAAGTTGGGGTTTTCTGCTTTCACAAGTGTGGCTATTTTCATCTGACTTAAGAAAATAATATGTTTTACCACCCATCTAAACTTTTAGAAGAATAATTCTTTCCACCATATGACTAATTGTAGGAAAAGTATATGTACAGATGTTGGAAATCTTTGGAAACACCACACCATGATTCCTTGGGGCAGTTTATAGCGAAGATACCCTTACTGCAGTGTAGCAAACTGTGCAGAATTCTACAAATAAAACCAGTGCCTGTGAATGCCTCTGCACATGCTCAGTTCCTTCCTTTTTTACAAGTCTAAGAAGTTCAGAATAACTCTGTGCTTGAATAGCTGCTTTACCTGGCCGTACCCTGCTGTACTGCTGAATTTTCTCTGACTTCCTTCCAGCTACAGAAGCACATACAAGCAAAATGAACTGTGCTTAGAAAGAATTTGATGCCTGGAATTTCTCCTTGCGATGAGCAGAACAAGTGTCTAAGGCAGAAATTATGGCTAACAGTGGAGGCACAGAGGATACCAGGTTTGCTGAGAATTTGTTCTCTGTTGTTAAATCTATTGTGTTGAGGGAAGTGCAGTGCTGGGCTTACTGCTAGGGTTAGGCATTGGCGCTTTCTGTAATTCCGGTTTGTGTTTGTTTCAAGCCTTAACCCTTGGCAGTCTGAAGTGTGGATTCAGGCTTTAGAAGATTTTTTCAAGAATTGGCCAGTCTTTGAGAGTTATAAGACTTCAGAATTAAATTGCTTTGTGTAAGATGTCTTAAAAATACTTGCCTGCTTGGAGTGTCCTCTGTTCTTTTTCCAGCTCTTTTTCTGCGTTTTCTCTGTGATGACTAGCGTTAAGAGAGTAGTTTTTCATAGTTTGCTAAGCCTCTAATTGCTCACAGTGCTCTTTTGAAAAACAACTTGAGGTTTTTTTCAATGTTGCTCGGAATAAAGTAGTTATTTATAGACCATCTAAAGATTTTTTTTTTCCTTTTCTTTCTGTTTTTTTCTTTACCCACCTGGATTTCTCTGTGCATCTTGCTTCATTTTGTCTTGCCACCAACGCTGCTTTTATCCTGTAGCTACTTTTTACATTCACTAGGCTGGAAATTACTGCCTCCCACAGCAGGGCAGGTGGAACAAAATGTGTGCCTGCACTTCAGCAACTTCAGTGCAAAGTTCAGCACCTTAATTTAAACCTTTGGTTTGACATTTCTAGAAGAGCTTTCACTTGATCTGGTCCATTGACTCTGCTTGGGAGGCTGTAAATTTGAACAGCAGCATGGTGATATCTTCAGTCTCCAGAGCTACTTGCCAAGCTCTGTGTGGCATTTTTCTGTTATATTTTCAGCATAAAGCGATGAGTATTAGTGCATTGTTAATTGTGATAGCAGTTTTATGAATATCAGAATTTATTGAACATCACAGCATTTGTTTTAAAAAAGGTGTTTGTGTATTGTCTTGTGTAAGATGCTACATATAAAATGTAAAATCTGGGATAAGTCTTCCTGTCCAGGTCCAGAAGTCTGTAGAGCATTTCTCAGGTGCTTTGTGTGGACATTACCTGCACAGGAGAATTACGTTGTGGGTGTCTTATCCTTTCCACTTTTTAAAGGTCAAAATCGTACAGTATCACACAGACAGATACAGCAACAATTAATATGAGACCAGTAGATAATAATACCAGTAGAAAAATCATGTATGTCTAGCCATGTTTTAAAGTCGGCGTCACAGCTGGAAGCCGGGAGGTAGTGTTGTATGACACTTAACTCCCTGTGGCCTCAGGAACTTGCTCTGCTGTCCAGTTGCGTACTTCTAGATGCATGGATGAACAGTGATCGGAACTTGTGGGTGGATCGTCCATCATCATTTCTGGGTTTGGGAGAACTGTTCAGCACTGTTGGTTCTGTGCTGAATGGAAAGCAATGCTGCCCCATGCAAACAAGACAGTTATAGGCATGAAGACAACATTTTAAACCACAGATGACCTACAATGCTGACAAAACAGCTGTCTCAAAAGAGCAATCCATGTAACCACAGTGTGGACTCATGGATTCCAATTATTCTAAATCTTTAGTTAGATGATCTACTTTTCTGTGTTGTATTTAATGCACAGGAGAGGCCTAATCTGGGGATGAACTGTGCAGTAAAGGACACCAGTGAGAGTAACAGCTTTATTTGTTGCAGAAATTGGAAGTTTTACAGCAATCAAAGCAGGGAATTGAAGGAAGAGGAGGGCAAGGTTGTTTTCTAATTCAGAGCTACATCCTTCCAGAGGCCTGGGATGCAACCCTGCTGCTCCCCATAGTTCCTATGTGGTGCAAGGCAAGTCTTTAAAAATTGTCCTTTTGCTATTGCTCAGTAGGATGTTTCTCAGTTTTTGGGTGCCTGATTGAAGATCTAGTTTCAGTTTTACAGAACTGCTAAGCCCTCCCAGCTATTTCTGCGTATATTGTGTAAAAGACTCTATACTTCCAATGCTGAATCATGGATGTCTCGAGTCAGACACCCCAAGCTGGTTGATACTTAATTCTTTCTGCAGAAGGCGGCTGGTTCTGCCTTGAAGTCTGTGTCCAGCATCTCTTCCATTCCCACAGCTGCTTCCCAACCTCCTTGTGCCAGCTTAGGTTGCCCCCCTTGGTTTTCCTCCTTATTCTACTAGTCCAGTTTCTTTGGTCTGCCCCTACCTGTCTGCTCCCCGGCTCTTTGTTGCAATGATTCCTTCCAGCCAAGTAATTTCTGACCTTATTTCTACCCCCAGACCTCAGTCCTGCTCTTCTGACACCGTCATTTTTTTAAGCTGACTTTGCCAGTATTGCTCTGCAAATCTATTACTTCTCCTGCTCCTTCAGTTTGGCCATTTTTTCTCCATGCTTCTGAATTTGGTATTTCTTACTCTTGAAGGCTTGTCCTAGAGCTACACGTTCTGTTGGCCAAACTGATGTTGAATGATTATTAAAAGGAACTGTTTTCCAAACCCCTTGAGCTGGAGCAGTGAGTCTGCCTGTAGGGCAGCGCACGTGCAGTTAGGTCACCTGTGGAAATCAAGAGTACTCATTTTTTTGGCATCTTTGGAGATTTTAATTGTGAGTGAATCTCTACCGCATTTGTGTTTACTGTAACTTTTTAAAAGATTAGGATAGAAAAGACAGACTGCCAGTTTTTGTTGTTTTTTAAATTTATGCAAAACATGTTTCCTTTAGCCCTTACTCTTGGCAGTAGCTGAACTGTTTTAGCTGAAACTAATGATTATTCTTTTAAAATCAATCTGGAGGCAAATGCTCCACGGGAAAAATTTCTGGGCACACACTTTGGGAAAATGTAAGCAACTGAAAACAGCAGTCATTTAAGAAATGATGTTGAGCAGCCGTAGTTATGGGTAGTGATGCTACCGGTCCCACCTTCTGATCGCTCCTCTCTTGTTGAAGGATTAGAAAGCACTTTACAAACTGTTCATTCTCTTCGTGTGAACCTGTGTACCTCAGCTCTTGTGCAGTGACACAGCAGCGTAATGTTTGGCATGCAGTGGCATGTAAGAGGTTTTTAAAACAATGTGGGACTAGTGATGGCATGTAAATGACTTATCCATGAGAAAATGGGGCAAATCTTGTGTAGCAAGGAACTGCTTTCAGTGTAAACAGAGACTTCTCTACTCTTCCCCTTTCAGTAAGAGTGGTGGAAATGTTGAAGTGCATGTTTGCTTTCATGTATACCAAACCTCTTTCTCTCCCCAGGCAATGTACCTTTCCCAAACAACTGAGAGGAAGCATTTGTTGAGCACTAGATCAAAATGTGTAGGTGCTGCTATCTAAGTTGTCTGCATTACTTGTTTTATTTTTTCGAACAAGTAACAGACAAACTTTGTCTTACCAAGTTTATAAGACTTGAGACAACTACGTGTGTTCTGATTGAATCTTCTCTGCAATGTGTTTCTTCTGGCAAGAACAGATTACCCAAGAATAGTTTTTCCTGTTAGCTTGATCCAATCTATATTTAAGTAAAATTACCCATTTCAAGAAGTATCAGTAAGAACTGTATTTCTGCTAGAAGTACTAATGGCTACGGTAGCAGTGTCTGAGGCACAGGCTTCCAACTAGAGCTGTAGGCTTACTGCTTCGCTTGAGTGAGAGGTGGATATGGAACAGGCCTTATTAATTCTACATCAGGTTCTGGTGTAGCTTTCTGCCTTTGTTTGTGATTTCTGCGTCATGGTGTCTGAAATGTTCTGTACTTAATGTATTAATGGTAGGTTACAGTTCTGTGTTCCCAAGAGGCTTTCCAGCTGGGAGCAAGCAATCTATTATGACCAGAAGGTTATATACTCTATAAAAAGAGAGCACAGCAAAACACAGTCAGTTGAGAAATATATATGAAAGCTCCTGTAGTGAGTGAATCTGCAGCGTGAGCTTTGGATGCGTGTGCTCCATTCAATTTTGAGGACACTTCAGATTAAATATCTGATTAATATATTGAATGAACATGCCTACATAAAATATTTAGCAGTTCTGTTGTGTAGTATAAGTAGCCCAGTTACAGTAGAGCAGCAAGTGACCAGGTGCTGTCAGAAACTGGGAACTTCAGCACCCTGCAGGCTTGGATGTGAACTGAGCAATTGTGTTAAAATCTCATAGGTAAAATGAGTGTTCTGCTAAAAATGGGCTGGTGGGATGTAAAGAAAGCCAGCAGAAGTCATAACAGCCTCACTGTCAGCTCTTTGTACGTGTACTGTGCTGCTTTTTGGTGGGTGCATAATGCCTGTTACTTCTCAGCAGGACAGTGTTGCCCTGGGAGAAGAGATGCTGATGGAGCGGAGGCTGCTGCTCTGCTGTGTAGAAGCGGCTCAGCAATTAGACTAGCTGCTAAGCACAGGGAGACTTTGAGAGCTGCTTGAAGAGAACTCTCCGGTCTTATCAGAAAGCAGATATGTGGGGAACGAGTTGTGAGGATCAGTATTTTTCTAGTGAGATTTCCCTTCTCAGGAAGAGCAGTGAAAACTTCTAGTGTTTTGTTGTGTAAATGTCATGTCTCACATGGATGTGTCAGGGGCAAAAGACCTGGCATGGGAATGGAAATACTTTATTCCTGTGGTTCTCTTATGTTGCCTCCTTATTCTGTTTCCCTTCTGTTGCTCTGAAGGGACAAAAGCACGTTTTCCCCCTGGTTTCCCTTACCTCGGAGTTAATTCAGGTTACTACAGCTCAGAAAGTTACATGTTAGTTCCTACTCTTGGAACAGCAGAGTGCTCTTGTATACCCATGTTGCCGTAGCAGTTGCTTTCACCATTTCCTGTCTAGCTTTGGAGTGTTAAAATCCCCAGAATGTGTTTGCTCCTGGGGTATCTGCTGCTGTGTGAAGAAAGAAGGGAAACAACATAGTCCCCTCCGCTGACACGTGTATATGAGCAGGATAGTTCACCCCAGGAGTTATCACTGGAACCTGTCTTCCCTTCCACACTGCATCTGGAGAGACACACAGTGGTACAGTAGTTCTTCTGCAAGGGTGCTCCGGAGACCTTTCAGTCTGAGGGCACAAATTTATTTTACTGTAAGTGCACCTTTTTTCCCCCTCGCATTTTCTACTTCCTACACTGGGAATTTGCATTTGGGACAGGCATCTGGTGAGCTATATGGGTGAGGTTCATAGAAGGGGGAAGGGAAGCAGTTCTTTGAAACTAGGTGTGAGAATTTAGTTGAAGGTTCTTCTAGGAGAAGCCATGGTGGTCGTGTCTCAAGTAAAATAAGGTCTTGAGTAATTCTCTCTTGAACAAAGAGGGTCGTGAGGCCTAAGTTTTACGTGCAACAGTTGAAAAAGGGTGTGAGAGAATGTATGTGGCAGTAGTATTATCAACCTGGGGCATTTGGAAATCACAGGAAGCCTTCAAAATCTTGAGAGTTGTTGAAATAATCCTTGCTGTAGACTTCATATTTGTCTCCTAGCTTTGGGAGCTTGTAGCATAGTTCCAAATCTTGATGGTCCCCATTCATGAGTAAAATAGTGTGCTGTGTAGTCACCTCATACTCTGCTCTTCCTGAAATCCTTCATGTCTCTAAATTTTTTTGTACCTGTGAATGGTGCTGAAGAAATAACATGTGTCCTGTCCTCTTTACGAGCTGACTTGTATGGCACATTTGCAAGCTCTGTTCTGATGCTGATACAGTGAAAGGTTTTGTCTTTCCTGTGTATAATACGTGCTTTAAGGACCTGAGACTTTCAGGAGAAGGCTGAATATTGTGAGACTTGGGTAGAACAGTCGGAAGGAACAGTGATTCCTGTTGGAAGTTCTACAAAACTTGGAGGTTCTACAAAATCTCTGTGTTTCTGGGTTTCTCTGAGGTTCTCTGCAGTGGTTATGAGGATGGCCAGATAGCAGTTTTATATGGGCTTCTACATATGTTTGTGGATTTGTGTAATTGTATATGGTTCATTGTCTTAGGGATTCATAGTGTGAAAATTATGCACAAGATGCCAGTTTGATGTCAACATCAGTGTCTATTTCATCTACCTGGAACTTTTAGAAAGTGAAGAATTTGTGAAAGGCAAATGAGTCCAGTTTGTGGTATTTCTGCAGCAGAGCGGTGTCAGGAGCTACACAGTTTCTGAACTGGAGGTTTTGAGCCAGGTGTTTCATGGGAAGCATTTAATTTCAGGCTGCTCCCATAGCCAGCGCTGTGACTTTCTGTGTCATGACAAGTGCCCTCCCAGATGCATTCTGAAGTTCTGAGAGCACAGCGTAACCCTGGTAATTTCCATCTGGGACGTGCTATTGAGATTTATAAATTAGAGCTTGCGTAAAGTTGGTCTAGTTTAAACTGTGATGGATTGGAGGAGGCAAGAAGTGGTAAAAATCCATCTAGATTCCTGCTCTTTTTCTGATTTATTGTTTAGCAGCTAGGTTGGAAAGCCCATGAAGATGTATGCCTCTAAGGAGGGTAATCTTATGTGGCTCTGGAACAACGAGAGCTTCAGTTGACCTAAAAAATGTCAAGAGTTTGGGGAACAAAAAAGAAAATACAAGTGTTAGTTCCATAAGTAGAAGGGAATGGGGATTTCTTTTTTTGGTGGCCTATTTTTCCTTATTGGTGCAGTTATGCTTGCAGATTAGGAATGGACTAAAATTGAGACCATTTGGAACAGTGAAGCCAAGAAGGTGGCAAGAGATATACCTGAACAGAAAGGATACTTGCAAAGCACAAGTTGGGAGGCATGGTCTGTCTGTGAAAGTTTGACAGGATTAGGAAAAGCCATATGTATGAGTTCTAGGCAAATGGACTTCAAAAAGCCGTGACATTAATTTATGGAGAAGATACGGAAAATATATCTGTCATTATTTTTATGATGTAGTTGGTGGGAAGGAGGTAGTGAAAGACCCTCTAGAATTACGATCAAAGATCATGAGAGCATAGCGTGGAGAACTGCAAGAAACAAGACTTGAGAAAAGAAAGAAAAAAAAAAAAACACACCAAAACAAGGAAGGGGAACTATGAACTCTGAGGGAACTTTGGTGCTACTGAATTAACAGAATTAGCAGTCAGAAAGTGAGGGCACCTAAAAGTCTAAAAACTAGGAGATTTGCATTTCTCAGAAAATGAAAGCAGAAGCAGACCTCTGTGCAATAAATTTTCAAACTACTGAACTAATGCTTGAAAGGAGGCAGCGTGTGAGTTAGAAGGTCCAGTACAGAGGCAGTGTACATTTTTTAATTGAGAAGAATTTGTGGTATTTTCAGAATCAGCCTCCTAAAGCATAACAGGAAAAAAGAAGACCTGAAAGTGAGACATGAGGTTCCCACACTGACTACTACAGAAACCTAAATCAAAGAAAACTATTAATTGCAGTTGATGCATATAGAAATAATATTTGACTTTGCATGGTTATCCTAAAATACTTTGTCTCAGATGCTTTGATATTAGCAACAATGACTACTAATATAAGAACTTCTTTAATGGTTACCCTGTGGGTAGAAAGAAATATGCAAATGTGGTTAATTTCCAGAGAGGAAGAAAGATGACTTGAAAATAAACCCAGGGTTGCTCAAATGACTATGTCTTCAACAAGCCATTGACACCAAGGAAACGGCTTATTATCCTGTCATCGGTAATCCGCAGTTGTGATCTCATCTTTCCCCATCTCCATCAGCTTGAAGATACATACCAATTTCTTCTCTCTCCGCCCAAACGTACAGCTTTTGGCTTATGACTGGACACTTGGTTAGGGTGTTTTCTAAGGTGAGACTCTTGGCGCTTTGTGTGTTGAAGCTGAAACTTTGAGGAATTACTAAGGTGTCGGCTTGTAGTCTTTTCTGTCAGGTAGCTCCGAGTACCACGGCATATTGGACATAGAGGGTTTTTTTGTTTCCTACTGAACCAAAAAGGAGAGGCTAACACAGCACGAGTAAGAAACAACTCTATCCTCCTCCAGACTAGGCAGCATGAGAGTTGGTTCTGGTCAGAGAAACAGCCTCTGTGTCTGAAGAGCTGTTTCCCGTTCTTCCTAAAGTGTAAGCCTTCCCAGGCTGTCAGATGGAAGTCAGCCCCTTCCCCATCCAGTCACCTGCCTCCCTGTTTATTTTCGAACAGCTGGTGAGTGGGTGTGTGTTGAGGAAGGGTGTGGTTGATAAATGTTTAAATGTTTAAATTGTGCAGGTGGGTAACTGCAGGGAAAAGATTTTGTTCGTTTTAGCGGAGATACTTTGTAATAGTCTTGCATTTGTCTGAGGTTATTGTTTGCAGACAGGAATGAGATGATATAATGATACAGGATATATTTGTGCTTTCCTGTTGTGGTACGTGTGGTTGGAAGTAATCTGGGTGTAGACCTGGTTTTCTCCTAAATGATGTGTTGCACAGGGCTGAGAGCAGGTGCTGTGAGTAAGGTAATGGGGAGGTGGCTGAAGGTTGAAAAGGAAGATAAAGCTACATATTTCCTTTTTACCGCTGGGTAGTTTTGTTTTGTTGTTGTTTTTTTACATGGTTTTGGGCATTCATTTGAATATTCTTAAATAACATTTAGTGACGATTTCTCTGAGAAAGAGAGACTGTGCCTGTATGTGTAAAGGAAAAAGATAGGAAAGCTAAAGCCCTGATAGAATTAAATCTGGTCAGGGGTGTCAAGGGCAACAAGAAAAGGTATGTCAGTGGTAAAAGGCTAGGGAAAATGTCAGCCCTCTCTGTAAGGAAATGTGAGACCTGGTTACCTGGGATATGGAGACGGCTGAGATTCTCAGTGACTTTTTTGCCTCAGTCTTCACCAGCAAGTGCTCCAGCCACACTGCCCAAGTCACAGGAGACAAAGGCAAGGACTGGGAGAAAGAAGAACTGCCCACTGCTGGAGAAGAACAGGTTTGAGACCATCTAAGGATCCTGAAAGTGCACAAGTCCATGGGACCTGATGAGTTGTATCCACAGGTCCTAAGGGAACTGACAGATGAAGTTGCTAAGCCGCTCTCCGTCATATTTGAGAAGTCATGGCAGTCTGCTAAAGTTCCCAGTGATTGGAAAAGGGGAAACATAAACCCCATTTTTAAAAAGGGAAAAAAGGAAGACCCAGGGAGCTACAGGCCAGGCAGTCTCTGCTCTGTACCTGGCAAGATCGTGGAGCAAATCCTCCTGGAAACTGTGCTAAGGCACATGGAAAGTAAGGAAGTGATTGGTGACAGCCAACATGGCTTCTCTAAGGGCAAATCATGCCTGACAAAAGTGGTGGCCTTCTACAGCTGGGTTACTGTGTTGGTGGATAAGGGAAGAGCAACTGATGTCATCTACCTGGAATTGAGCAAAGCATTTGATACTGTCCTGCATCACATTCTTGTCCCTAAATTAGAGAGACATGGATTTGATGGATGGACCACTCGGTGGGTAAGGAATTGTCTGGATGGTCACACTCAAAGAGTTGGGGTCAATGGCTCAATGTCCAAGTGACGAGTGGTATTCCTCAAGGTTCGGTATTGGGACCGGTGCTGTTTAACATCTTTGTTGCCAACATGGACAGCGGGATTGAGTGCACCCTCAGAAAGTTTGGTGACAACACCAAGCTGTGTGGTGCGGTCGATGTGCTGGAGGGAAGGGATGCCATCCAGAGGGACCTGGACAGGCATGAGAGGTGGGCCCGTGAGAACCTCATGAAGTTCATCAAGGCCAAGTGCAAGGTCCTGCACATGGGTCAGGGCAATCCCAAGCACAACTACAGGCTACGTGGAGAATGGATTGAGAGCAGCTCTGAGGAGGAGGACTTGGGGGTACTGGTTGACGAGAAGCTCAACATGACCTGACAGTGTGAGCTTGCAGCCCAGAAGGCCAACTGTATCCGTGGCTGAATGAAGAGAAACGTGGCCAGCAGGTCGAGGGAGGTGATTCTGCCCCTTTACTCCACTCTGGTGAGACCCCACCTGGAGTCCTGCGTCCAGCTCTGGAGCCCTCAGCACAGCAAAGACATGGAGCTGTTGGAGTGGGTCCAGAGGAGGCCACAATGATGATCAGAGGGCTGGAGCACCTCTGCTGTAAGGAAAGGCTGAGACAGTTGGGGCTGTTCAGCCTGGAGAAGAGAAGGCTGTGGGGAGACATTATTGCAGCCTTTCAGTATGTAAAGGCAGCCTACGAGAGAGCTGGAGAGGGAGTTTTTTAGCAGGGCCTGTAGTGATAGGACAAGGGATAATGGCTTCAAACTGAAAGAGGGTAGATTTAGACAAAGTATAAGAAAGAAATTCTTTACTATGAGGGTGGTGAGGCCCTGGCGCAGTTTGCCTGGAGAAGCTGTGGATGCCCCCTCCCTGGCAGTGTTCAAGGCCAGGTTGGACTGGGCTTTGAGCAAGCTGGTCTAGTGGAAGGTGTCCCTGCCCATGGCAGCGGAGGTGGAACTAGATGATCTTTAAAGTCCCTTCCATCCCAAACCATTCTGTTATTCTATGACGTTTATGTAGCGTGTGCCCAAGTTTACCAAAATACCAGCATGGATGATAACGCTTCTCTTCTTGTGGCAGCCCAGCTGAAGCCATTTTCCGTGTTGCATTTCAGGCACATGCCCTGCTCGTGTTCCTCTGATTTTACACTAAGAAACTCTACCATATGCTGTTCAGACCTGATATTCCAGCTCAGAGTGCTTCAAATGCGCAAAGAAGTCCTTTCCCAGAGACCTCCTCTTCAGTTACATTCACATTTGAAAGTGGTGTTTTGGTACTGGCACATGTGTGTGACATTACATTTTTCGTATGCTTAATTCCTCTGCAACATTCAGTATTTGGTGCTAACAGGGGTGGAAATGGGGACAGAGTTTACACCCAAGAAGAGAAGTGTTCCTGGCAGTAATGGCCTGTGTGGAAATCCTTGAAATTACACAGCTGATGAGCAAAGTCTGTAAGATGAGTAGTAAGGGTGTGGTCTCCTCTCTGGAGAACAGGAGGGGCATAAAGTTGGGGCAGGAGCTCTGTGATGCTCCCGTGAAGGTGGTTTTTACTGGAAAATGTGGTGATGGGTGATGATGAGAGAGACATGCAACACATTGAAAGGCTTTGGAAATGTGATATTGTCATTTGTTTGCACTGTCTGGGTGACTGGGCCTACTTTTCCTCTGAAAAGGAGTTGCTACCAACTGTGTGAAAACC
>Ga0065711_1008635_pt1 | contig 12456 bp, 7 predicted proteins | sample Hoacrofraction12_FD_59098 | JGI IMG/M metagenome (GOLD analysis project Ga0065711, IMG submission 59098) | Hoatzin crop microbial communities from Cojedes, Venezuela - Epithelial fraction 12 v2 (version 2) | ecosystem: Host-associated > Birds > Digestive system > Esophagus > Crop | place... | reverse complement strand
ATATTTAGAGGCATTTCTAAGGTCCCCTCTCAGCCTTCTCTTCTCCAGGCTGAACAAGCCCAGCTCCCTCAGCCTCTCCTCATAGCAGAGATGCTCCAGTCCCCTCCTCATCCTCGTAGCCCTCGTTGCCCGGGGCGTGGGTGAGCTTGTCCACGCTGCTGGGGCGGGTGGAATAGCTGTCGTTAAATGAGCCTCTGCAGAGCATCGTGCTGCTCTGGGTAGATATCTGGAGGGTCTCATGGGTCCTTCTGCGGCTTAGTCCACACATACACACAGCTTAAAAATGAACTGGAAATTATTTTTCACTCTTTCCAATGACTGATTTTTCCTGTTTTTTTTTTTACATAAGTGCATATGCAGGTTGGAAGAATTCAGAGCAGGTATTTACTGAATAAACCTGCTTTTTTATGATTCTGAGCGATACAAGGAGGGAATGCTTTTATTTTTATATGAAAGTTTGACTGTGTGACGAGATGCAAAGCCCTTTTAAAATCTGTATCTTGCCAGCAGTAGAACTCACTACTACTTGTGCCTGATCCTTGGCTAATTTGTGCTTTGATACTTCTGCTGAATTCCTTTGAGCTAGGCTGCTCCGAGCAGGTCTGGCCCATCTTTTTTAATGGCGCTGCCTGGTTTCTTCTTTGTGTATGTACTGAATTCTACTTGGCAATCACACGTGTTATGAATTTGTATGCGTGCTGTTTAGGGCTTGCGAGAGACTAGCACATTGTGATCAAAGAGATTAGGGTTTTAATACCTCCTCCACCTGCATCCCTCTTTGAACAGTGTGCGTAATTACATCCTGGAAAATATTTTTCTGCTGAATAATTCAGTTGGAGTGGAGCGTTGTCCTCTGCAATTTGCTGAGCTCTCTGCACCGCTTGGGTCTTGGTGGGGCTGGAGCAGCAACACTTTTGGCCGTGTTTTGACCGTTGCGTGTGAGTCTACTTCAGCCTCACTGCTGCTAGGAGCAGCGACGTTTCGTGAGCACGTTTTGGTCTTCTCCAGCGGATTAGTTACTTCCATCTTGCTTGTTCGCTCTGGGAGCTGGAAGTCTGTGCCCCGAGCTCTGGCGCTGACGCTGCGATGAGCCTGGTGAACCACTCGGCGTTATTTTTGACTACTGTTCGTGCAAGCTGTTCTGCAGCAACAGCTTCAGCGCGGGTATGTTTTAAAACATTGCCACCGTGCATATTCACGTATGCCGCTTTAAAATTCCTCTCCCCGAGACATTTTTGGCAGTGAGAAGCCAACCACCGAGGTGTTTGTAGGAAGCGAACGTAAGATGTGGGCGTGCGGGCAGGGCTGAAATGCATCCCGTTAGCCGTCGCGATGGGGAAGCGTGAAAAGTCCCTGTTGCATTTTCTCTTTAGGGCTGGCCATCTCTAGGCTCTCCCACTTGCTTCTGACCTTTTTATTTCATTTTTTGACCTATGGCTGAACATCAGAGGTGTTTACGGTCCCAGGAGAAGGCTTATGAACTGGTAATTCCCTGGTTATTGAGCATTCTGTATACATACATTAAATCAGCTGTTGCCCTTTATCAGCAATAAGACTGAGGGCTTCACCTAGAACACGGTCATTTGAACGGCTTCTTTGCAATGGTCTCAGGGATTCTTGTTTGTACTGTATCGTATGGGGGTTTTTTTAAGAGTGATTTAGGTTTGTGGTTCTGGCTCCTGGCTCAATCCCCAGTTTTAAGAGCTCTTCAGATGACAGGTGAGACTTGAGACTGTCTACTCAAATGGACCAAAATTCCAAGTAAATATAGTTGGCCTCCCTAACGAAAATGCCTGTCCAGTGTCAGCCAGAAATGATACTCTTTTTTTTCTTTTAATGTCTATATTATAAACCTTGGGTATAAGAGGTTGCAGCAGAACTGCTGACAGCCTCTTAGCTGTAGTGGCACAAGAACAACGGTATAATACAGTGTGACAGAGAAATAGATTTTTCCATGCGCAGGATGTGTATGTTGGTAGGATAGGTTGGACCAAAATTACCGCACAAAATTGATTAGATCATCATGTAATGAGAATCATAATTTTAGCGGTGGCTTTTTGACATGGTCTTGACAACATAATTAACCTGGGAGATGTTGAGGCAGTGAAAATAGAAAAGAAACCTATGTAACTATTGCCAATAAAATATAAAAAATGTTACAGAATAATAAAAAGCTTAATCTTTTGCCTTCCTAGCAAATTATCGTAATTGCACCTTTTAGACCATTGCCCCAAATCCCATTGCTGTCCTAAATTTGAAACCTTGTTTGAAGAACCGTATTCTGTAGATCGCTTTGCATGTTCAGAATTGCAGGCAGGCTGATCAGCGGATTTCTACCACGCCTAGTTACATTACACAGCTGTTTGGAGAATTAAGTAATGCATATCATTAAGGAAAAGGTGAAATTAGGTAAGCAATGCTCAGTGAGGAGGAAATTATATTACTCAGAACTGATGGTCTTAATGGAAATGTGTCCGTAAAGTTGCAGTATGACTTGAATTACCACTTTTGGCAGCTGAAATACGTAGCTTTTAATTGCCCTGATTTGAGTCAGATAATGGGTTCATGTATAGTATTTTTTTATTATTGTTATTTATCTCTGCTGAACATTGTATTTTTATAGAGTGTCTTCATAAACCTGCCTTCTGGCTGAATAAATATCTATTAATGCTCTCTTAACATGCTGTGCGTAGGGCATTTGTTGTGCAGAAAGCTGAGCAAATAACCGTCCCAAACATCTGCTTTCACCTTCCTCCCCTCCACGTGTCCGTTTCTCCTCTGGGACCGCTTGTAGCACTGAAAGGACTCCTCGGGGAGGGACAGATTCTGCTTCCAGTGCTCTGTTAGCCCTGCAGTCTCCTTAGTCACTGACACCAATGTAGAGGAGGGGATTTGCAATGCCCTCCATCTGCGCTGCACAGCTCCGACGGAAGAGGGTACAGAAGATGCAGATCAGTAGGACAGGATTGTCCTGCTGCGTGGTCCATGCAGACTTCTAGATTTGGACTCGGAGAGGTTTGGCATCAGGTTTTCGGAGGCTTTCCCAAGGTGCCTGACTTCTTCAGCATGTTCAGCTCTCAGACATGGAGTAAACCGTGAGACCTCTGTTAAAGACAGCACTGATGACTGCCACTTCTTATCCATGGAGAAGCCCCATCTCTTTAGTCGTTGGAAAGGGGGAATCAAACTTCAGTCCTACAAATTCCTCCCTTTGTAGAGGACAGAGCACGCTGGGCCGTGCTGACGCATCCTTAAAATCACAGCCCCTGTACTGTTTAGGACCTTAACTGTGGGTACGAAGCTGTGCTTCCCTGTGACGCCTCTGGAGTAAGGATGATGAATCCTCCTCCTCAGCTTAGCAGATCGAGGTAAAGCCTTTAGCAGCTGGGAGGAGCTTGAATCATGTGAGGATGGATCGAGAAGGTGGAATCGTGGTGGATCTCCTCCTGCTCTGTTCCTGTCTATGACACAGATTAAAGAGGATCTTCCTCTTTCCTGTCTCACCCCAGGTGCTGGGTGTTCTCGATGGCCTCTGGGGAGGAGGGAGGAAGGTCTAGTGCCTGTGGTTTGGTAGAGAGTAGATGTTTAACCCGTAAGAAAAGCCAGCTGTCAGCAGACCCCACTGTACACGAAGTTGTAATGCAAACTTAATCAGCTTGAAAAGTGCTGCTAGCACAAGATGTGCCACCTCTTCAGCCTATAAATAATGGCGAATGACTAGGCTAGCTGTTTTGTAATCATGAGCACAGGGTGACGTTAACCCCTGCCTGGAGGATGAATTGCAAAACAGGGTTTCCTAGGTTGTTTTTGCTCTGGTCCTTTGCACGATGTCAAGGTGCTCTAAACACCCTTTTCNCACTTCTCCTTGCCTTTCCTCTGGTGATCTCAAAGCACTCCACNGTAGGAATCAATTAAGGCTCAGAACATCTCCAGGGCATGGATGAGGGACATCGATTCAGTTGCTGCCCAGTGCAGAAACCCCAGCTGCCCCGAATCGATGCCAGCCCTGCCAGCGATACTGCTGCCGGAGTGGTTTTACTAACGAACTGCTCTCTGCGGTTGCGCTCGGTTGCAGCAATCAGGCAGGAGGATGCAGGGGCGAGTGCAGGTGGAGGTGTGAGTATGTGGATTGGATCTGTGGAGGTGGTGCTGAGCCCCTGGCTGAGCACCAGGGCAGTGCCAGCCTATGTCCCCTGTCCAGTGGCATGAAGAGCGTGGCACGCTTCAAGCTGGAAACAGCTAAGCGGGCAGGGAAACCTGTGATTAGTGCTGAGGACTGACTACAATAGTGTGTATATCTATTTTAGGCATTTTTTTTAACCATCTCGTTGCTTCCTGTGCTCCACGACCTGCAAAAGGTGGTGGTTTAGGTCGAGAGCATCGGGGGGAAAAGGCAGCCGTACGGCCGGAGCGTTTTAGAGCATCTCACACAATAGGACCCGACTTCTTCTTGCCATTGGGCTTATTTAATAAAAATCAGTCGGTGATGAGGTATTGTCTGATGCCATTAGCAGATGATGTGCTTTGTATATCTGGAACTGTTGGCTTTAAAAGAAATGGAATTGGGAAAAGCGAACGCAGCTGTTGTGAAACGCGCTCCTCTGGAAGTCCTTCTGTTTTCCTGTGAAGGATCTGGCCNTCCTCNGTTTCTTCCAGTGTTCGTTGTAGGAGTCCGGAAGGAAAAGCAGGTCTTCTCCTTCCAGTGTCAAGCAACGCCGTGGCCCCATGGCTCCGTTTAATCTCCAGTCTCTTTCTAGCCTGGCAGGGAGAGGTAAGCTTGGTGGGGAAGGAGAGCAGGAGCAATCCCACACCCTCACCAAAGGGATGAGGTGAAGGATCCCGTTACTTAGCCCGGTTTTTTGATCCTGAGACTCCAATCTCTCGTGCTGGGATCCAGCCTCTCCGCCTTTGACAGCAGCAGCAGGAGAAAGAGGCACCTGCGGAGCTGGAAATAGAGCTTAAAGCTGAATTTCATACATGTTAGGAGGAATGATAAGCTGAGGGGGTGCGAGGGAGACATCACAGAGCCTCTTGTTATACATTGGCATGGTACCTGATCTTACCATCAAAAACGTGGTTAGGGAGAGAAGGTTTTAATATAAATATGTGGGGTATATACACAAATATGCATTTACAGGTGTATGAATACGTGCGTATCTTTAGGGTGGGTAGCTGCATATATTATTATTAGGGGGAGTGATCTATAAATATGTTTTGTAGTCTATCTGCATACATTTTGCAATCCATAAATCAGATTTTCAGTGATGTGCAATACAGCTGAATATTCGAGATAAATGCAACTTTCAAGCAATGATTTCTAAATCAAAATGAAGCATTTAAAATTCCCTGGCAGCTTTTATAAATCAGTGACCCAAGATGTAAAACCCCAAGCACTGGGATGTGTGTATTTTTAATTTCACCTTGTAAATCACAGTGGTAGGAAGCGAGAGAGAGGGAGAAAGATTGTGTTTCTGCAGTGTTTATTTGTAGAGGTGCCCTGTGCAGAGAAGCACAAGGAGAGAGGCTGCGTTGTTGCTTCGGCTGAGCTTGAGTTTAACTAGAAAAAGCTTTGCAGCAAAGCTGTGATACCTAAGCCTGCTTAGCTTCTTTTATTTTTACTTTTTCTGTTCTATTTCCAGTTTGCAGATGTGGTTTGGTAGTGGTTCAGCAAACCAGTGTTTTTGTGTTTGAAAAGGGAAGCGTTCACGAGATCCCAGGTCTGCTGTAGTTCAGTGCAGCCACCTGCGGAGAGAAATCCAGCCCAGCTCTGGGCTCCTCGGAGGACGGCCGTGAAGGCGCAGCTTTCCCTGGAGCGGAGGAGCTGATGGGGCACGGGGAGCTGTTTGGCGAGAAAGCGATCGTTCGTGCTTGTGTTTGGGATTAGGGCAGCCTTTGAGATGTGCACCTCGAGCTCCTGTGTGCCACAGGAGGTCTTCAGACCCAGAAATCGTCCAGGCTGTGGAGTTCATCTCTCATCCCTAAGATGAAGGGCCCGGCCGGCATCGTGCATTGGTTTTTCCGTGGGAAAGCTGCCTTGTTTCCCCAGCGTGAGTGGGAGCAGGAGCAGGTACCTTTCAAACCCACTGCAGCTTCTGCAAGCAGTGCTACAAATGAACCTTTAGCTGTGTAAACAGATGAGCTGCCCAAACGAAAGACAAATCAGTGTCGCTGTTAGTTAACCAAGCGCATAGATGCCATGATCGGCGTTGGAAAAACTGGGCCAAAATTCTTCTTGTGTAACCAATATTTAGTCGCAGAATATGGAAACGCAAGCTGAAGTTGAATCATAGCAAGGCTCTGTTATAAAATAGTTACTATATATTTCTGCACAGCACACTAACTCGATGTATACTGAGATTGGCAGCTGCCTGCCTTGCATATGCTGGGGAAAATTCAAAAGGTTTGGAGGTTCATTTCAGATATTCAAGTTTGTCCTTGGCTTATTTGAAGTGTGAGAATTTTTGAGGTGTATAAAACTGAGCTGTAAATTGAACAGAAGACAGATTTTGTCAGAAGATGTGGCGTTTTCCGCCTCTTTCCTTGTCTGGAACTAATTGGCACAAAGAAATGACCAAAGATGGAAAGAAGGAACTTCATATAAACACAAAGATAACATTAAAAGTCTGTTTCAGTTTTGGTTTGACTTCTGAGCCTGGGGATGGATTCGTTTAGCTTGGCCGCGGTACTGAGCAACTCCACAGCATGTCACACTAGGGGAGAGGGGAGCTAATCATTCCTTTTTGTCCTGATTTCTATTAATTTAGCATGAGCCAGAGTCCAGCTGACTTTGGCAGGGGCTTTTGTCTGGAAATATGTTAGGCTCGATTATCCCTGAATAAGAGCAACAGAGATGGGACATTACCGGCCTGTTACCCCACAATGGCGTCTAACTCTGTTCGGCTTTCTTTTAGCACGTCTGTCTCCGTAGAGAAGTAGCTGGTGGACCTGCTTGGAGCAGGTTGCCTCCTGGAAACGCGCGGCGTTCCAGAACGTTTGCAGAACGGTGAAAGCAAGCGCTTTTCTGGGCATGGAGGTCTTCAGAAGAGCTTCACGGCGGCTGCTTTTTAAGCAGGATATCTAATAAGAAAGGCAACGCAATCCTTGGCAGCCTGTTGCTGGCAGCTAGGAGAGAGTACGTGGAGAGGCTTGGCTTCCTGTGCGGTGTCTTGTGTTGCTGACCCACCGTGGCGTGCGCCCGCAGGGCTGGATGGACCCTTTGGCCGGACGCAGCCGTTTTCATAGCTCACTGAAGTGCTGAACTTCAAGGAACCGCGGCTGCCCGGACGGCGGGGAGTAGTATTACGGCTTCAGCGTTGTCTGTCCTAATTTGGAGCAAATGCGCCCTGGGATGCGGGCTGTCCAGATGGTGCCTTTTACACCTCCTCTTCACCAGCTTGGGTGTAGCTTAGCACATTCTCCCTTGTCGTCCTCCCTGGCTTTGACAAGACTCCAACCCTGTTTTTTCTGCATTTAGGTCTTGCCGGTGCGGATGGGTGAGATGTGCTGTGAAAGGCCAGAAGACGGCAATTAGTGCTGTTTAAAATTAATGACCGTGGTGATTAAGTGGAGCAAAGGAGGCAAGAGGAGAGGGGAAAATACCTGTTTCGTAAATAAACAGGTTGGCTTTTAACCACCTCTGATTAAAGTATTTTGGTTTAAATGTTGTCAAGAGGCAGATAAAGGTCAAGGTGGAAAATGAGGGGACCTGTTTATTGCGTCTCTGGTAGCTGGTAGTCCACATGCGTTAGTGGCTAATAAAGGATGCTGGAAAACTGGGGCATGAAATTTCTTGCTGGTTACAGGTCCTGGCATTTCTGTTAAAGGCAATGAACTTTAGATGATGAAATCCTTATGGTTGCCTTTCCTGATTTGTTTACCGTTAGCAGTGAGTTCTGTTACTGCCATTAGACCTGTGATAACTGGAGGCCCTAAGCAAGAACGAGCACTGACCAAACTCTCTGATGAGCTGATGATGGAGAACTACTTCTATCTCTTGCACTAGTGAGAATATAATGTCTAGAAAGATTGTGTGGTTTCTTTTGAGTGCTGAGAGGGTACCTGTGGAAGAAATGGAGATTCCATCGCTGTTTCCTAAGCCTTTCTCAAGTTCTTCCTTTTACCCAAGACCATTTTGTCATCTTAAACTTTCCTGCTGGGAGTCTTCTAGCCTCCCTTGTTTCAGGGTAAACTCAGATGAGATTGAATTAGAGAAGGAAGAGCTGGAAACCTCAGTCGACTCGGGCTCCTGAAGAGGAGCGTATTCAGCAGAAGTCAATCTCTCTGCCCAAGCTCATGTAGCAAGGAGAGCTGATAGCTGGCTCTGAAGAGCACAGAATAGTGCATTCTGTAATATATATGCTAGGGGAGGAGGTGTAGATAAAAAGTTTGTGCAGCTGCCTGATGTTTGTGAGCCCAGAGGAACGTCCTGCAGACAGGTACAGGAGCAGGGTGCCTTAAATCAACCGAAGGCAGAGCCAGAGATTTTACATTCTCTCTTGCTGCACTCCCGTCAGTGCCAGCTGACATGGACCGGAGGAAAACAAAATGCAGGCGATTCCAGGAGGCGAGGATCCTGCGGCTCGCCGGTCACCGCGGCACTGCGGGCGTTGCGCAGCGAGCTGGCTCCGTCGGCTGCCGTCTGCGGGGCGAGCAGACGGCTCCGCGGTGCTGCAGGTGCTCAGACAGAGCTGGAAGGTGCTGCCCGCCTGGCCGTGCCTCGTGGGCTGGTTCTTGCCTCTGTGTACGGCCTTTGGCCGCTGCTGAGCTCCCGCAGGAGCAGCTGTGGCCAGCTGTTATTAAAATCTGGTGGGAACGTGTCAACCCTGTTCGCCTACGCTGAGAAGCATCCAGCAGCATTATCAGTTCTGAATACTCGCGAATCTGGAATCGGGTGTGCTAAACCAGAAGGGAGCAGGGGGAGAGAAATGTTGGGTTTTGAGACTCAAGGTCCGCTTAAATTATCTTTTCAGCCTTTTTCTCTGCAGACTTAGTGGTTATTATTTCTCTAAAAAAAAAAGAGAGGCTGGGATCCTCAACAATACTTTCTTAGACACCAGAGCATGGCCGTGTTGAATGGGCAAGGCAACCGCTGAATTTTAGGAGATATCTCATGAGGTGATCAAGAGTAGCTTGGTGGCCTTTGCTCCCAGGTAGTTCAGTGGCGCTCCAGAGTGTCCGCAGCCGGGGCTGGGATTGTACAGCAGCTTAGGAAGTTTCTCTCAGGGGTCCGTTTCTGATCCCTTTATCCTTTTTATAAAACTTAATTAATCAAACTGAGGGTCACAGGGGCAGGGACCATCTCCGTGTCTGCAGGAGGTGGTGGAGGGTCGGTTTTGCCATGTGAAGGAGCTGCAGGAAGAACGTCACAGGCTGTGCGGCGTCAGAGATGGTGGGAAAGAGAGTGATCAGACCTTTGAGACCTTGCACGAGCGTTGCGTGAAGCCCCAGCTGTACTGGAGGGGATGCAGGTGGAACCTGTGCTTAGGCCGTTGGGAAATGGAGACTCCCGTCATGATGGTGACTGGAAGCTGGTGACTTCTGGCAACAGAAGCTTTTTTTGGTTTTTTTCCACTATGTGGATGGTCGAATACTGGAAGAGGTTGGCCAGAGAGGTTTTGTGGAGTCTCCATCCTTGGAGATATTCGAAGCCCAGTCAGACAAGGTCGTGAGCACCCAGCTGTAGTTGGCCCAGAGAGGTTTTGTGGAGTCTCCATCCTTGGAGATATTCGAAGCCCAGTCAGACAAGGTCATGAGCACCCAGCTGTAGCTGGCCCTGCTTTGAGCAAGGGGTTGGACTAGACGATCTCCGACGGGGCTCTTCCAACCTCAGCCGTTCTGTGTGAGTCTGTGAAGTTGGCTGCCCTGTTATTATAGAGTTCCCTGTTACTAGCTAATTAAAGATGGCTCAGAACTCCTTTATGCATCATATTTAGTGGATTAGATTGTCAGAGTCAGGTTGCCCTGCTATGCTAAAAGAGCACAGGCATTGAGGGGAAAGGAAATCATTTTTATCAGCTTAATTTCTGTAATAAATTTCCTCTGTTTTTTTTCTTGCTGCTACAATGGGGGCTTAGTTTGAAAGAGAGGTTGGCTTTGAATTGTAAGTAATGGTAGTCTTTTGTGGATTTTGTTTTTTATACAGGTTGCAAAGAAGGAAGGAAGAAAGAAATGCATCTGGGCTTGTATCCAATTGGATTACTGTCAACCGCATCCAGCAGAGAAGGGAAAAGACAGATGTATTGATGGTCACTGAAATGAGATGGAACAAAAGACGACAACCTGAGCAGGGAAGAAAAGGTACTCTTTTAAAATGGTTGTGTTTTGATGGTGCATTATTCTGGTCTTTCAGAGCTGCCTGCATACCCCTGTATGCCAAGTAATCCCCCCTCATTTTTTTTTTTCCTTTTTGCCTCAAGGACTTTCATTATTTTATTTTTTATTTTTTAATCAGAATTCAACTGTGCTCCTTTCTTCTCTGCTGTCCCTCATCGCAAGCAAAGTGGCACATTTTTAGACCTTTGTAACCTGCGAAAGCCTGCTGCTCTCCCCCTTTTGATGATCTGGAAGGTGCAAAGCCCTGGAACCTAGGGCTTTTGGGTTGTGTTGAAGAAAAGGCCTCTCGGTTGCTTCCATTTGTCTGTTGCATGAGGTTTTCTGTGTGTACTTTGTCTTTTGGGTATTTTTTCTGCCATTGTACGATCTGAGCTCACATACTAGAGTGAAAACATAATTTTTCTTCCCCACAGCGTGCCCAATGAGTCACCAACCACACAAAATTTTGGCTGTAGCTGACATAGCTGCCTAGACGCAAGCGGAGATAGGTCCGGCTGGCAGCGTGGTGCCCGAGGGTCTCCTTACAGCCCAAACCTACCTGTAGGACGTTGGGTTAAATCGTTTTGGTCCAGATGATCATGAGTATTGGTACCTAATTTCTGTCATGCTGGCAGGAACCAGTTGGCTAAATCCCTTTAGGTTGTGCCAGAAATCCTTCCTTGTTTTGCTATAGACGTCTTCCAAAGTAGTGTGCTTGCTGGCATGGGCTACCGTCGTGGTTCTTCTGTCTGTCCATTCCCATTTCTCTCTGCCCATCGGTGAAACAAAACCAGATCTCCAAAACACACAAACTCCAACCACATGAGGCTTCATTTTACCTAAAATCTGATGTCCCTGTGATTTGAGTGGATCATGAGCACGCGTTGAAGTACTGCAGTCCGTAAGGGTCTCCACAGAAATTTGTCTGCTGTGGTTATAACTGCTGGCTGGTTATTAGTCTTTGCCTCAGTTTACCTAATTTTGTGTAATGGAGGAATTGATGCCTTCCCTTCTGATTAAGGCTCAGTCTTTTATTTATGGAAGTGTCTCAATTGAAAGGTGCTGTACAGAAGTGTAAAACATTATTATTAGTTCTCTAGAGCATGTTGTCCATAACTCACAGCAAATATAGTTTATGAAACATGTTAGCTATGCAGTTTTCATTTTTCATCCTTATTTATTAATGCCTTTTCAAAGCACTTTAGATAAGTATTTGGAAACCTAGTTATAGGAAAGTCGTATTTTGCACATTTCACTTTAACTGGGAAGAACATTGTTTTCTGATTTTAATCATAAAAATGAAAAGCTCCTAATAGAGCGGAGAAACCCAATTTCCTCAAGAAGCATTTGCAGGCTGATCTGGCTCAGATATTCCTGCAATCGCAGGAGAGTAATATCTTGGGCATGAGAAAATGTTCTGCCGTATACCTGAAACAAATATAGCTGTACTGGACAATTATGTGTTTAGCATCATTGACTTTCAGCTAGATGGCTGAGATACTCTCTACTGTCCATTGTCAATTATTAACCTTCACTGCTACCGTGCTTTTTAATTCTGAGCGTAGGGTGTGCTGCATCAGATGGAGCACAGCGAAAGGAGGCGGCTGAAAAGCGTACTGTCCAGAGCTCTGTAGCACCTACAAGATTTTGTGATGAATCTGCTGCGTCAGTTCGGTGTTTGCAGCTTGCTCCTTGCCTCTTCTTCCTCATCCTAATGATTGCCCACTCTGGTGACTCGGGGGGTACAAACTGTGTAAGCGCAGTTGGGAGTCAGACCGTAGTGATGAACTTAGGCTGTAGCACTGTGACGACGTCCTGCCATCTGGGTCCTTTTCTAGGACCGCTCCCAAACAGAAAATGAGCGCTGCTGGGCGCGGTGGAGTTCGCAGTCTGGGTTTACGATGCAGCAGAACTGCTGAGGCCAGGAGTTATTCTCCCTCGCTTGGGAACGATCAGCTGGTGGAGGCAAGCAGCGCTTGTAATCACAGAATCACAGAGTGGTCGGGGTTGGCAGGGCCCTCTGGGGGTCACCCACCCCAGCCCCCTGCCCAAGCAGGGTCACCCAGAGCAGGCTGCACAGCACCGCGTCCAGCCGGGGCTGGAATATCTCCAGAGAAGGAGACTCCACAGCCTCCCTGGGCAGCC
>Ga0065711_1047212_pt1 | contig 12457 bp, 8 predicted proteins | sample Hoacrofraction12_FD_59098 | JGI IMG/M metagenome (GOLD analysis project Ga0065711, IMG submission 59098) | Hoatzin crop microbial communities from Cojedes, Venezuela - Epithelial fraction 12 v2 (version 2) | ecosystem: Host-associated > Birds > Digestive system > Esophagus > Crop | place... | reverse complement strand
TGCCCCTTCCTGGAGTCCGGTGAAAATTAACCCTGTGCTGGCCGAACCCAGGACACCTTCTATGACCAGGTGACCTGCCTAGTGGATGAGGGAAAGGCTGTGTACGTTATCTACCTGGACTTTAGTAAGGCCTTTGACACTGTTCCCCACAGCATCCTCCTGGAGAAACTAGCTGCCCATGGTTTGGATAGGTGTAGTCTTCACTGGATGGAGAACTGGCTGAATGGCCGAGGGCAGAAAGTAGCAGGGAATGAAGTTAAATCCAGCTGGCTGCCGGTCATGAGTGGTGTTCGCCAGGGCTCAGTTTTGGGTCCGGTCTTGTTTAACATCTTTATCAATGATCTCGTCGATGAGGGGATTGAGTGCTCCCTCAGGAAGCTTGCAGATGACACCAAGTTGGGTGGGAGTGTCGATCTGCTTGAGGGTAGAAAGGCATCTGCAGAGGGATCTGGACAAGCTGCATTGATGGGCCGAGACCAACTGTATGAGGTTCAACAAGGCCAAATGGTGGGCCCTGCACTTGGGTCACAACATCCCCATGCAACGCTACAGGCTTGGGGAGGAGTGGCTGGAAAGCTGCCCGGCAGATAAGGACCTTGGGGTGTTGGTCGACAACTGGCTGAACATGAGCCAGCAGTGTGCCCAGGTGGCCAAGAAGGTCAACGGCATCCTGGCTTGTATCAGGAATAGTGTGGCCAGCAGAAGTAGGGAGATGATCATGCCACTGTACTTGGCACTGCTGAGGCCACACCTGGAGTACTGTGTTCATTTTTGGGCCCCTCACTACAAGAAGGACATTGAGGTGCTGGAGAGTGTCCAGAGAAGGGCAGTGAGGTTGATGAGGCATCTAGAGAACAAGTCTTATGAGAAGCAGCTGAGGGAAGTGGGGCTGTTTAGTCTGCAGAAGAGGAGGCTGAGTGCGGAACCTTATTGCTCTCTACAGCTACCTGAAAGGAGGTTGTAGAGAGGCAGGTGTTGCTTTCGTCATATTTTTTTTCTGCCCTGTCCAGTTGAGGAAGGGGAGTGACAGAGCGGCTTTAGTGGGCGACTGGCATTCATTCAGGTTAACCCATAACACCCCCCATACATGCTTCCAGTCAGTTGCGATTAAGGCTTGCTTGAACCAGAAGTGATATTGTTGTCCTAATACTGTTTTTTTCATGAGTTTTTGCTAATCATCTGTAGTGATGCTAATAGCAGATCATTGTACAATGGGAAGTGAGTGTATGGGGTGTCCATAGCAAGGTGCTGACATTGGGGAGTGGGGGCTGAAAAGTGGCCTCTGTGACAAGAGGCTGGGTCTGCTGTGTGCTGGACACAGCAGGTTCCAGCTGGCTCCCATGGACCTACCACAGGACAAGGCTGAGCCCCTCAGCTAAGATGGTAGTGCCTCAGGCAAAACATACTTTACAAAGGGCAAAACAGCAGACAGGCAGAGGAGAAGGGAACCAAGCAGCTGGGTGGGCATTTGGCTGTTAGCCATGGCTAATCTACTACATTGGCATTGGCCTGTGTTATGCTTTGCTGTGCTATGCTGCATGTAGAACTTGTACGTATAGCTTGTATGTATTGCTCTCTGTGCAACCTGGCCTGGTTAAAGACGTCCCTGCTCACTGCAGAGGGGTTAGACTAGATGACCTCTAAAGGTCCCTTCCAACCCAAAGCATTCTGTGATTCTATGGGGCTCTACAGGGCTTTGAGGTCTGTGTTTGCTGCACACATTCTTTGGATGCAAGGGAAACTTAAGCAGCTAATTGTAACAGAGGACTCTGAGTCAGCTCCCTACGGGCACTGGCAATTCTGCCACTGACATGCCCTTGCCCTTGCCTTAAAGTGAAGCAACAAGTTCATATGTGAACATCCTTTCTTCAACAGTAGAATTGATGGACAGAATTGTTTTCTGTTAAGAAAATCCTGTAAGAGCTCTAAAAACCAAAATGCCAGCAAACTTCTCCATGGTTGGGAACTGCACAGCATGACCTGCATTGCTAGGCAGTCCATCTGATACCGCACAGCCTGGGGTTCCCACCATCTGAAGACAAGTAAGATTATTTATGCTATTCTCTTTTTATCCTTCCTGTAAGCTCAAATATATGGTATTTTAAACAATACCTTACAATGTTTGAGTGCCTTTCTCACTGGGATTATAATAAGCACTAGTCCCAGTGCATTAAATTGTCATTTGAGATGATGGAAACTTGTGACATCCACAAAGTCTACAGCAGAGTTCTGTGATTTTGCTGTAGAGTAATGGTTTAACAATATAGCTGATAGAATCACCTTCCGTAACCCCTAGCTGAGCAACTGTCTCTCTTTCAGTGGCAACAAGTAGAGGCAGATTGAGAATCCTCTTGAACTGCACCAAAACCAATTGGAAAGCAAAACTGATTTGAGCCAATGTGACCTCCTACATTTCTAAAGCCACCAGACTGAGCAGAGGAGCTTTAGTTCAGAGTGTAGCCACTGCATAATCCCATTGATCTCTCTGCAGAATCTACATCGTACATGAGAGCAGAATAAAGCCCTTGCTTTTGTTTGCCAGATGTTGCCTGCCTCCATAACAATAAATGTTCTATGTCCTTAAGCAAAATCTGTACTGAGCTTCTTGATTCTTCATTCAAATAAAGTCCTAAAAGTTCAAATCATTTTGAATATTTTTTGTAATAATAATAAGAACTTATTGAGCGGTTGTTTTTTTCTTCTTTAGCCTAAGTTCTATGAAAAAGTAAAACAAGAATCCCACAGTTTGTTTAACTTTCTATGAATTCTTGCTTCAGAAAACTCTTCACCAAATCACAGTCAGCTCACAAATGCAGCACAACTCACTAAACCTACAATTTGGCTTTTTTGAGTTTATGTCAGAAATAAGAAAAAAAACACAGAATACTAGCTAGTGTGAATTGCCAGGGTAAGAAGAGGTGAGATGTGTTTCTAATTAAGCATCATCTGACTGTTAAAATACATTACAAAATTTAGATAGAAGTTTGGGAAGCATGGATATACTGGTTCTTGCAGAGACAGAGCTCACCTATTTCATAGCAGCCCATACGGTGCTGTGTTTTGGATTTGTGGCTAAAACTGTTGATAACACACTGATGTTTTAGCTGTTGTTGAATAATGTTTGCACAGTACCAAGGCTTTCTCTTTTCCCATTCTGTCCCCTGAGCAAAGAGGCTGAGGGTGAGTAAGAAGTTGGGAGGGGACACCACCAGGCCAGCTGACCCAGACCGGCAAAAAGTATGTTCTATACCATACAATGTCATGCTCAGGAGTTAAAATTCAGGGGAGATGAAGAAAGGTATGTGGGGACAGTGTTTTTCTTTCAAGGTGGCTGTTGCTCAGAGACTGGCTGGGGATCGGTCTGTTTGCGGGAGGTAGCACATGATGAGATGCTTAGTTGCTTGCCTGGGTCAACCAACTATGATGGGCTATAGAATATGGAAAATTTTATTTTGAGTGTAGTAAGCATTAATCTTTTATTAGAGGATTAGTAGTTTATGATTTGTTACTAAAAGATTGATGGGGATCTGAGTTTAAGAGATTTTGAACAAGCGGGAATATGTTAATTCATGACCACATGAACTTGCTCTGGAAAAGTAACTTAACCATTGACATCACCCTGCATTTACTGATACTATTGGCTATTAACAGCTGTGTCATTTACAAGACTTTGCTTTCTGCTAGAGATCATAAATGCTGCACAGTAATATATATTTGCCCCTCATACTTGTGAAAAGCATCTTTTTTTTATTCAGTTTTAATTTCACTCTGATAACCCCAAAATAATGAGAAAATAGCTGTGGAAAAGCAGAGTTTATGTAAAGACATTAAAGCAATGCAATCCTAGCAAATGTACACCACTCAGTAAAAGCAAAAGTTATGTATATAGCAGAGTAAAATTTATTTCAAATTAATAAAATCAAGCAAGTACGTCTTAAAGAAAATTAGTAGTATATAGAATATGTCGGTGCATGTACATATTGTGATGAATAAGGTCTCAAAGCAATCAAACCCACTGCCCATGCAATGCCCTGATATGCTTTGATGATTGTTGTTACAAAGTAAATAGTAAAAGAAGTTAAAAGAGTTTAACATTCCAGTCCAGACAAGAAATATGATTCCAAACTATGCCTAGTTGCTTTTTCCTTGTACCTGTGTGTACCTGAACTACGCTACCCAAGCATAAAAAAGTGGAAAAAAAAAAGATAAAAGAAAGGTAGGTATTGAACTATTGAACTATTTTAGGGATAGATGACTAACCAGAAAAGACATGGAAGCAGAGGAATACCAAACACATGAGGAAGCTATAAATAAAGGAGCTGAGGAAAGGTAAGAAATTGTAACCCAGAAGTTTTATGTTTATTAATAATATTGTATTTAGGCAGAATTTTAAACTGATTTACCTAAAAGTCTATAAACATGCTGCTTCCTTTCTCTTTCTTTTATTTTCTTTTTTTTTTTTTCTTTTTTTAAAAAACTTATTGGAGTATTCCCTCTTAGGTAAACAGCTCTAACAGGAATGGAGGTACTGTGAAATAAAGGATAACTAGACAGTATGCCTACTTCACGGGCATGATAGCAGAAAAGTTAACTACAGCTTATCAGTTAAACAGAACATGTAGAAGGTAGGAAAGCTGTCAGTTAGACTAGGACACAAAGCAATCTGCAACAGAGCCTGACAAAGAGAACTATGTTGCGTATGAGAGAAAAAAAAAGTTTCTTCTTAAATAAGATCTTGAAATCACTTTCTGTGATTTCTCCTGTGAACAAATAATTATTGTTCCTGCCTACATACACCCTTGAAGTCTACCTTTAACTTTCTGATGAGTGGGATTTTAAAATAATTGCTCGAGGGTTTTGGCTATGTAGGTATAGAGTGCCTCAAATTCAAGCACCTATGGGGAGGGGAAGAGCACAACGGCACAAACACATGTATGTGTGTTTTTTCTTAGATTTAGTAAACAAGAAGTCCTAATAAAGGGGGAGAATGAAATTAATATCTTCAGAAAAAGTGGAGCAAAAAAATGCTTGTAGTTAAATGCCTGAAGATATGAAGAGGTAAAATGCCTCTAAATATGGGGCTTATTTATTCCAAATTTACAGAACTTACTATCTACCTAAACAGTAAGATCCAGGTAAATACCACAGCATCAATATTAACATAATTATTTATCTCCAATAAACTTTTTTACCCAATACTGCAATAGGAAATTTTCATTCATAGGCTTGTCACCTCCCTGTCTGATTCCTCTCGACATCCAGCTGCCCTTTCCTGTTCTTCCTGCCACAAAAATTGTGCCTTTATTTATTCTGGATGGTGGTAGCAATAGCTTGTGAAGCTTGGTTTATTTACATCTAAACTCTGAGAAAGCTCTGATTTTCAGTCCTCTAAAGTTTTAAGTCATGTGCATGTTCCTAATTAAAGCTTGTGAAAATTCATTAGAGCCACTCTAGTTGATGCAGATGATAGTTGGGCACCTATTTAATTATCAGTTTGAAGTTACCAGTCCTTTCACCTCTGAAAAAATTTAAAATAAGAACCCATTTTTGTTCCCAGTATAGAAAAAGGATTTTATCAGACGTGTGCTGTCAAATCTCCAAGTGTGGTTGACAGATATTTGACCACAACGAACAAGAAAACTCTGAGTGGAGGAAAAAAACACATTCAGATATTTATATCTATATCTGTATCTATGCTTTCATGGATCTAACTGCTCTCAGTAAAAAAAAGTGCAAAAAATATAAAGAATAATGGTCAAAGCACTGAGCTTCAGGGCAGTCTGAAGCAGCTGCATGCTTTTATTATGACAAAGCTTGCTCAGTATGGCTTTACTAGCATTGGTGGTGCTGTACATTATTCTTCCTAGCAAAGAGTTGTTATATTGCGTTATACCCATCATTCAGAATTACAGCTTTCTTCTTTTCAAAGGAGGCAGTCAAGATGAGGTTTGTAACTTGAACTGGGAAGGTGTGTGCTGTTACCTGGAAGATGATTAACAGTAATTTGATGCAACAAGCAACATTCGCAAAAGTGCAAACAATAAAATCAATGAGGTAAACAAATGAGCCATATGTTCTGTTATCTATCACCCACGAGGTGTACTAGGAAAAGGGTGCTGATCACCTCACAGAGCATTTGCTGAATATATGTATTACCAATTTAAGGCTAGGATTTTTATGTATGACAATCACTCGTGGTTAGTGTACACAATCATTTTGAGAAATTAACTTTTTCTACTGTAATTCCTTATTGCTTGTATGGAGGGATGTGAACATTTCTCACCAATAAATAAGCACTACTAGCAAAGTAAGGAAATTTGACTTGCAAAAATTAAAATTTTACTTTAATGTTCAAGAGTTCATTTATCTCAGGAAAAATGTGTTTATGTTTTATCATAGTTACAAATAGATATGTCACTAATTAGTAAGCAAGTAACAAAAAAATATAAATTAAACAGATTAAATTTTTCCTGTTTGATTTTTTAATGCTGATCCTTGAAACAAGCATCAATTAAAGAAAACCTTTCACAGTTATTAGTATGCTTCATATTCTTCATAGTGGAATTGCAAATATAATTACAAAAACATTTCTGTGTTTGTCAAATCTGAATAGTTTAAACTTGCCATAACACTTCTACTTAGGGAAAGTGACAGTTTTTCTTTTTTCTTTTTCTTATGTCATTCTGTGATTTACTTTTCTCTGCAAAACACGTGAGGCTCTTTATCTTCCTTTTACTACTGTACAAATACAAACACTTTTGTATGAATAAGAAAACTTCAGATAAACTCTGAAATTTTTCCTGGACAGGGCTGACAGCTTCCCTTCTCATAATATTTTCACATAATGGTCTGTCAGAAATTGGTTCACATCACCTGCCAAATCGTTATTACTTGTAACACATTAAAAATTTTTGTTAGAATATTGCCTTTGACATACCTGTTGACTTTTTCACATAGACAAAAATTATGTATAGAACTTATAACCCTCTGTCTCTGCAAATACTGCTGTAAACCCCTTTTCTTCTGGGCTCAGCTGTTGGTGCTCTGAGAGTCCAAGGCCCAGTTCTAATCTGGCCGAACAGCATAACCTTCCTTTGCTGAGAAAATTGTGAAGTTATGAGGCAGACCTGTGCGAAAGAGGGCAGAAAGATAAGTAAGATAAAATTACAGCCAGAGGTAGCTCTATTGAGACAAGATCATTAGTAGCTCAAGCACTCAAGGAGAAAAGCACCAGGAAGGAAAAAAATAAAATACTAAACAAAGAACTGAGGAAGACAGTTGAGTAGTTAGGAATTACTGTGGCTTTGCATCAAGCCGTCAGTGTCACCAGTGGTTACAGAGATGGTGGGACCTGGCAACTCAGCAGCACTGAGAACCTCTTCAAGGACTGACAGATGCTGCCCCTGCGTCTCCTGACTGATGCCTGTGTGTCCAACTCCTTGGATGTCTTAAGAGTATTAATGGAATCATAGAATCACAGCATTGTAGAATGCTTTGGGTTGGAAGTGACCTTTAGAGGTCATCTAGCCCAGCTCCCCTGAAGTAAGCAGGGATGTCTTCGACTAGACCAGGTTGCTCAGAGCAACCTGGCCTTGAATGTTTCTAAGGATGGGGCCTCCACTGCCTCTCTGGGCAATCTGTTCCAGTGTTTTACCACCCTCATGGTAAAAAATTTCTTCCTTCTACCTAGTCTAAATCTACCGTCCCTTAGTTTAAAGTCATTACTCCAGTTTAAAGCCATTACTCCTTGCCGTATCGCAACAAGTCCTGCTGAACATATTTTCCCCGTCTTTCCTGTAGGCCCCTTCAGGTACTGAAAGGCTCCTAGAAGGTGTCCCAGGGCCTTCTCTTCTCAAGGCTGAACAGCCCCAACTCTCTCAGCCTTTCCTCTTCGGAGAGGTGCTCCAGCCCTCAGACTGTCTTTGTGGCCCTCCTCTGGACCTGCTCCAACAGCTCCATGTCCTTCTTGTGCTGGGGGCTCCACAGCTGGACGCAGCTCTCCAGGTGTGTCTTGCCAGAGAAGAGCAGAAGGACAGAACTCCCTCAGCACAAGTAGACCACACTCGAACTGCTGGACACGCTTTTCTTGATACAGCCCAGGATACAGTTGGCCTTCTGGGCTGCAAGAGCACATTGCCAGCTCATGTCCAGCTTTTCATTCACCAGTGCCCCCAGGTCCTGCTCGGCAGGGCTGCTCTCAATCCCTTCATCCCCTAGACTGTACTGATAGTGAGGGTTGCCCTGACCCAGATGCAGGACATTGCATGAAGTTCACACAGGCCCACCTCTCCAGCTTGGCCAGGTCCCTCTGGATGGCATCCCTTCTTTCTGGTGTGTTGACTGCAACACTCAGCTTGGTGTCATCTGCAAACTTGTGGAGGGTGCACTTGATCTCACTGTCTAAGCCATTGATGAAAATGTTGAACAGCACTGGTCCCAGTATGGGCCCCTAAAGGACATCCCTTGTCATCGGCGTTCATTTGGACATCAAGCCGTTGACCACTACCCTCTGCCTGCGACCTTCCAAGCAATTCCTCATCCACTGAACTGTCCACCCATCAAATCCCTATTTCTCCAATTTAGAGAGAAGGATGTTGTGGGGGACTGTGTCAAAGGCTTTACAGAATTCCATATAGATCACATCCGTAGCTCTTCCCTTGTCCACTGATGGAGTCACTCCATCACAGAAAGACACTAAGTTGGTCAGGCAGGACTTGCCCTTGGTGAAGCCATGCTGGCTTTCGCAAATCACGTTCCTGTCCTCCATGTGCCTTAGCATAGCTTCTAGGAGGATCTGTTCCAGGACCTTCCCAGGCACAGAGGTGAGGTTGACAGGTCGGTAGTTCCCAGGGTCCTCCTTCCTACCCTTTTTAAAAATGGGCAGAATGTTTCCCTGCCTTCAGTCACCAGGGGCTTCACCTAACTGCCATGACCTTTCAAATAGCATGGAGAGAGGCTTGGCAATGACATCAGCGAATTCCCTCAGAAGTCTGGGATGCATCTCATCAGGTCCCATAGCCTTTTGTATGTTCAGCTTCCTCAGGTGGTCCCGAACCTGTTCTTCCCTTAAAGTGGGAGGGGCTTTGTCCCTCTGGTCCCCATTTGCAGTCTATCAACTGGGGAGGGACAAGGAAAGAGGTTGCCAGTGAAGTACGAGGCAGAATGTTTTTGAGTACCTCAGCCTTCTCCTCGTCTGTTGATCCAAGGTTGCCATTCTTGTTCTTCAGGGGTATACGCTTTCTTTAACCTTCCTTTTCTGGTTGACATAGCTGTAGAAGCCCTTCCTGTTATTCTTAGCATTCTTTACCAAGTTCAGCTCTAGCTGCACCTTGGCCCTCCTGACCTCATCCCTGCACAAACGGGTAACATCCCTATACACTTCCCGAGATACCTGTCCCTGCTTCCACTGCCTGTGCAGTTCCCTCAGCCATGCTGTTCTCTTCCCTTCCTTGCCTGACTTCTTACATCTGGGGACTGAGAGCTCCTGCACTCTATGGAAAGTGTCTTTTAAAATTTACCATCTCTGTTCTGCCCCCCTGTCCCTGAGGACCGTTTCCCAGGGGGTACTGCTGACTAACTCCCTGAAGAGCTGGAAGATGGCTTTCCTAAAATTTTGGGTCCTGACTGTACTCCTTGCCTTTCTCATATCCCTCAGGACTGTGAACTCCACCAATGCATGGTCACTGCAGCCCAGGCTGCCTCCAGTCTTGACATCATGAGTAAGCTCACTTGCACTGGTGAGCATCAGGTCCAGTATTGCATCCCCCTGGATAGGGGTGTCAATTACCTGGCTTAAAAAGTTATCCTCCATGCATTCTAGGAATCTCCTGGATTTCCTATTGCTCACTGTGCTACTTTTCCAGCAGGTGTCGGGGTGGCTGAAGTCCCCCAGCAGGACAAGAGACTGCGAGCGCAAAGCCTCCTGGAGCTGGAGCAAGAAGGCTTCGTCAGTAGGCTCCCCTTGATCAGGCGGCGTGTAGCAGACACCCACAACCAGGTTTCCTTTGTTGCCTCTGTCTCTGACCCATAGGCTTTCGACCTGCTCATCACTATTCTTGAGGGACAGCTCTTCACATTGGATTGATTTCTTGATGTAGAGGGCGAGACCTCCACCCCTCTTTGCCTGCCTGTCCCTTCTAAACAGCCTGTAGCCATTGATAGCCACACTCCAGTCATGGAATTCATCCCACCAAGTTTCAGTAAGGGCAATCAGATTGTAGCTTTCTAGCAGCACGGACAGCTTCCAGCTGTTCCTGTTTGTTTCCCATGCTGCGTGTGTTCATGCAGAGGCACTTCATCTGGGCAGTGGGCCATCACGTTCACAGAGGAACACTGCTTGTTTCCCTTGGGGTGTTTCACAAAAGCTTCCTTGTTGGCTCCTACTACCTCAGGAGCTTCCAGCTCATCTCCGCAAGACTTTGACTGAGCTGCAGTGTCCACAGCATGCCTCTGGGCAACAGGCTGAGGGTCTGTGCTATCACCCTGTCCCTCCAACCACTGTGTGTCATCCCATTGTTTGTCACTGGCAAGCACGATATGTTCCCCCTCCCCCTTCACATCATAGAATCATAGAATCCTAGAATGCTAGAATGCTTTGGTTTGGAAGGGACCTTTAGAGTTCATCTAGTCAAACCCTGAAGCAGTGAGCAGGCACGTCTTTAACTAGATCAGGTTGCTCAGAGCCCCATCCAATTTGGCCTTGAATGTTTCCAGGGATGGGGCCTTAACTCCCTCTCTGGGCAAACTGTTATAGTATTGGTGAGCCTATTCCAGTATTGGTGAGCGCACTAATGTTTAGCCTCATAGAACATTAAATGTTTGCTATATTTTGTATGTACTGAACTAATAAACAATTGCTTTTTACTTTTCAAGTTGTTTATCTGTCACTTGCAGAGTGTCTTTGCAGCATATAAAAGATGCCTTAATAAAACTGATCCTGAAGAGGAAACATAGCAGGCTTCAGTGAAAAACAATCCCACATAATGTCTTCCTCTGTGACCACTGCAAAGGAAATCAGCAAATTAAAATAAGGATAAATATGGGTAGTAGCCAAAGTATCAGAGATTTGACCTGTTATGGCAGCATTTTGTCCTTTCTAATATCTGCTTTCTACACAGAGTTTTAAGGGTTTTTTTGTTGCTTACTTTTCCAGAGGAAAGATAAAAATAGGAGACCTAAAAAAGGTTAATACAACCTGTCTTTTCAAGGAATGGCTGATGTATGGTAAGCAGAGCACAATTTAAAACCTCTGAGTGTTTTCTTCCTGTCTGTGATGTTCCCTGGGTTTCTAAAAGTGACTGGTTTAACAGAAATGCTGACAACTAAAAACTGCATGAACAGTAGCTTTCTTTCTACAACTGTGTGAATTGTAAAGAAAACAGAAATTGAAATGCTTCTTGAGATTCTAGATAAAATTTCAGCTCAACCGTGTTCTTCACCTTTTCATGTTTATTTTCCATGAATATCTGAGTAGTTGAGATTAACTAGACCAAACAGGCAGAAAAGCAAAACTCTATAGAAAAGATTATCAATGAATTTTGATAGGGTTACAATATTTGTAATACATGTCCAATTCATTGGTTACTATGCTGAAAAGACATGAAGTGACCCATGAAGTGGGATTTTCTGCTGTACCTCCGAGACTGTAATACAGTACTCCTGTGCCCAGGAAGTAGGAGCCTTGCAGATATAACCCTGATTCAACCTGAGTAGGCTACACGGTAACACAGCAAACAGTAATGCAGGAGCGAAAAGCATCAGCCACTACCAGGACAGAACATTTCTTCCTCCCTGCACACTTCTATTGGTAAAACCTTGCATGGAATATGAGGTTGCATTCAGGAGGCTTTCAGCTAGCTCTCCTGTCCCAATTCTTACCTCTTGTCTATCACTTAGTAGAGAGAAAGTCATAACTCACATAAATTATAAGACCTTAAGAGCTACAGACAGGGTTCTTTGCAGGCCACCAAACCCCTGTGAAGGGAGATGGTGCACTTGGGGCCCTTGTACTTGTTACCTACTTTTACAGCTCATTTTTGTAAAAGAAGTGCAGGGCTCACATCTGAGTTTCTTTTCCCATGTTGACTATGGAATAAACACACCAAATAAAAGAGGCAGGAGAGTGATCAGAAACTTCCCTCTACTTAATATTTTTGTGCCAGTGCATTGATAAGTTATGGAGTTAATTTTGTTAATTTTGTTTGTCATTTAAATTCAAGACTACAACCACAATACGACCTTTGTGATCCAACCCCATGATCTTTCAGAATTAATAATTAACTATGGTATTACCTAAAATGTAGTTTCTAGCACCTAAAATGGTATTCAGAAGCTTGTACTATACCGCACATCTCCACATCATTCGTGGAGAAAGTACTAACCAAGGAGTTGCCTCCTGTCACAGTCAGAATTGATTGATCTTTTTCCTTTTTTTTTTTTTTTTTGACCTAGGTCATTG
>Ga0065711_1011918_pt1 | contig 12457 bp, 11 predicted proteins | sample Hoacrofraction12_FD_59098 | JGI IMG/M metagenome (GOLD analysis project Ga0065711, IMG submission 59098) | Hoatzin crop microbial communities from Cojedes, Venezuela - Epithelial fraction 12 v2 (version 2) | ecosystem: Host-associated > Birds > Digestive system > Esophagus > Crop | place... | reverse complement strand
CCACCTGAACATGAGCAAGAGCTTCTTCCCTCTGAGGGTGACGGAGCACTGGAACAGGCTGCCCAGGGAGGTTGTGGAGTCTCCTTCTCTGGAGATATTCAAGACCCGCCTGGACAAGATCCTGTGCAGGCTACTGTAGGTGACCCTGCTTCGGCAGGGGGGTTGGACTAGAAGACCTACAGAGGTCCCTTCCAACCGCTACCATTCTGTGATTCTGTGAAAATGGTCCTCCAACACATGAAGTTACAGTAAGTCCAGCTCTAAAGTTTATACAGCAGCCTGCAACTCTTCGTTTTCCATATCTCCATGTCTGAGAGCAAAGAAATAAAAAGTAGAGGTCATGCCAAGAACAGTACGTGCTCCCAGAGCTTTGTTTTCTTTCGCAGTGAGGTATTTCTGCATACAGTGTTAACAGTGACATTCAGTGGATCTTGCCTGATTTCACCACATGAGAATCCAGTCCTGGTGCAATATTATTGATAACTCCCTTCACTTCCAAAAGAGCCATCATTTTTGAGGAAATTCCTTTTATTTTATAATCTTAGTGCTTAAAAGTTTACATGGTTCAAATACTGTCTGAACAAATTCACAGAGAAAAAAATCCATAAAATGATTAAGTACAAAGCCTCGTGGACTTCCTGACCTACAAATTCCTAAAAGCTAATACATTTTTCAGAGGAATTTCTACTGTACATTTGTTCTAATATTATATTCTTGTCTAAGTGGTCCTGACAGGAAACCAAACATTGAACCACACAGATGTTTTTTTGGACCCAGTACTGCTGTCCTTATGTTTGACTCTTTTTTTTTCCTTTCTACTAAACATATCCTTAAATCCATCGAGCTTTTTCAAGATTTGCAGTCTGCCCAAGTACTCTCTGTTACGCTTTTTTGTAAGGTTATTTTGCCAACCATATATTTGTCTGGCTATTTAACAACTGCCTATCTCACTCCTTTATGAATAATTCTCCATTTTCTTTCTCACTTATATACAGTTCCACCATCTAAGGCCCTTTCTCTTTCTCAGATGAATAATAACAATATATATTTGCCTTTACTGGCTGCTATTCCTAAGAGAAACAAGGGTACTGCCCTCATCACCCTGTTGCCTGTGATACATTCAGATCCAGGGAAAACCCTGCCATCAGTCAGCTGAGCTCACACCCCAGTTCTGTGCAGGAACTTGGCTTCGCACAAAGGCTCCTGTTGTTTCAGCTTTTAATTCTATAATGGGGCTTAATTGCTACATACTCTAGATGAAGACCAGAGATACCTGCTATTAACAGGGGAATAAGGTCTCTAGAGAATGAATTTAATGACATCAGCAGCAATTCCAGCCTTAGCAATGTGTATTAAAGCTGTCACAGGTAAAAACATCACAGAAATATGATGGGAAAGAGCTGATGAGCTGCAAAAGTATGAAGTATGGCCCGTCATAGTACCATCTCTTGACTTTTCCTTGACAATGTTAACTGGAAATTTCATCCAACCTGAAGATGGTTTTTTTTTCTGTTTTTGTACAGTCATATCTTCAACAAACACCACCTGAAGTAGGATGTTCTTAACGGAATCATAATTATGTTTTCAGTTTCAGCAATGTCAATCTGAAGTTGCTCCATTGACGTCAATGGAATTATTTTGGATTTATCTACAAGAATAAAAATGTTAGCAAAGGACTAGAGAAAATATTATCTGTTTTGATTATTGTTACAACAGGAACCACCACAAGCCAGAGAACTACAGATAATCACTGTTTGTTGGAAAAGACTGAGGAAAATTTTTGGGGGGTGGAAATTGTTACTGTTCTCTGTCAGCCCTAAAAATAAAGTTCACAGCCAATAAAACAAGAAGCAGAGAGAAAAGCAGCAGGCTGCTCAGTGATATCAGAAAATACAGAAGCCCATTCACATCAGAAAAACAGAAAACACTAGAGGTATTCACCTTGGCCCCATGAAGGGATTTGACAGAGCTCATATACTGAGTGTATTGAGATATTTGTTATTTCTTGTAACTCAAAAAATAAAGTACCACCAATTAAATGTTATGGGAGATGTTAAATGAAGAAGGATGTACTTTTGTTACACAGCAAATAACTCTGTTGTAGAATTTACTAACACAGGATATTCACTGATGGTGGAGACGGAAATTCATAAATGGATTCTGGAAGGTTTAGACATACAGATGTAGCCTAACAGGTATTAAAGAGCATGATGGAAAATGGTGGCTCGCTATCTTGGTGAATACCAAAGGAAGCATCAACCTAAATTTACCCGGTTTTGCTAACATTGCCAATCTTGCTATAGGCAAAAGGAAATACCCTGGCTGCAGTCCCATCAAAGAATTGCTATTATTCCAGATTTAATTATTGTAGAAAAAAAAGGTTGGGAAGGAAAAGAAAGTAAAGAACACTAATACAGAAAAAGTCTTAATAATGATATAGCCCAAATGATCAGCACACTTCTTACTATTTACCCCTTTCTCTGCTTTTGTGCTCACCTTTCCCTAGGCCCTCTGCATTCTGTAGTTATCAGCATCAGTCTGAAGGAAGTGTTATGGTTAGTTTCCAGTGTCCCAAGTCCTTCCCAGGAGTTCATGATGTCTCTCTTCACTCTAGAGTTCATTTTTCATTGTGCTAAACAAAACAAATTACATTTTTAATAAATATTCCAGTTTTCTACTCAATCCACAGAGTCCTCTCCCATTCATCAGCATTCTTCTGAATTTGTAGGCCCCAGAAACTGAATTATTCTAGCAGTCATTTATAATGTCAAATAAAAAGGTGAAAAAAACAGATAACCACCATCAACCCCTCTGTCACGTTAATTTGGCAGAAAAATAAACCCCCTTGCATTCTAACTCTCTTCACCGGGGTGAGAGGCTAGGTGCGGCTCGGTTTAAATTCTGAGTGATATCCAATTTACCACTACCAGTCCAGTCGCGTTTAATATGTATATTAAACTACCACGATTCTGGATACACTAATAGCAGTCTGCACCTTCAGTCCAGTCACGCTCATGAACTAGCACAGCCATGTTTGGTCACGTTCAGTGAGAAATTGTGACAACTGGCTACTTAAACAGTGCAGTTTTATTTGTGCAACAGGTATATAGGTTTTTTTTAATTGCCGGTGATAGTGACTGTCTGCAAGAAAGCATGTGCAAATATAAAACGTGTGAAAAGGTTATAAATAACACAGCCTGGCTATAGACATTAGGGAGTAACTCTCTAGAGATGGGGATATATCTATGTATGTAACATAAGGATGTGGTAAAATGGTAATACTTCCATCTTTCCCTTTTGAAATGATAGGAGCAACTCTGCAGTCTCCCCAGAATCTTTTCCATAGAATGACTACTGTTTAAAAAATTGAGATAGAAACTGTTGGAATCTAGTTCTATTTGCGTAAGGATTGCATGAGTTTTACTCTAACATTTTAGTTACTGCCTCACACTGGAAGGTCATGTGTAGACAATTATCTACCAAGACTTCTTTGACTTTTTCAGAATCATTGTCCTGCTATTTAGGCACACCATCCTGCCCTAAAAGCCATGTCAGTGTGAAAGGGATCTGTGGTACTACTATGGGCTTTCTCTAGATGGAGCTTTGCACTCAAAGCAGAGATACCTAGGAGGAAAGTGAGGTAGTGCTGGAAAAACAGTTTGCATTCAACACCAATCTACCCAGTTCAGGCATAACTTACAGAACACAGTACATTTCTAAAAGCATTTGCCCCTTTCATTAACTGCTGTTTGTGCAAAAAGTCTGAAGAGAAACTGGAGTCTCTAATACTAAGCATCTTTTATTTTCAATCGCAGGACAGTGCCATGGTGGCATTCCTGATTACATACTACTTCTCACAAATAACCACTCAGAGTTCAACTATTACTCTGAAATCAATAGTTACCTGATAAAGAAACAATTTATTCTTTATGAAAATGAGCTTTGCAAAAGATCAAACACAATGTTCTCATCATTTGTGATTGGATGTGGTATCAGAAAGAGCCTGAATCAGGACTGTCCCATCTTCCCTTGAAAGAAATCGGCCAAATGATGCAAAAATCTTGCAATCGCTAGAGGTAAGCTTTAACAGAAAAATAATAAATTAGAATAAATGAAGAGTGCATCTAAAGAATGCAACCGAGGATGAACTCTTTCTCTATTTGGTACTTTCAGGAGCAGTTGATTTTATCCTAATTCAGAGGTCCAGCAGAAATCATAAAACTATATCCTAAAAATTTCCATTTCAGTCCATTGGTTAGGAAGACAACTCACTGTTACCTGAGCTCAGATATAGGCATATTAACTGCTTACTGATGTCTAGAAATAGTTGAAATGAATTCCACCATTCCAGTTCCAGAACTTTAAGTGGATTCTCCAGCTGAAAACACTCTGCACAGTCATCTTCAGGTCATCACTAAAATCTTTTTCTTCTATATGAAAAAGACTGGGTTTAGGTTGTTCCTAAGTGCTTCTTACATGGAGTTCTTTTGCTGAGGCCCTGTTCTCCTCTTTGTCCACTTGGGTGACCTTCTACTCTTAGACTGACTCGAAGTGTAGTCTCACATTCTTTACAAAATTTGCAGTATTCAGTATTTATAGTGTAAACTGGAAATAATTCGTAACTGGGTCAAGCTGGGGATGTATCAGTCCATGGTAACATATAAGCACATGGTAAAATGGTAACATTTCCATCCTTTCCTTTTGAAGTGATTGGAGCAACTCTGCAGTGTCCCCAGAACCTTTTCCACAGAACTACTAATGGTCAAAAAACAGAGATAGAAACTATTTGAATCTAGTAGGGATGAGAAGTGACAGAGTAGAGAGGAAGATCAGGAATCTTCATACTGTCAGGATGGAAGGAAAAACCTAGATTTATGATCAAGAGCTCCAATAAATGGAGCCTGGAATAACTCAGAATAGCCATTCCCTTAGATGAGAAGTGCCATGGCCAAGGACAGGCACACTGCCACCAGGGGCTGACCCATAGGGTAATGTGAGCCATAAAGGAGCAACGAAGAACATCACAAGGAAACCTTCTGCCACATCCTAAAGCTAATCAGTGCCAGTAACACAAGACCTCTTTCATCGTATTAGACAAGGAAGCTCAGAAATCCTGCTACTGCTAAGTGTCAGTTGGGAAATGCTACAGCTAGACAGACAAAAGAAAATAAGTTGCTGCCGAAAAAGTACATTCAAAGTTTTCTCATTATTATCGTACTCTTTATGACTAGCAGGGCCTTTCTTTCTCATGATGACTACAACAAAAACTCATAGCAGTTAAGAATGAAAGCCAAAATTATTGCAAAATACATTAAAATAACGCATAGTGTTACTTTCATGCTCCCAGTGTTGCTCTATTTTTTTTTTAATTTGCAGAAAAAACAGTATGAACTGACATTGCTTCAAAAATTAACAGTAAAAAAGTATACAACAATGGCTCTTCTGTTGTAACTTGGGCTTAACAGACACATTTTTGCCTCAAGCTTCCTGCAGTATTTCCTAGTGATTCTGAAAATGAGTAGAAAGAGCAACATAATAGCTTGGAAAGAATCATAATGTGGTGAAGAAACGGTGCAACTTTTTGCAAGTCTACCAGAGCTCTTCACATCCTTCTGATTCTCTGCACAGAAGAAAGGCTGAAATTTGCAGAATGACGAACTAGATATGTTCTAGGATACTTCTGTTTCTATTCTGCACACTAGGACGAGAGGAAATGGCCTTAGGACGAGAGGAAACAGCCTCAAGTTGCGTCAAGGGAGGTTTAGATTGGATATTAGGAATCATTTCTTTACTGAAAGACTGGTCAGGCTTTGGAATAGGCTGCCCACGGAAGTGCTTCAGTCACCAGTCCTGGAGGTGTTAAAAAAAACATGCAGATGTGGTACTTCAGGACATGGTTTAGCAGGTATAGTGGTGATGGGCTGACACTTGGACTTGGCGATCTTAGAGGTCTTAGAGGTCTTTTCCAACCGTAATGATTCTATGATTCTATGACTAACAGCTATCAAAAAAATTTCCGCCGCATCATGGGTGAACATAGGCATGACAGACATGCAGAAGCATGGACATAAGACCTATGGAAACATACAAAACTCTGCTCACATACACCCAGTTGTAGACGCAGAGCATCCTGCAGACATGGACGCTGTTTACCCCACTCTACCCTAACTCCGCAGCTCACTCCTTCCTGCTCATACAGTGTACCAACAGGGCACATGGTTCAGGCAACTAGCAAGGAGGGAACAGACCACTGCAGAGTAGTCAAGTCCATCAGCAAAGGACAGCATTTGGCAGCGGGGACTACAGTCACTTTCCCTATTAGTTGGTTCGTTTTCTTTTCAAAGTAGTCAACAGTCCACACAAAACCACTCTTTCCCAACAGGCACTCTATTGCTCCTCCTGACATCCTAACCCAACCAACTCAGCGGGCAGTATCACTCTGGTGGAACGTATTCAAATTACAACAGAGAACCTCATTGTCACTCACAGGCAGGAACAACAACACTGCAGAACAGCCTCGCTGCTTCCTCTACGGCCAGCCAGAGTGGTGCTTACACAATGACACTGTCCAGAATCCTTCATCTCACTGCGGTGCTTGATGATCCAACCTCTTCCCACAACAAACCTCCTCTGCGAAGAGCACGGAGCTAGAGCTAGGCACGGGGGCTGTTCTGAAACAAAGGATGTTGGCAAGGGACAAAGGCAAAAGAGTATCAGCCGCTCTAGGATACACGAAATTCAGAGAAGACTGGTCCAGGGCAGACTGCAATTAGCTGGTGGCTGCTCAAGGGTAAGGCCTGGCAGCTATCAGGTATGTGTTGGCTCAGAGCAGATGAGGAGTCAGTAGAGGGAATGCGAAGCTTGGGAGGTGTTTGCCAGTGAAATCAGAAGCCTGAACAGTACCGATAGGGATGGCAGTCAAGGTAAGGAGGAACAAGGCACACTTGGCAGCAACAACCTCCAGTTTGGAATGTTTGACTGCTTTAAGTGAGGTTTTGCAGGATGTAGCTGGTTTTAAAAGAAATGCTGTTCTGTGCTGGGCGTTCCATCAGCTCTGGAACCCCCGGTGGTGTGGTGGCCGTGTCACAGTGGGCAGAACACTGATGGTGGACGTGTCACAGGGGGTTGGTGCCACAGCCGCCCAGCATGGCTACAGCAAGGGCTGCACGGTCAGCCAGCCCAGACTGGAAGCGAGCAGGCGCGTGAGCCGGGGCTGAGGCGAGAGGACAGGGAGGAGGGCAGGGAGGGGAGGGCAGCACTGCTGGGCCCGGCCACGCAGGCAAGGCTTGCCCGGGCCGCGACAGACGCCGGCTGCTCCTCCTTTGTCTTCCAGAGCCGGATGCTCACTCGGGAACAGGACCAGACCATGGCGCGCTCCTGTCCTCAGCCACACAGACACAGCTTCACTGCCTTCTAGAAGGACCCTGACACTAAGTTAAGGAATCAAAATTCTGGCAAAGCCCTGGGTAGAAGTTGGTTGTGGTGAGCCAGGGTGGCTGCTCCCGTTGTTTGTTATCCTGCCTTTTACAGCCGCTGGCCCAGACATGGGCAGGACCAGACCATGGTTCATTCCAGTCCTCAGACACACGGCCAGGGACTTGCAACATGCTACATGGCCACTGACACAAAGTTAAGCCATCAAGAGCTGGGCAGAGCCCTGGGCAGGGGCTGACCATGGGGAGAGGGGATGGCTGCTCCCGTTGTTTGTTATCCTGCTTTTTACAGCCTCTGGCCCAGAGAAGCACAGGACCAGATCATGGTGCCCTCCTGTCCTCTCCTTCCGTGGCCATTCAGCCACAGATTTCTGCAGCTTTCCACAAAGCCACTGGCCTGAGGACCACGCAGCACACACAGCCCTGCTCTGCACCACACCATGGTCCCACAGGCAGCTGAAGGCTCCCCCCAGGGACAAGGGCAGCTCCACACCACCCGCCCTCTCCCAAACTCACCTCCAAATAAAATTTTCTGATTCATGAGCCGTTACCTGGTTCTCTGTTTTTTGTGGTCTTTTGGGGGAAACCTCCGGGGCCTTTTCATTACTGTCCTTATTACACTGAATCTGTACATCTTTATGTATGTGTAAAGGTATAGATATATATCTTTATACATATATATATATATATATATATAAGAAAGTCTATCTTTATCTTCCTCATGTGAAGAAAGTGAGGAGTCAATGAGGCCTCGAACCTGATCTCCTCCTACACTGGGTGGTTCTTCATTCTCCCAGTCCATGCCTTTGCCTTCTGCAGCTTGGGCGGTGTGGCTGGAGCACTTACAGAGGAAGGGTGTTATAAAAAGATTGTCATGCTAAATATTAGTCATGTTGCACCATATGTCACTTGGAGGTGTTGAAGTAATGCTGGGACAGGTGCAGCGTAGGGCTCAGTGGATTAGACTGGACTACGCTAAATTGAAAGCTGCCTTGCCCCAGTCTGTCACCCAAGGATGAAAACATTGCAAAGAAGAGAGTTTTGAATTCACTTTGCAACAAAGTCCTTCCTCAGAGTTGAAACCTGATTCAAATCCCATACAATTCAGCGTTAAGGTACCTCTCATGAGTGATGATTTACTGATCTATGATGCATAACGTACCAAAACCACTCAAATCATATTTTGACAGAGCTCAGTTACTTTTTAAAAAAACATGAAATCAGGTCACTCAATCACATTAGGAATGCCTTATCACTCAGTTCCATTTCTGGTATGGTCTACGAAGCTGCTATCTTGTATTTCTCTGGTACCAAGCCGGTGTTTCTCAGTGCTTTTGTGACTTCTGAATGTATTTTCCCTTACTGCTGATCAATACTTTCATATTTTACTGTCCTACTTGTACTAAATGCCTCAGTAGGTGTGTTGGTCTTCACAGGCCATTGACTGTTTGTGAGTCAAATGATAAACTCTGAAGTCTAGGATTTCTGCAAAACGTTTTAGTGGACCAAATCTTTTATGACCTAGCATAGTACAAATGCTCATTTTCATAGGATGTGCTAGAGACTCCGAACGTATTGCATTATGCATCTGTTAGAAGTATTGGTAAACCAGCACAGAGTGGACCAAGCAATCGCTAGAGGTGAGACTCACCTCATCTCTGTTTGATATGTACGATGCAAATTTCTCGCCTTTTGAAGTAGACTTCCTTTTTGGCCAGTAGAGAGAAACAGATGCTTTTAGAGATCATTCATTTTACCTGCTTTGGACATTGATTTAGGATGAAATGAATGGTATCTCAGAAGAGTTTATTTTTTCTACTGACTATGAAGTGAGTCTTGGGGTATAACTCAGCTATAAGCATGGAAGGGTGAAGTTCAGTGAAATGTGTATCTTCCTAGCAGACTGGGAGCAATATAAATGACTGTATGTTACACGTGCTTATGCCAATGACCAACGCAAAACACTTAACTCCATCAAAAAAGCTGCTGAACAGAATTTTCTATGATCACCCTGCATACGCAGTCTTCAAAAAGTGATGCAGAATACCTGCTCCACCATGGTCTCTCTCTGGGCTGCAGTGTGGATATCTGCTCCACCATGGTGTCTCCACAGGCTGCAGTGTGGAGATCTGCTCCACTGTGGTCTCTCCCTGGGGGAACATTGCCACCAGGGGTGCAGAAAAGTCTAAGGCCATTTTTGCCTCAGTGTTTAATAGTCAGATCTGTTACTTCCAGGGTATTCAGCCCCCTGAGCTGGATACAGGGGCGGAGAGCAGAATAAACCTCCCATAATCCAGGAGGAAGCAATTAACAACTTGCTATGCAACCTGGACACTTGCAAGTCTATGACACTGACGGGAAAAATGACATGTTCTCTGTGGATTTGGAAGATGGCTGACTGTGTCTGTCGTTTCAAGTAAGGAAGCTGCCGAGCTGAGAGAAGCCTGGAAGAATCATAGAATCATAGAATAGTTTGGGTTGGAAGGATCCTTTGAAGGTCATCTAGTCCAACCCCCCTGCAATGAGCAGGGACTTCTTCAACTGGTTCAGGTTTCTCAGAGCCCCGTCCAACCTGACCTTGAATGTTTCTAGGGATGGGGCATCTACCACCTCTCTGGGCAACCTGTTCCAGTGTTTCACCACCCTGAAGATCGTTTCATTACCCAAGAAAGGATGTTATTCATGAGAGGTAAGGGTTGTCTGCATCTCCTCTCTTCTTGTACTGTTTCGTGTAGTCACTCTGAGTGACTTTGCTATTATAAAAGACATGATGTGGTAGGGCCTGGCTTTTAAGGCCTGAAGCCCTGTAGAGACTTTGTATTTACAGAAAGGTGAGGGACTGCCCTGTCTTGAAGCTTTGGTGATGATGATGTAGGTCCCCTTTGTAATGTTTCTTTGTATGCAGGTATTAATTAACATGGATATTTGTAGGGGTTTTACCTAGAGCGGGAGACACTGGAAAGAGAGAAATTCAGGAACTTCAGGTAAGGATGGAGCAAACCCTTTGCTTTCTGGTGTTCACAGCTGTGTAATGTGCCTGTGGTAACTCTGAAAGTTACTGACATGACAAACTAAAATTAGGGACTCCTTGGTGTGTTTGAAGTGTCACTCCTGAACTAATTTATCTTTTGAAGAGAAGGCAAAGAGTCAGTACTGCAGCATCTCAGTGGAAATTAGATACCAGTCATTTTGTGTGCCTGGAATCATGTGTTTGATTTTAGGATTTGCTGTGCTAGAGAAGTACTGGTGTTGTCAAGTGTCCCATAGCTTAATGTGACACAGCTGAAGTTCCTGCACTCAGGAGGGCACTCTTTATGTGGCACTGGGCATTCAGCAAGTGATTCACAGCCAGACAAGACCCTCCTTCTCTGTGGTCTTCCTCCCAGGCTGAGGAACCAGGATAGCTCCAACCGTGGATGAGCCTGTGATTTCCTTCCTGTCCTATACCTGGGGTGCAAAGGTGTTGCCTCCCCTCTAGCCTGCACTAGCTCTTGATGAAGAAATGAATGAGGTTTAGTCACCTCCAGCAGGCATCTGTTTTTCAAAAACATGACCTACTCTCAAATAATTTTACCTCTCTGGCCAAAGCACTTAAAATAACTTATTCTCAGCATTTAATCAGTCTTAGTCAGGAGTTATTTTGAAAGTCAGTGTTCTTCCTATAATAATGTTCAAGTCTAGGCACAGTAAGCTTTTTCATCCAGCACTTAGCACAAATGACAGCACTTGGCATCCACAACAGGAAATAATTTTTTCTGTTTGAACCAAACTAGTTTTCCTCAGTCACGTCATGCTACTGCTCCTTAGTGAGCCATTTTGTTTATTCATAGCAACAAAAAGGAGCTTGAGGAGTTCAGAGAGTGTGTGTTATTCCCAGTACAACTTGTCCTGTGTCTCTTGACCTTGAAGAACCTGTTCCAGACAAAGTGTGTCCAAGACAAGTGTGCAATCTGCAGTTGGTATAGACTGGCAGCAGCTTGTAAGAAGTGCCTTTGGCTTTAGTCTAAGGGCCTTTGTTTTTGGGAGTAGGTGAGGCAGAACTACAAGTTAGAAAAATAGAAAATGGGTGTTTTTCCTCATTTTTTGTAGCCACGTGCCTGGCATAATATTAACATAAAATTCTGCACACTTACATGTACAGGTTACGGAGATTGTGTATAGACCTTATGACAGCAGAGGTTACGTTACCTAGAGAGAGCAGTGAAGGCGTAGCTTATGGGACATTTCAACAGGAACATATCTACTGTGTCAGTTGGGCTCCCTTAAAAAAGTGAGAGAATTCATGGGAAAGCTAGTGGGTGACTTTAAAAGCAGTATCTCTCTTCACTGTGATAAAAATAGTATTTCAGGCATAAGTTAAGGAACAGTTCAGATATTTTCTTGCTGTACAGCTTTAGGTAGACTGATAATGGGTAAGATTTTTCAAAAGAGAACAGGAAGATAGTTTGAATTGAAATTGTGTGAAATTTAGTCATCTTAGTTTCTTTTGGAAAATTCACTTATGCAGCTTTTTGCTTCTTCAAAACTGTTACTGTTATGGGATCAATTTATTCCTGTCATTCAAGAAAGAGAAAAGAGAAGGATGTCAGTTCTTGGGAGGTCTACAGGAAGATTTTCTGCTCTGGATGTTTTTTCCATTAGGTGGTACCTTTAGAAGTTAGGCTAGAGAGCCACAATGCTTTGTGTTCCTTTAAGAATTCATACTATTATTAACATCACTCACCATGGTCAATGTGCCTCTACATGCTTTGTCTGTGTGCACACCCACCAAGTTAAGATGACTTTAGTCTTAGAAGTGACCCAGCATGTAAAGAGTCATTAGGAAAGTTAGCTGGCAAAGTCAAAACTGGAAAGTGTGGGTGTGCTCAAGTTGACAAGGCTGAAACTTCATCAGAGATTAATTTTAAATGAGACTTTTATTTTGTGGAAAACGTATGTTCCCATTTGCTTTTACTATTTCTCTGAATGACATTGCAGAGTGCTCAAAGGCAGTGTGTCTTTTTTTTTTTTTTTTTTTTTTTTTT
>Ga0065711_1047214_pt1 | contig 12458 bp, 9 predicted proteins | sample Hoacrofraction12_FD_59098 | JGI IMG/M metagenome (GOLD analysis project Ga0065711, IMG submission 59098) | Hoatzin crop microbial communities from Cojedes, Venezuela - Epithelial fraction 12 v2 (version 2) | ecosystem: Host-associated > Birds > Digestive system > Esophagus > Crop | place... | reverse complement strand
CCCACATCAGGCATTCAGCAAGGGCAATCTGTATCCCTCCAAGCTGCAGGATATAGAGCAAGACATAGGAGTTAACCCCATTTTGTGTGTTCCTCCTGGTTTGTTTTATCCCCCCACACTGGGAGAGGGACCTCATGGCTCTCCCATATGCTGGATCCAGAGCATGTGGCAAAAGAGAATATCTCTCCCTTTAAAAATCACTGTCTTGAGAAATGAGGATGAATAAAGCCGCTGTGGAAAAGCGAAGCAAAACAGAAACACTTGCTTCTGCCTCTGTATCAAAGCTCAGCTTTAATGCAACAGCAAAAAGTCCACTATCCCACACTGACTACAATTATATTTTCATTTGTCCTGACTTGGCTGTGACCTGTTCTTGCTTAATGTGAAGGTAGTGTGGTGAAAAATCGGTATAACCCTATGAGAGTGGCTTTTGCCTGATTTTTTTGCAGGGGATTCATTAACTCCTAACACTGTTGCCTTCCACCTGAAACACCTCTAATCCACCATCCCTCCTGATAGCTTTTCTTGTAATAACTGTCCACTGTTCACTCTGTGGCTCTTTGATCAGCAGCTGTTTGGGAAGGGTCCTCTAATTCTTTGATCCTTTTCACTTCAAGTAATTTATTAAAGGTAATTCTTTTGGGCACACAGTCTCTCGAGTCCAGCATCCTCTGTCTAACACGGTGATTTAGAGGAAGGTGGAAGGAACCCAGATGAGGGATAAAACATCTTGGAATACAGTTTTCTCTACAGACCTGTATTTACAATCTGAGTCATAGCACAAACCTGGAGCCCCTTACAGTGTGATTAGATACTTTTAAAGCTCATCTGCAGTACTTTGGGCTGTCCTAAGAGACTGATTTAATGCCCAGATGTGTTTTTGTTTAAGCTCCTGACGCCAATCAAACCTGCTGCAGTGATTTCCACAGCAATTTTTGTCACATCCATTAATGGAGAGAGGGACTATCATCCCATTAGAAGCTGTGGGAAAAGGTGGCCTAGGAAGAAAAGGACTTAAATCAAAAAGAGCCATAGATGCGTTAGAGGAGGAGGGGAGAATTTATTGAGAAATTATCACTAAGGTCTTAGTTACCAAATTATTTATCTGTGCATTGTTTTCCCTGTCTGTAAAACAGGATAATTGTGCGAGCTTTTTAAAATGTTTTGAGCCTTGGGTATGAATAATTACATTAAAAATCTAGACAGAACACTAATTATTGCTACCATGAAATAAGACACACACCATATCCTATCAATAAGCAGAACTTAAAACAGAAGGCCCAGAATTCTGAGAAAATTTTCCGAAAGATAGCCTTCCTCAGAAACCCTATTTTATAGAATTTTATTTTATTATCTATTTCTGTTGTAATTTTTACAAAACCTGTTTTTAAAACATTGATATTTTCTACAAAACTGAATTTTGATGCTTCAGTCCAGTCTAATAATAACTCTTGCTTTACTCTGAGTGGACGCATGAGGATAAATAATCTAATAAATAGAACGTACAGTGTCATTCCAGAAATAGGGGCCAGAAAAATATTTAAAACAAACAGACTTTTATAGCAGTGTAATGTTGCTGAGTTTAGCTCTTCTCACGCTCCCAATGCACAGAGGCCCAGATTCAACCCACCTGGTTTTAAGCAATGAAATGGAGTACCTATATTATGGGGCTATTCAGCTTCCATTAATGAATGATGAGTGCCTTCCAGGGACAATTCAGCTCATCAGTGGCCTGACTTGCCATCTGGAGGTCCCTGTTTCTCATTATTGATTTCGGCAGGACCAGGGAAAATACTGGTGGTAAGAGCCTACATTTGGACAGGACGAATGTAAACCTCTGCTTGGTTAAAACATCACTCAGACATGAATCAACTGCTCTCTAACTTACAAATAACAGTATAGCCATGTGTTGACAGTCACACAGACTTCTTATGGGCTGAAGTTGGTCTTGGTAATAGTTTGCCTTGGCTTCCTAGCAGATGGGTCATTAATGTGATTGATACTGATATCACATCATCAGAGCTAACTTAGCTGGGCTATTAAAACTAATTGCTGGTCAGGATGAGCCAGAAACAATTAGCAAGAGACACTGATTATGTCAGAGGGGATTTATCCTTCGATCAGCTTGAAAGACGTCATAGCTTTCAACACTTCTGGCACCTTGGTTGAGTGGCAGCCAAACCGAAGGCTGGGCAAAGAACTTTGAGGCAATTCAGCATAAATAATGAAGTCAGCTAAGCAAGTGGGTTAAATCTGTCCATATTTATTCAGTCAATTTTTTCCTTCACTATATTGGGCTGTGGAAAGCTTAAGAAACCACTGCTAAACAAAGGTGTGAGAAGCAGAAGGGGTTGTTTAAGAATATTTATGTAATGTCTCAGTAGAGTGACATCTTCGTACTGTCTCTTCAGGGTATGATCTGATGAGCTTGTGGATAGCAACTGGGGGGAAAAAAATAGTTGCAATTTGTTCTTCCAGAAAAGTAAGGTGCTACTAGCAAAAGGGGATTTCCTGAAGGGACTTTTCCAAACCAGTGGTAGGTCTGACACTGCAGTATTGCAGATTTTGGTGATGGAATTACAATTTATATTTTTTTTACTGAGCGCAGTAGTGGAGTCCTGACTAATTGCAGGTATTACAGGATCGCATTATACTTCCCCCACCACACTACTTATTTTAGCCCTGAGGCAGCAGTTATATTCTATCTGGGGCTATTACATTTTACCTGCATTTGAATTTTTCTGCACTTCACAGTAAAGCCAGGAAGAACTGCTAGTTTGGCCTCTGGAGCATGTTCATCTGCCATTAGATGTGTACAGTCTCTCACACATGAAAGATGTCCTATGAAGGCATATGAGAACCTAGAAATAACATTGGTCTCCTGGTGCACTGCATCTGGTGCCCTGTTGGCAATGGCTGCCATGTCTCCAAATATCTTTTCAAATAAATGAGCTTCCTGTTTTACATAAATAGTGTTTGCCCCTGTTTCTCCAAATGGAAGGCTGTTCTAATCAGCTGCAACCTCCTTTTATTTTCTCTCCTGCATTTATGCATAGCTAATTTAGGTCTATTTGTTCTTTAGCCAGTAATGTCCTTTAGTTCAAATGGTTCTCATTCCTTGGCTTTCCCTCTCAAGTGTATTTATAGACAGCAGTCAGTTCATGCCCAGCCATTGCTTTGTTCAGCTGCATGAACTTAGCTCACATAGTCATCTCATTACATCAGAGAGGGTCTCCTTCCCCTGAAAACCCTCATAGTCTTTCTTGCACAGGGTCATGGTGGAGTTTGTTCTTTGTGAGCACAGGTGATTGGAGCTGCACGTGATGTTCCACAAAAAGTTGTACTTGAGACATGAATTATATAATTCATTCTTTATCTCCTTCTAAAATATCAATGACTACATCCCATGGTGGCATTTGTCACACGAGCATGGTTAACTGTAACTAAAGTGGAGGCATCTATCCTGGCACAAGTTACTCTAGACTTCGTTGTCCCAATGTAGTGAGTCAATAAAGTCAGAGCTGTTTAAGGTCTTAATTGTTATTTTCCACTAGAAGAGGACACCAACATTTGGTTAGATGATTCATGTTATTGACTCTGTCAATACAGGAAGTCAATCTTTATTGACTAAAAAGGGAATCTGGGGTGATTAGCCTGTGATCATCTGTGTTGCAGACAATGAATGTTAAATGTGAGAAATCTCGCCTCCCTGAGTTTGATTAACAACCTCAGAACTTTCTTCTCCATCATTTCCAGCTGACCAACTCCCTCGAGCACATGTTCTTACTACTGGTCCTTGCCACCCATGCTATATTTCAGAGCAGATTTTGCTCTCCATGCCTCTGATCCTTTTCACCCTCCTTTTTTCATTCACATCTTCACTGTCACAGTGAATTCCACAAGGGACACTGCAAAGTTCTGGCATGAAGCTCTTTGACCTGTAATGGGTTGGAGAACAGATGAAATGACAATGAGCTCAGAATAACAGGTTATATGGGGCTGGAAGGGAACACTGGAGGCCTGCTCCAACAACATCCTCAAAGCATGGCTTGAAGGTAGTCCCATCTTCCAAAAGTCAGATAAGGTTGGTCAGGAGTCCAGTCAAGATTTAAACGTTCTACAAGTATGGAGATCTCACGACCTGTCTGGGAACCTTCCTTAATGTTTGCCCACACTTATGCTGATCTTTTTCCCCACTTAATAGCAAATCATAATTTTTCTTGTTGGTACTTGTGTCTGCAGCTGCTTGTCCTTTTGCTTTGCACCACTGAGAAGATAGCTACAGTCAGTGAATGATGGTTTCTTCTAAGCTCAGCATGTATTAATACACTTTATAGTATCTGGAAGTGGGTAAGGGATATTATTATTCTAAACAAAATTAAAACCATATTTCCATATTGGATCTAAGCTAAAGCAGTTTTGTCATTTCCTTTAGATCATGAACATATCATTTTTGTTAATAGTGAAATACTTTTCACCTAGAGCACTATTATAGCCAATTTAAAATTGTAGCACAAAGAAAGGAGTAAGGAATGGTGTAGGCTTTCTTCTAAAAAGAAGAGCAAGAGAGAAAGCATAAAGAAAGTATAGACTCCTAAAACATGTGGATCAGATAATTTATTTGGACAACACCAAGAGCTTCAAGAACACTTCTAAGGTATTAGAGGCTTGGAAAAGTACTTACGTAAGCTAGTCACTAGTTAGGTCTTCGGTTAACTTCCTCAGAGTGCTCAGATCCGAGATACCATGTTAACAAGATTAAACAGACTTTTAAAAAAATCTATCACAGCCTCAGTTGACACTGCACATAACCCAAAATGAATTAGTATATTTCATGGTTTTTGTCTATATTTGCTAGTGCTTAATGCGATCAAAGCTTCTTCCCTCTGTTGCAGAGTAGCAAAGAAGAGGGGAAAAAACTATTACATTTTGAGAATGTACAATCCTAAAACTTAGGGCAAATATAGTATCATAAGACTGTGTCAACCTGCCAATATCCATTTAAGCCAAAGTTGCACAGTTCATACCAGGAGAGAAGGGAGGTAGGTAAGTTGTGGGTGGATGAAACTTCTATTTGGGTACACTTCAGGGTGCAGCAATAAACTTTAACACAACCGCAAACTAAATCCAGGACCAAATCCAAGGAGCTTTCTACACTGGGTTTATAAGCCATCCAACAGCTACTGCATTACCATTTAAAATTACTGGTCTGGGGACACTAACCCCAGAATATTTTTAAGCAGAAGTAATACTTAAAGTGTGTAAGCAGCTGTAGCCCTTTGGACACATCAGCTCCCCAGTGCTGTGGTGGCAGGGTGACTGCTGGGAACACAGACATGCCACACGCCACTTCGCTGTCTCCGCACCCACCCGACTAATTGCTGTCTGTCCAGGAGGAGGTCACAAGGCCGTAGTTAAACCAGTAGTGGGGTACAGACTAGGGTTGGACTAGATGATCTCCAGAAATTCCTTCCAGCCCCTACCATTCTGTGATGTACCGGTCTGGAATGGTAGAGACAGATCCTTTTGGAAGGTGGGCTTTTACTAAGTGGTGGGATAAGCGCCTAGATAGAACCTTATTCATTAACTTCTTGGTCTGGATAAAAGGTCATAGAATCATAGAATCACAGAATGGTTTGTGTTGGAAGGGACCTTAAAGATTACCTAGCTCCAGCCCCCCTGCCATGAGCAGGGACACCTTCCACCAGACCAGGTTGCTCAAAGCCTGATCCAGCCTGTCCTTGAACATTACTAGGAAGGGGGCATCCACATCCTGTTCTAGCACCTCACAACCCTCATAGTAAACTATTTCTTTCATACATCTTTCTTGCAAGTCCATGTCAAAGTCCTGATGCTGCTTGAATGCTTCACTTATATTGCTTTTGATCAGAAGCATTGCTATTCCCATCCGCAGCTGGGATGTTTACTTGCACCCCTCATTTTAAGGAAAGATATAATAAGGGAGGCTAAAAAGAGGGTTAGTTCTGGGAGACACACAGCTCAGAAAGGGAAGATTCTGGAAAGGCTGTGAGTTGGAACAGAAACTTTTATTCAAGTATATCACTTAGTAAGAATTATGTTATTAGCGATATGAATTATTTCTCATTTTTAAAATCTTGGATGAAAATATGTAGACTTTTTTCCTTCCTTCTGCTCTATTTTGCTTTCTTTTTTCTCATTCTTTGTTCAATTTTTTCCTACCTAAAAGGATGCAAACAGAAGATAAAGGGGAGAAAGAAGAAAAGTTACTTTGAAAACCTATTTTTAACTGAATTTGAGAAAAGGGAATTCTGTTTGACTTCTCCTTTGCAAAAAAAAAAGCAAACAAGAATAGGTTTACGACTTTCTCATGAAAACCATTTTATCAACAGTCATTGTGGCTGTCTGCAAGAGAGAGATCACCTCTTATTTCCAGCTGCACCTGTGTCCTGAAGGTTTTGGTATATGTTCTTTAATGGCACTGTTTTATGCTTGTGCTTCCCTGGTTTTTTGAGGCATCTTTGTTTTTCCAGCTCAAGACCAAAGTCCAAACTAACCAACTGGGAAAAAATTGAAAAAGGAGAGAAGACACTTCAGAAGCAGTGAACACAGGCTTCCATCTAATATATGTAATATATTTATTTTTTATTGTTTTGTTTATTTCTCTGCTATTCTTTTTAATTAGAATACCAATTGGTTTTCCATCATCAAGAAAAACTAGGTTCCAATCAGCAGAGTCTGGAATATTAAGTAGATTTAAAGTTTTTATATGGAACCCATAACAATGTTAATATTAAAATGTCATCAGTCTCACTGAGATACATAATGAGCATGAAATGAACACATTTTCTTTTTAATCCCCCTCCTTTTGCAGATCCAATTTAAATTACAAATGTTCTTGATAAAAATTGCACAGACTAATTCGGATATCACAGGCAATTATTTCCAGTTTGGTGAGGAAAAATAATACTCCAAAAAGCAAAAAAATTTGGAGAGGACTTTCAAACCGAGCATGGTGGGTGTGAAGAATTCCCCACCCACATGGGTCCATCAAGAGGGGCAGTTTAAAAAAGCTAAATACTTCTCTCTTTGAAATGGGTTCTCTCTCGGGGGAGCAAATCCAGATTGGCTCGTCTTTATCAATTTCTCCTCTGAATAAGTATGTTCTAGAACAAGACAGCCTTGCTTCAAGTGAATTTTAATCCATTTCAGAGACTCATATGTCATATGACTTATTTACTGTGGAACAACAGCATCTGTAAAGTGTGTTAATTAAGAATGTTTTTTCTGCTTTAAATTAACATCATGACTCTATCTAAATGAACTTTGATGTGCATATTCTGTACGCTGTGAATGAACTTTGCTCTGTGTTTCCTAATATAAAGGGGTGCATTTAATACCAGCTTGACAGGTTTTCAAACACTCATAGCAACAGGGTTATTTGAGGTCTGCAGCACTGAAAATGATATTGTCACTATACAGAGCTAAAGTAGTACTGCTTTTCATGTGGATATGGTTATACCTCTGGAGAAGTACTTATATCCATACAGATAATGCCTGAAAAGTAGGGAGAAAATCAGAACAAGTGGCAAATAAATTAGTCTGAATGCTTTCCTAGTCTCTGCAGCATGAATTTTGCATTAAAGAATGTCCAGCTGTGGTAATTATACCTATAATTAAAGTAGGGCTTAAAGGTTAATTTCTTCATGGCAGGCTCTATCTTTTTATTAGCTGATCATATAAACTCATCTATACATACTTATTCTGTAGCATCCAGAACAATAAGGGCATTGATATTGCTTGCTACTGCAATAAAAAAAAAGCTGTTAAGAGACTTTGGTGTTGTAGTTCCAAAGAATGCAACAATTAATGGAAAATCAGGAGAAGGGGGATAACAAGGCGAGTGAGCAACTGGAAAGTACTGAGCTCTGCCTGGGGGCAGATGAAGAATGAGTTGAGACCTTATGGGTTACAATTAAGAGACAGGCTCATATGGTCCACACTGTCGTGGGTGTGTACTACAGGCCACCTGACCAGGAGGAGGAAGTTGATGAGGCTTCTACAGGCAGCTGAAAGTAGCCTTACAGTCACAGGCCCTGGTTCTCATGGGGGACTTCAACTACCCTGACATCTGCTGGGAAGACCACACAGCCAGGCACACGCAGTCCAGGAGCCTGCTGCAGAACATCGATGATAACTTTCTGGTGCTGGTGGCGGAGGAGCCAACAAGAAGAGGCATGCTGCTGGACCTTGTACTGACAAACAGAGAGGGACAGGTTGAGAATGCGAAGGTTGGAGTTTGCCTTGGCTGCTGTGACCATGAAATTGGGGAGTTCAGGATCCTGCATGGAGGAAGCAGGGCGATAAGTAGGATCAAAACATTGGACTTCAGGAGAAATAACTTTGGACTCTTCAAGGAGTTACTTGGAGGAATCTCATGAGTCAGGGCTCTAGAAGGTAGGGGGGTCCAAGAGAGCTGGTCCCTGTTTCAGCATTACTTCCTCCATGCTCAGGATCCGTGCATCCCCCTGAGCAAGAAATCTAGCAGAGGAAGCAGGAGACCCGCAAGGATAAGCAAGGAGGTTCTAACAGAACTCAGATGGAAGAGAAAGGCCTATGGAATGTGGAAAGAGGGACAGGCCATTTGGGAGGAATACAGGAATGTTGTCAGAGCATGCAGGGATGCAAGGAGGAAGGCTAAGGTCCACCTGGAATTAAATCTGGCAAGGGATGTCAAAGACAACAAGAAGGGCTTCTTCAACTACATCAGCAGCAAATGAAAGACTAGGGACAATGTGGGGCTGCTGCTGAATGAGGTGGGTGTCCTGGTGACGGAGGATGCACAGAAGGTGGAGTTACTGAATGCCTCCTTTGCTTCAGTGTTCAGTGCTAAGGCCGGGCCTCAGGAATCCCAGGCCCTGGAGGTAAGAGAGGAAGCCTGCAGAAACAATGACCATCCCTTGGTCGAGGAGGATTGTGTGAGAGATCACTTAAGCAATCTGGACACCCACAAATCCATGGGCCCTGATGGAATACACCCACGAGTGCTGAGGGAGCTGGCAGATGTAATTGCTGAGCCAATCTCCATCCTCTTGGTCCTGGAGGATAGGAGAGGTGCCCGAGGACTGGAGAAAGGCCAATGTCACTCCAATCTTCAAAAGGGGCAAGAAGGAGGACCAAGGTAACTACAGGCCGGTCGGCCTCACCTCCATCCCAGGAAAGATGATGGAGCAGCTCATTCTGGATGTCATCATTAAGGAAGTGGAGGACAAGAAGGTTATCAGGAGTAGTCAACATGGATTCACCAAGGGGAAATCATGCCTGACCAATCTAATAGCTCTCTACGATGGCATGACTGGCTGGGTAGATGAGGGGAGAGCAGTGGATGTTGTCTACCTAGATTTCAGCAAGGCTTTTGGTGCTGTCTCCCATAACATCCTCATAGGCAAGCTCAGTGACTGTGGGCTAGATGAGTGGACAGTGAGATTGACTGAGAAATGGCTGAATGGCAGAGCTCGAAGGGCTGTCAACAGCGGCACTGAGTCTAGCTGGAGTCCTGTAACTAGTGGTGTCCTCCAGGGGTCAGTACTTGGCCCAGTCTTGTTCAACTTCTTCATCAATGACCTGGATGAAGAGTTAGAATGTAGCCTCAGCAAGTTTGCTGATAACACAAAGCTGGGAAGAGTGGTAGATACACCAGAAGACTGTGCTGCCATTCAGCGAGGCCTGGACAGAATGGAGAGTTGGGCAGAGAGGAACCTGATGAAGTTCCACAAGGGCAAGTGCAGGGTCCTGTACCTGGGGAGGAACAATCCCATGCATCAGTACAGGCTTGGGGCTGACCTGCTGGAGAGCAGCTCTGTGGAGAGGGACCTGGGTGTCCTTGTGGATGACAGGTTGACCATGAGCCAGCAGTGTGCCCTGGCTGCCAAGAAAGCCAATGGGATCCTGGGATGCGTTAGGAGGAACGTGGCCAGCAGATAGAGGGAGGTTCTCCTCCCCCTCTACTCTGCCCTGGTGAGGCCCCATCTGCAGTACTGTGTCCAGTTCTGGGCTCCCCAGTTCAGGAAAGATGAAGAGCTACTGGAGAGAGTCTAGAGGAGGGCTACAAGGATGATGAGGGGACTGGAGCATCTCTTCTACGAGGAGAGGCTGAGGGAGCTGAACATGTTTAGCCTGAAGTAGAGAAGACGGCCTATAAATACCTTAAGGGTGGGTGTCAGGAGGATGGGGCCAGACTCTTTTCAGTGTTTCCCCTCGACAGGACAAGGGGCAAGGAGCACAAACTGAAGCACAGGAATTTCTGTCTGAACTTGATGAAGAATTTTTTCCCTCTGAGGGTGACAGAGCACTGAAACAGGCTGCCCAGAAGGGTTGTGGAGTCTCCTTCTCTGGAGATATTCAAAACCCACCTGGAGGAGGTCCTGTGCAACCTGCTCTAGGTGACCCTGCTTTTGCGGGGGGTTTTGACTAGATGGTCCACAGAGGTCCTTTCCAACCCTAACATTCTGTGATTCCATGATTTTAAATGGATCATGGTTGGACACCTACAAATGTGAAGGCAGGAAGTTGTAAAAGCCTGTTTACACTGGGGGAAAAATAATCATTTCAGCAGTTTAGATAACTAGACACGGCAATAGTCTGTCAGAAGCTGTAGGGTGTTCTTGTCATCCAGGAGTTGTTGGATCCAGGGGATAAAATCCTCTAGCTTGTTTTATCCTGGGGATCAAAATAGAAAAATCTCAAAAAGTTTTGACATGCATCTAGTTCTAGATTTCCAGGACACAGAGTAAGCTATCCACAGGAGTAGCCATATTTCGTTTTGTTCCAGCAGATGCTTTTTTTCTGCCAGTCTGATATCCCGAAGACATATTGAAATGAAAAATTCTTTGTTTTCTCACACAGTTCTAAGATGCTTTCTGTCCTGATTTAGAAATTGGTAATGATGAATTATGCTCAGTACCCCTTAAAAGAATTCTTTTAATTGATATTATTCAATAGTAAAAAGAAACTTGAATTAGATTCCTTCTTTGAATTTATCTAGCTTCAGTTTCCAGATACATGCTGTCATACGTTTTTTGGCTAGGCTAAATAGTCTGGTCTTGATGTAAATTCTTTAAGACTGATCAAACGATTTCTTGACCTTCTCTCTGATAAGTAGGCTCTGTTCTTTTCCTTTTAAGCCAAAGCCAATCCTTTAATGATTCTCATAGCCTTTCTCTGAACCCTCTCCAATTTACCGACTTCTTTCTGTTGTAACCCAGGCCATAATCTCATCAGTGAAAAATGCAGAATTAACGCAACCTTGGCCAAACTGAGGATCCATGTTTATGCCTCAAGGAATCACATTAGCCCTTTCTGGCTCCTGCACTGAAGTAGGAGCTCATATTTGGCCGATTATCCGCCATGAGTCTTTCTCAGTGTTACTGCTTTGTATAAGACCCATAAAGAATCAATCCACTCTGTATGTTAATTTGTAGGATGGGGTCAGCCCCTGATGGATGACTGATCTGCCTTGTTTGCTCTTGTATGTCAAGTTTGTCCTCACTGAAATATACACTATTTGTCTGAACACAGTTTACCCAATGATCCATGTGTCATCATATTGATAAACCCATTCTTCTTACTTAGTGTCCCCCAAGCTTAGTGATATCTATAAATTTTGATAGCTAAATTTTATTCCTGGCAATGAACCAGGAGAAAACATTTGATAATGAAGGGCCAAAAAATGATCTCTTCAGAGGTCCATTATAACTAATTATTTTGGACTGGATTGACAGAGCCTACATTGTCTTATAGAAGAACAGTTGCAGAGAGGATTTCCCATTTCTTGATCTACAGTGCAAGACAGCTCCAAATCTGTTTTATGCTGAGGAGATGACTGTTTTCCTTCCAAAATCAGAGAGATGCAAGCTGATTAAATAAGAACTTCAAATACACAAAGACGTCATCCTCCAAGAAGAAGACATAATGATGTAGTAGCACGGGCTAAAGACAGCAGCCCACTCTACGAGTGACAGGACTGAGCTGTGTCTACCTGGCAGATGCTTTCAAGGGATAACTATCAGCCTTTACCTCTCTGCCTGGTCAGAACTTGATGTCTTCTCGACTCATTCTTCATCCGTCCCCAGGCAGAGCTCAATACATTCCAGCTGCTCCCTCACATACAGAGCAACTCCATCACCTCGCCTTGTTGGCCTGTCTTTCCTGAAGAGTGTGTAGCCACCCATGGCAGCATTCCAGTCGTGTGAGCTGTCCCACCATGTCTCAGTGACTGCAAAGAGATCGTGGCCCTGTGACAGCATACAGATCTCTCATTCTTCCTGCTTATTACAGCGACCAGCACTCTTGGACCCCCCTGTCTTCGAGAGCCCTGGCCCACAGGATTCCTCCCAGTAGCTCCTTGAAGAGGCCAAAGTTAGCCCTCCTGAGGTCCAAGGTTTTGATCCTGCTTATCACCCTGCTTCCTCCACGCAGGA
>Ga0065711_1047213_pt1 | contig 12458 bp, 19 predicted proteins | sample Hoacrofraction12_FD_59098 | JGI IMG/M metagenome (GOLD analysis project Ga0065711, IMG submission 59098) | Hoatzin crop microbial communities from Cojedes, Venezuela - Epithelial fraction 12 v2 (version 2) | ecosystem: Host-associated > Birds > Digestive system > Esophagus > Crop | place... | reverse complement strand
CCCGGGAAGAGCGGCAGCTCCTCGCTCCGGAGATGGGAAACCCACACCCCCCCCCCCGGCCCCGCCGAAAGAGGCAGCAGGGGCCGCGTCCTTACTTGGTATCGTCTGTCACCTCCACCTCGGTGGGGGCTGTGATGGGGGCGTTCGAGTGGCCTGCCGTCGGGTCGTCCGTGTTCAGCTCGCCGTTGGTGGAGCTCATCACCTGGGGAGAGGCGAGCGTCAGCGCGGGGGGACACGGCCCAGTCCTCACCCTCGTCCCCCCGCCCCACAGCAGCCCCGGGAGGTGGCACGGCCGCCCCCTGACCTCCCCGGGACGGGACCCTCGCCCAGACAGCGGTGCTCAGCCTCGGCGCTCAGCGCTCCCGAGCAGCCCCATCACACGGAGGGGTTCGGTCCCGCTGGCTTTGCTGGGAGGGTCCCGGCTCCTGGGAACCCCTGCAACAACCCCCCGGGAGAGGGGCTTGCTGGCAGCCAGCCCCACCGTGCCCGGCAGACACGTCCCCTCAAAGCTGTCTGCTCCAAGGAGACCCTGCCATGGCCGAGCAGCTGGACACGGCTCCTGCTCCCCAGCCCCAAGCCCCAGCACCAGTGGGACTCGGCCCAGCGCCCGCCCCAGGGGGCTCCTGCCAGCCTGGAGGTGTCCCTGGGCTCCCGCCCACTCACCAGGGCAGCGGGGCCATGTGCGGTGCCATGGCTGGGAGGAGACCCAGGCTACCAAAGCAAGGACAGGGTCAGCAGAGGCAACTGGGACTTGCCTGAACCTCCCCCCTCTCCTGTGCCCGCTGCCCCCAGGCAAAGCCGGGAGCTGCCAGGGCTGCGCAGGCCAAGGGAACGCCAAGCCGCTCGTCCCCGTACCCAGAGTCACAGAGGAGCTGCCATCCAACAGCCACAGTGCCCAGCCGGCACGGCTACATCAAGCTACAGCCCCCCGAAAGGAGCCCGGAGACCCCGGCGCGTCACCAAGACCCCCCTGCAGTGCCGGGCGCAGGCGGGGGCCAAGGGAAGGTGTGCGGAGTGGGAGCAGGGAGCAGCCGCCGCGGCAGGGAGGGGACGCGGTACGGGAGGAGCGGGGCAGAGCACGAGCCTGCCCCACGCTCTGCCCCGGCCCCGCGACGGCAGTGCCGGGAGCCAGGCCCAAGCCCGGGACCGAGCAGCAGCAGAGATTCACCGCGGAGCAGCGAGGAAGGAGCAGCAGCGGCGGGACGGCGGCAGAGCCGGAGGCAGCAGCGCAGGCCCAGCCAGGGACGCGCACCCAGGGCTGCCCCGCCGGCCCACGAGCGGCCGAGGGCAGGCGGCTGCCGGGGCGGCGAGCACGGGGCCGGCAGCACGAGAGCAGGGCCGAGGCGGGGAGACGAGGCCGAGGACTGCCCAGCGCGAGGGGGGAGAAGCAGGGCTCGAAGCCGTCGCTCCCGTCGAGGAGGAGCAGGGAAATCCCCACTCGGGATCAGGCAGCACCGTCTGGCACCGCGGGGCAGAACCCGATGACCGCCCGGCTGCTCGCGCCACTGCGTGACACGGAGCCAGCGCTTCACCCCCCTCCGGCAGCACCAAGGGAGCCCAGCAGCGAGCCACCAGCATCACGGCCCACGGGCACGGGACAGCGCGGAGAGCGGGGCTGATGGCCCGGCTCTGCGGGCAGGTCGCGTGGCGCAGGTCGGCTCTGGTCCCCCCCGTGCCCGCCCCTGCCCTCGGCGCGTGGTTGCATGTACCTGGACGGACCCCCCGAGCCTGCCGGCTGCCAGGTGAGCTCCCACGGGCTCCTCGGCAGGCTGCCCACCGGCCTGAGGATCCCACACCTCCGTCCCCTCGGGCGGCTGCTCGCGACAGGCAGGAGGAACAGAATGAAAAGAAACAAAAGAAAAGAGGAAGAACGGGAAAGAGAAGGGAGAGGTGGAGGGCAGGGGCAGGGAGAAGAGTGGCAAAGGGAGTCGAGAAAATAAGACATGCAAAAGCAAAACCATGACCGGAGCAGCTAGAGTTTGTGGTTGCGGAGGGCACCCGCGCGGCACTGTCCCAGCAGCTCCCAGCGCTGTCCCTGCGGTGACACCGCAGGTCTGCGTCCCCTCTGCCACGTCCGCACGTCCACGCACGCCCAGCAACGCAGCCGGGCTCTGCCCCGCGCCGGCTGGGACAGCAGTGCCGCTCGCTGCCCGGGGAGATGCCGCCGGGGCGAGGCGACGCCACCGGCCGCTCTCCTGCGAGCGCCGCGACCCGAGGCCAACGCGGGGTCTCCGCGGGGCGGCTGCGAGGAAGCGAGCTGTGCTGCTCCTCGAGGGCTCCTCGGCTGACCCCGCGGCCAGAGCCTTGCCCCGGTGAGCACGGCACGGCCCCTCTGCACCCCCGGGCTGGAAGCGGGAGCGTTGCTGTTCCCGCTGCCCTCGGGAAGGGGCCGTGCAACATGGCGTTCCTTGGATGCTGGAGGCAGAGAGCGGAGCTTACTGGGAGCAAGTTCCCAGAACGAGCCAGAGGCGCTTGGAAGTCGTCACCCTCTCCCTGAGGAAGCGCTGCCCAGCCCCCGGCCAGCGAGAGCCAGGGTGCTCGGCCAGGAGCAGCCACGGGGCCGACACGTGGGTGGGGGAGGACAGGGTGCTGCCCGCTCGGCCCCAGCCCCTTTGCCGGTGCTCTGCTCCCCGTGGACGTTCACTTCACGGTGAAGCGCGTGAGGTTGGTGGTCCCACCGCCGCCTTTCCCACACCAGGGTGGGACAGGCCACGGCGCGGCGGGGGGCCGGGCAGCCCAGCCCCTCTCCCCCAGGCAGGGAGCTGCCCGCACAGCTCTGCCCGGCTCCCTGCCCCGCGCTGCTCCCGGCTCAGCCCCACCTGGCCTGCTGGTTCCCAGGCCAAAGCCAGCTTCTGGCTCCAGCTCAGGGCCACATGCTGCCAAGCTGCCCCTCGAAGCCCCCTGAGGCCCAGGCAGCCCCTCCTTTGTCCCGTGTCCCCATCCCACTGATAAAAGCAGCACCGTGAACAGAGCAGCAAGTTTCTCCCACGGGGATGCGGCACTGGGGACACTGTCCTTAGCGCAAGGTGGCTCGGCCTGTGCCGTGCCCACACCAGCCAGTGCCAAACCCTGCAGCTTGCCGGCTGAAGCCCAGGCCTGGCGCTCCCCCGCCATGCTACAGCCGCCCACGGCTGCTTCCCCCCGCTCCTGCCGGGCCGCCTGGCCCCAGGGCCGCTGCCCCGGTCCCCCCGCTAGCCACAGACCCAGACCTGCAGGCAGGAAGTCCTCCCGCAGACAGTGCTGGGGAAAAAAGGATGCCCCAGGACCTGCCCCAGGACCTGCCCCTGTCCAGAGGCCCTGCTGGGCTCTGTGGGGCAGCCGGCCGGGCTGTGCGTGGCCGCGGTGCCGTGCCCCGCCGGGGCGGTGTCGCCGCTCACCTGGTGTTTGGTGTGTGGCTGTGCTTTGTCTCTGTTCGGGGGCTGCACCTGCACCTCGCTGTGCATCGTGCCGATGGGGGTGGGCTGGGGACACAACAAGGACAACATCAGCCACGGCACAGCAGCCCTGCCAGCCGCCCCGCGCCCCCCGATCCAACCTCCGGCCACAGACACAAAACACCACAGGATCAGGGCCTGATCCCAGCCCCTGCCCCCACCCCACGCTTGGTGCGTGGCTGCAGCCAGCCCTGGAGGGTGCCCAGGGCAGAAAGCGAGGTGCCAACTCGACTGCCTGGTTGGGCTCCGGGAGCCTCAGATTTCTGTCACAGCTTTAATTCACCGGCGTGACAGCCCCAGCTTGGAGCTGGCTGCTGGCGCTTGGTGAGAACTTATGGAGCTGTTCTCTCGGGCACGGATGAGCGTGGCAGGGATGATTGCCAACCTGCATCCTCGCTGGCTGCTGCCGCAGCCCACCCTGGCTCCCCACCACGCTGCCCTGTGCCCCCGGCACTCCCCGGGGCCCAGCACCCTCTGCCCGGCCCCGCTCCCTCGTCGCTTACCAGCGGCTTCCCTGCCCAGTCGTATTCGTAGTCGAACACGTAACCGTTCCTCTCGAACAAGTCTGTGAAGAGCTTCCGCAGGTAGTCGTAGTCCGGCTTCTCGAAGAAATCCAGCCGCCGCACATAGCGCAAGTACGTGGCCATCTCCTCTGCGGGGACAGAGAGGGTCGGTTGGGGCAGGGGGACAAGATGCCAGGCCAGTGGGCTCCAGGGCCAGGGCCAGGCCACACAGAGTGCCCTCACCTGGGAAGTTCTCACAGAGCACCTCCACTGGGGTGGCTCTTTTGGTGTCGCCGATCTTCTGATACCTCTCCTTGAGCGTGTCAGCCTGGTAGAGACAAGGAGCAGGTCAGCACGAGGGCCACGCACGTCCCCAGCAGAGGGGAAGGCACTGGGTGCCATCAGACCACGAATGGTTTCTTGGTCCCCCTTATCCAGGTAACGGCGAGAGCTCATTCCCAGGGAACCTCCCATCTAGGGCAGGTCCAGAGGCCAAACACCAGGGAGAGCAGTTCCAGGACAGCCACTGTGAGAGCAGCCGGGATACCTGCAAAGCAGGGGGACACAGGGCAGGGGACACCTACAGCTGCTCGGCACAGCAAGGGCCTGGCGCAGAGCTCAGAGCAACACCCCCGGCACCGGGCGGGGTGACAACCCTCCAACACCCCGCAGCCACAGCTTTGCCCCGCACACCCAATGCCACCCACGCCAGGGCACAGCCGTGCCCAGGGACCGCAGGAGCTGGCCGTTACCTTGAGGCCTTGCCAAGGGAGGCTCCCGCGGAGGAAGTACATAAACATGTGCCCTAACGCTTCCAGGTCGTCCCTGCGGCTTTGTTCTGCACGGAGACAAAAAGACACACGGGCACATTCCCACTGTGGCTGCGTTCCCTGTCCTTGCCAGACCCTGCGGCACCCCAGTCCCCCGCCTAGAGCCCAGGCTGAAGAGTCTGTCCCCAGCCCCGGCTCTGGCAGAGGGAGCTGGCACCCTGCAGTCCCCTTCCCTCTCCCTTTCGGCCGAGAGGCAGGGCTGGCCTCACACACCTTTCCCAAGGTGGGTGTTGATGCTCATGTAGCGTGCTGTCCCTGTCAGGCTCTTGTGCTCTCGGTAGGGGATGTGTTTTTTGGTCTCAGGGTCAATATACTCTTTGGCCAGGCCAAAATCGATGATGTGGATGGTGTGCTGCCGCTTGCTGCCCGGCCGCCCCACCAGGAAGTTCTCTGGCTTGACGTCTCTGTAGATCAGGCTTTTGGTGTGGACGTACTCCATCCGCGTGATCTGGGGGCAGAAGGAGATGTCAGCACCACGGCAGAGATGGACCCGACTGCAGCCCCCCGCACCCTCCTCCCCTGGGCCTGACTCCGCTCCGATCACCGCGCTCCCCACCAACAACCCTGCTCCCTTCAGCCTGTATGTCACCCTGGGTCAACAGGACGGGCACAAGAGGTCCTCCAGCCCTGGGAGACAACCTCCGCCCGGCCGCATCTCTGACACACAGCGAAACGCTCGGCTGTGCTCGGAGAGGGGCTGCACAGGGGTGAGGGCGAGCCCTCCCGCACCAGGGAGAGGTACGGAGGGAGGCGGTCTGGGATGTGTCAGCAGGTCTGGGATGTGCACTGGCTCACCCCTCCCGTCCCTCCCCTTCCCTGGGGGGTCCCCACGCAGCCCGGCCACCGTCCCCACGCATCGCCCCGCTGCGAGCCACGCAGAGCGGCTGGCGAGGCGAGGTGCTGCGCTCACCAGCTGGATCGCGATCATCAGGACGGTCTTGAGCGTGAAGGTCCGATCACACAGATCAAAGAGATCTTCTAGGCTGGGTCCCAGCAGCTCCAACACCATGGCGTTGTACTTCCCACAGGGGCCAAAGTAGTAAACCTGAGGAATTCCTTCTGCAAGAGATGGGAGCAGGGTGCTGTCAGGGGTTTGTGGCAGCGCTGAGCAGCACACAGCCACACCGCCACGGCCGTGCCATCGCTGGAGCTGGGACAGGGGCTGCAGGCGGGGGGATGTCTCTGCACTGCCCTCCCTCCGTGCTGCAGACAGCCCGGCTCTGCTCTTGGCAGGAGGGCGAAGGAGGCAGCTCCATCTGCATCCCTGACGGCTGCAGGGGAGGTGGGGGGGAAAGAACTAAATAAAAAGGGATCAAAGATTAGACGTGGCTCTGTGTAAAATCGGCCTCTCCCAGCCGAGCAGATGGGCAGGAGCTGCTCAGGCCGGGGAGTGAAGTTGCAGAGCTGCATTTAGATTTACGGGCAGCGTCCCTCTCCTAGCTGCCTCGCCCGGCTGGCCGGCTCCCCGCAGCAGCTCAGACCGGCCCCATACCTGCATTGCCGAGCTGCTTGTAGAACCGATACTCCAGATGCAGCTGGGGGGCCCGCGATTTTATGGGTTCCTTGGAGGAGAGAAGGAGAACAGTTAGGGCCGTTGTAGGGAACAGGATGTTAAGGAGGTCTGGGTGTCAGACATCTCCTTCACATGCTGGCAGCAGCCGGACGGAGAGCATTTGGGGTTGAGAAAAACTGGTATAAAATGGAGATGAAGCCTCAGGGGATGACGAGAGAAAACCAGCCCATATGGGAGCCAGATCTCTCTCCCCAGAGAGATCTGGGTGCTGAGGTAGACATTAATGGGAGCAGGTATCAGTGGGGACCACCCTCTCCTGGAGGTCTCCCCGTCGCTGGCACCGGCAGAGCACAGCGCAGGCCGCAGCGAGGTCCTGGAGAAGCAAAGACCCAGCTCTCCTCTCCCCGGGCCCAGCTCACCCAGCCTGCAGCGGCGCACGTTGCTTTGCCTGCTCTCGGTTCCCAGCAGTGAGCACAGCTCCCCTGCGCGCCCGCCCGCCCGACCCACTGGCTCCAGCAGCCCGGGGAGGGGGCAGGATCTCCTTCCCAGCACCGCGGAGGGACTCACCAATTTGATAGCTACGTATTCATTCGTGTAGAGGTTCTTTCCTGCAGGGAGAGACAAGAAAAAGGCGACTGAATGCCAGCGAGCCTTTGCATGCACGCCACATCACACCCGAGGGCTCCTGGGCTGCGGAACATCAGAAGGTCCCGAACAGGTTTGGCAGCTCCCGCAACACATCAACAGGCCTGGAGGCAGGAGCAGGAGCGGGAACCCACGGTGGGGAGTGGCCACATGCCTGCTAATTACCCCCAGATGGGGTACGTGGGTTCCTCTGGAATCCAGGCTGCTGCGGCGCTGGGGCCAAGTCTGCTGGGAGGGGGCAGCGTCCCAGTCCAGGCCTGCAGGGATGTGACTGGCCAAGACTGGGACTTGCAGCTTCTCCCAGGGCCGGGGGACGCAGCGAGCCCACGCAGAGGGTGGCAGGGAGGAGCACGGGGGCAGCTCTGAGGCACCGCAGCTGGCAGTGGGTCCAAGACACCGCAGGTAGGTGGAAATCCCTTCCCCAGGGCTGGGCTCACTCCTGGGGATGGCACCTGAGCGTTTGTGTCCACACACACGTGTGTGTGTGTCTGTGTGCACACGTGCGTGGCTCGACCTCATCCTTCAGGATGCTCCCACCCACCCAAGGGTGCAGGGAAGCCAGGAGCAGACCCACAGCACGGCCCAGACTGTACGAGGAGGAGCCAAAGGCCCCGATGTGCTGCGGGGACGGCCAGACGACTGCCTCTCAGTGCCCAGGAGAGCTGCAAGGGCACCCATGCCACCACAAAGCCCTGGAAATGACCTCCTAGAGAGCTCAGAGCCTCCACGGGTGTTTTCACAGCCATGTCTACAGAAAGGTTGAACTAACAGTGTCTGTACACCCCCTGCTCACCCCAGAGAGCCAGCAGGGCACAAGGAAGGTGTTGCATAGAATCACAGAATCATTATGGTTGGAAAAGACCTCGAAGATCATCAAGTCCAACTGTCACCCCAACACCACCATGCCTGCTAAACTACGTCCCCAAGTGCCACATGTACACGTTTTTTGAACCCCACCAGGGATGGGGACTCCACCACTGCCCTGGGAAGCCTGGTCCAATGCTTTACAACTCTTTCAGGAAAGAAATTTCCCTAATATCCGATCTAAACCTCCCCTGACACACCTTGAGGCCGTTTCCTCTCATCCTGTCACTGGTTACTTGGGAGAAGAGACCAACCCCTGCCCTGCTACAATCTCCTTTCAAGTAGTTGTAGAGAGCGAGAAGGTCTCCCCTCAGCCTCCTCTTCTCCAGACTGAACAGCCCCAGCTCCCTCAGCTGCTCCTCAGCAGACTGGTTCTCCAGACCCCTCCCCAGCCTCGCTGCTCTTCTGCATCTGGGCAGCATCAGTACAACCTCTGTCCCGGGTCCACAAAGGCAAAGCTTACAGAGGTTTGCAGAAATATCAGGGTGCCCCTTCTGCCAGAGCCCTTCAGGACACCGGGGAGATGGGAGTTAACCGCAGCAGATTCCCTTCCACGGCACGCAGAGCCAGCAGACACGCGATCCCACCGCCTGCCCTGCGCGTATCTGATGGAGCTGCATCTGTCTCCTCGGATTTTCTCCAAGCGATTTGCTCAGGGAACAAGCTCCTCCTGGCATAAGATTTCATCTGCTCTGACTGCTGCTCTCCACCTGAAGCAGCAATAAATCCTCGCTGGGTGACATCAGAGCCAGCTGCTGAGCGCCAGAGTCGGCAGCAGGATTACAGGAAGAGGGATGAATGGGAGATATTAATGGAGCAGCTCCTCCCAGGGATGGGTTCTTCAGCCAAGGAGGGGCTCAATCCTGCTGCCTCGCTGACCCTCTCCCATCCCAGGGTACCAACACCAAGTCACTTTGTCTCCTGCCTCTGTGAAACCAAATCTCTTCACAGCAACTGGGAAGCAGGTGATTCGGGAGGGAGAAACATCTGGCTAACATAAGCATATGCCGGACCCAGGGTTTTTGGCCCACCACAGACTGACGTCTCCTGGGCAGGAGGTGGGACATCCCCCAGACCCGTGCACAGCTCCAAAGAGCTCAAGGAAACCCTCCGTTCATTGGGAACTTGACCGGGGCAGGGAAGAGAAACCTTGATGGATCCCAGTGCAGGTCCCTTGCCCCCGCTGCGAGCCGTCACCTCCCAATGACTGGACGGGGACAGCAGGCAGCGAGCTGGAAGAGAGCAGGAGCGCGTGCAGGCAGCTTATCTTCCACGCACCAGGACCTCTGTGTTTTGCAAACAGTTGTAGGGGAGAGCAAAACAGCCCCACGCATCGGCTGGGACGCAGGGGCAGACAGAGCCCAGCCAGGCAGGCATGGCCCTACCCACGACAACGGCACAGGGTCCCTACATGCTCCCTGGCTAAGGTGGGCTCCAGCCTCAGGGTCACATCGCTCAGTCCACAAAAATCACTGCTGCCTTCCAGGCAGTCACATGCAGCCAGAAAACTCACTGCTGGATTTTCCCTGAGGTTAGGCTGGGTCTGAAGAGGGAAAAAAACAATATGGCAGGATACCTGCCACAGCGGCACTGCAAAACCAGCCCAGCACAGCCAGCAGGGAGAAGGGAAGGAGGCAGGAGCTGGGCTGTGCTTGGAGAGGTCCATCCTGGCCCTGTTACGTGGCCTCTGTCCTGTCCCCAGCACGCTGGCACTCCTGTGGCTCACTGGCACAGAAAGGCACCCACAAAAACACCCTGGGAGTTGGCAGCCCTCTCCCAGCCCAACAGATGAGCCCAAATCGCTTGACACGCTGCATCCCTTCCTGGAATGCTCAGAGGGCCCGGACAAAGCTGCTGGAGAAGATGGGGGAGCAGAGAGAGCATGGACCATCGCTGCTGTCTAAGCACCACAATCCTCTTTCCCTTGCCTGACAAAAAAAGGCACCAAGAGCAGAATGGGCCTATCACGAGGAAAAAAAAAGGCAACAGGAAAGAAAAAGTAACAGAGCAAGGTGGCAAAGCTGTGAGGTCCTTCCCCCGGCAGCCAGCCCACGCCGGGGACCTCCCCACTCCGGGGGCTCCCGGAGCCGCTCTGCCGAGCGCACTCACCAGCGGTGACAACTTTAACACCTAAAATGTGTCGGAGTCCATGGACCGCCCGGGGAGGACCCAAGCAGGCAGCACTGCAGGATTCACAGAGGAAAACGCCCTCTTGAAAGCAAAAAAGAGAGAGAAAAGCAGCAAGATGGATGGCAGAAAGCAAATATTTGTGTTTGCAGAGAGGCCTTTGCCCAGCTCGGCACTGGCAGAGCCTCCGAATCCAGCTGCCAGCACCTGCAAGACACGGCCTGGCCGATCAGAGCCGAGCCAAAGCCACCCATCAAAGCCACCCATCGGAGGAGGCCGCCAGACTCGGGGTCTGTATTGCATTTAAAAGCCAGACGTGGCTTTCTCTTCACCCTGTGCCAACACCCAAAGCGTCCCCCTCCCGCAGGCGCATCTGGCGGCGGTGGGGTCTGGCACCTGCTCCTGCACATCACCGCGCCGAGGAGCAGCCGGGCTCCCAGCCGGGTCCCCATCCAAGCGGCCACCCCTGTGCCAGCCCCTTGGCCGTGGCACGGTGTGGGGCACAGCACCACACTGAGCGTGCCGGAAGCCTCTGTGCGGTACAGCCCCGATCACACCTCGGCACTGGGACGGGTAACTTGGCTCCTCCGGTCCCCAGGCGACGCAGTCGAGGAGCGCGGGAGAAGGCAGCTCTGTGCGGAGGCAGCTGGGCACTGGCCCAGCACCGCAAGCACCGCAGCCCCGGCGACACAAGCTGCATCAGTCCAGGCAATGACAGTTCCTTGGAGCACTGGGTTTTAATACCATAAAAAAAAGAAAAAAAAAGTTATTTTAGAGTTTGACCTTCCTCTAGAGGAGGCTCTGAAAGCCCAAGAGCAAAACCAAGCGGGAGCCATTGGCAAGGGAGGCGAGAGGAGCAGCTCGCAGGCGGCGCGCGGGCTCTGCTCTCCCACAGCACACCCCAACGCTGCCCGGGAGCCAGCTCGGCACGGGGGGGTCTGCGGTTCCAAGCAGCCAGCCGCCGGTCAGTCCACCCGCACGTGTACGGAGCCGAGGACAGACAGGCGTCACACACCGCGTGCTGACCGCAGCCTGCATTTTCCGAAGGTACCTTCTGTGGCCACGGAGAAGTCACCGGGCAGAAGGCTGCAGGCCAGGGGTGAGGGCCACAGCTCGAGAGCTTGGGAATGTCCCCAGCACTCGCACGTGACCATTCAGCTGGGACACGGCCGCAGCCCAGCCATAGCAGTGACCTGCTGCTGGCTCATACACTGTGCAAAGACCCATCCTCCCATTTTCTTCCTTCCAAAATACTGGGTTTACTTTTAAAAAGTAAGTTAATTTCCAGCTTTTAACTTTGAGGGAACACAGCTGCTGCATTTCCAAGCTGCCTTTAGAAATGAGCGCACCAGGCTGGGGCGGGGGGTGAGCACAGGAAAGCTCCAAGAGCGCATCTGCAGAAGTTTATTGCAGGAAGAACTGTGGCAGCCACCTCCGCCGGGTCCCCAGCCCTCCCCGCTCCCCGGCTGAGGCTGCGCCGGGGCAGCAGCTCCAGCCTGGCCCCACCAGAGCAGCGGCCTCACGCCAGGCTCGGGAGGGGGCCGTCAGGGAGCTCCTTACCCAGGCAGCCCGGCAGGACAAAGAGCAGCTCCTGGCTCCGAAGCACGGCTCCGGCGCAGCCCTGCAGCAAGCAGAGCCGAGGGAAGGTGGCTTGCATGCCACCCGGCTGCTTTGGGCTCATTTTTTACCTTTCTGGTTAATGTCCGCGATTTCCTCCTCTCCTGGTTACCCCAGCCCATGCCAAAGCAGCACCGAGGAGCTGCTAAGAGGGGCCTGCTCTGACACACCCTGGCTGCGAGCAGTGCGTGCTGGCCTTGCTCCCAGGGGCAGCAGGCTGCAGGCTCCCACCGCTCGGCCGCAGCCCGGTGCCAGGGCACAGGAGCCACCAGCCACGCTCCAGCCAGCCCGCTGCCACCAGCTTCCTCCCACCCTGTGTTCCAAAGGGCAGCACCCAGCCCTGGCACGGACGAGGGCTGGCTGCCGGCAGCAGCCGGGCAGGGGTGCTGCCCAGCCAGGGCAGGGGGGAGCTCCGGGGGCTGCAGGCAGCGGGGGCTGCCCAGGGCTGCCTTTGCAAAGCCGCAGGAGGAGCGGGGCCGGCACTCGCCCATGGCTACAGGCTGGCAGGGGGAGGAATGAGCACTCTGGATGTGCTGGCTGGGGCACAGTGCCCTGCCCAGCCCAGGGTGAAGCACCAGGACAGGGTGACCAGGAGGTAGCAGAACTCACCACATGCACAACCTAAACCTGCCCCTCGCTACCTGCCACATGCCTCCAGCTCGCAGCCCAGCTCTCCAGTCCTGCTCCTGCAGCGAGCAACTGGCCAGCAGCGCTGCCTGACTGGGACGGGGACCGGCACTACGTTTGTGTGTCGCTCAGGATGCCAAGGCCAGCATGAACACGGACGGGGGGGGATCCAAGCATCGCTCCGGCAGCCAGGAACTCCTGCCCAAGTCATTCCCCTTCTGGCTTCCCGCAAATGCCTTATGCCAATTTTTTTCCTTTTTTTTTTTTTTTTTTTTTTTTTTTTTTTTTTTTTTTTTAA
>Ga0065711_1047211_pt1 | contig 12459 bp, 7 predicted proteins | sample Hoacrofraction12_FD_59098 | JGI IMG/M metagenome (GOLD analysis project Ga0065711, IMG submission 59098) | Hoatzin crop microbial communities from Cojedes, Venezuela - Epithelial fraction 12 v2 (version 2) | ecosystem: Host-associated > Birds > Digestive system > Esophagus > Crop | place... | reverse complement strand
CAGTTTCTGCCTGTTTCTTTCCATTCTCCTCCGCACCCCGGCGGGGGGAGGGGCGGCCGCGTGGCGCTTTTGTTGCCGGCTGCAGCCGAAACCAGAACATTAAGAGGAGATCATATTTGAAAACTGAGGACAATCAGTAGTGTAGAATGGTATGAAAAGTGGAGAAGGGAGAGGTGGAGACGATTTTTAGGTAGAATACTGGTGGTGAAGACGGTAAGTCTGACCAGCCCAAGTGCTCATCTGAAATTTAAAACGGTTTCTGGTCTTTTTAGTTATGCAGAAGCTTGGGTTTCTTGTAGATATGTTAACAGCTCTAAAAAGGGAAAAGTGTGTATCTTCAGTATGCCTTAGGAGAACAACTTTCATAGATAAAGTGTTCTAGGTAATCAGTATGTCAGTCACTTCTAGACTGCAAATGGATCTTGCTCATATTTTGCTGCTGTCCCCTTCTGCTTACTGAGCTCTGAGTTCTAAATCACTGTGAATAGCATGTTGTGCTTGAGTTGGGAATACATCCATAAACTCCACAGTGAGCATAGCCTCTTTCTCTGATTGTTTCTATAGCATACAGGATTTGGGATTCAGTCTGTAATCTTTTACAGTATAATATTCTCATATGGTAGTGTGGCAAAGTTAGTGTCATGTTATTGTACTGCATTCCAACATAAACATTTGGATATTTTTACTCCAGTCTGAGGAAATCACAAATTTTTAGGACAGCATTTTGACTGAGTGGAGTTGGTAATACGTGTCTTTGATTTCTCCCTAAACTGTGAAGTCTGCAAATTTGCTTAATGATAAATTAAAATTTAGCATCTTCTATAATCACTTGATTCCAAGAGGTGAGTTTATAAGAAAAACCCAAAAATGTGCACCCACATGCTCCCCTGCGGTCCCCATTCCCTAAACAACCTGTGAAAAAAGGTGAAGTTACATCATAGGACATTCTGATTGCTGCGAATGCCAGTCACAGATTTTCGTGTTTTTTCTGGTTTTCTCTGCAGCACCCCTCAAAACATTACACTATAAAACCATACTCATGGCCATAAGGGAACTTAAGGACTGTCTGTTTCTTATATCCTTATCCTTAAAATGAAGAATGAGGAAGAAAACCTGTTTCTGACAAAAAGTAGGCTTGATGCCTTTGTACTGTTTTTAGGTCTTTTCATATATTAATATGAATGCATTACTGAAACATAAAATGCTAACATAAAATAAATATTTTTCCTGTACAGGAAGAGGAGAACTGAAAAACATTTGGAAAGAAAATGGAGAACAAGATAATTCTGCATTTTTTTGTTTTGTGAGGAAACACTAGATTGGCCTCATTTTAAAGAAAAGTTTTATGAAGATCATCCTAATTTTCAGGACAGTTAGAGTAAGAAGCATTATTTCCCTTTTTCATGCCAGACAAATAAATCAATACTCACTTTTCTTTTTAAAAACACTTACTTCAGTAGAGTTAAATCTATACAGCAGAACCTAAGAGCATATCGTAGTTCCCAGATCTCTGTGCCTGTGCTGGTTATGTCCTGAATCCATGGTAGGGTGGTGCATGCATATGAATCACTCCTCTGTGCCATGATTTCAACACAAACAAAAAGTATGCACAGGGATTAGGCTGGAACTGTGATGTCTATATTACTGATTAAAAGAGGATTAGAAACCACACCGTGTGGCTAAGAATTGTTTGGTATCCATGCCACTTAAAAGTACCCCCTTTTGTTAGCAGATGTGTCTTAGAGAGACAATCAAAACAAAGAGCAACCCAACAATTCAGTGATGTTGAAGAGTAAAGATCTATGGCTCAGGTCCACCCCCTGGCCTGTTTTTATCTAACAATGCAAGTGTACCCCTCTGGCTGTTCTGGATGGTCAGTGAACCTGAGAAGGATCACAGCAGGCATCAACAAATATAGTCAAAGAAGAAGATGTGGCTGTATAGAAGGAGGACTGGCAGACTGGTTCAAAGCTCTGAGTGCAAACAACAGAAGTATAATTGGTTTGGACCTCAGCATGTGCAGTGAGAACACACAGTTTCTACATCTTGTATTGCATTCACATCGGAAAGTCCTGGCTTAGAGTTAGCCTGAATGAGAAGCCATTCGCGTGCACCCCTGAACTCTGTGGGTAGGGTCAGTGTGACGGGCATACAGGGGAGAAAAGGAGCTGTGAGGTGAGAGCTTGGACTCTTAAGGTACTCTTATTCTTACTGGTCTTCAGGCATGTGTGGGACCTGAGCTGTCAAGAAACCAAAATCTTGCTCTCTGAAGAAATCAATCTGAAGTCGAACCACTTCCGCATCTGCTTAAAATGCACGGAAGTTTCAATAGCTCCACAAAATTCAGCTGAAAATGTTCTCCTCCTGCAGGTAGCTACTTGGCCTGTTGAATTCATTTTTTGAATAGTATCAATGAGTCTGAATATCGGATTTATAATCCTGATCCATGAAATCTTTCTGTCTCACGTGGTTCTATGTAATTGGGGGAGTGATAGGTGGATTTTTTGGGAAATTGCGGCTTTGCCGAGCTTGCAGGCAGATCTCTGTCAGAATTTTTCCAACATGCCTCAGAGTTTTGCCTAGCTTTTGTCCCACTTCCCTCTGTGCTTATTACGCTGCTTAGAAAATAAAGAAGGTAAGGCAAGCTCTCTGGAAAAGTGAGCCAAGACATCCATTCCTTGACAAGTAATGATGTACTATGTAAAGATGTCACCAGTGTACACCCTGCCGTTGCTCCTTTGCCAAGAGCAAAATGAGAGTATCTTGTGAATGTAGGGGAAAGCTGCTTCAAATTATGTGTTAAATTATGCTCTAAATTACACGCATTTATTAGATGTTGCTGAAAGCCTGTTCTCCATTTTCTTCTGAGATATGATCTGAGCACAGGTCAGTCAGACCTAAAGTCTCTTCCCGTAAACTGAGCTCATCTTGATATACTCCCCTGAGGACTGAGTCAGCTAAATAGTTATTTAATTTACAATTCCAATGCCCTTCTGAGTTTTTTTGTTTGTTTGTTTTATTTGGTCTGTTTTTTTGTGTGTTTTTCTAAATAAAGCTATCTAGTAACATTTACTTCTGTGGTTGGAAATCAGCATTTTCCTTGCTTGATTGATTCAATTTTATTTTGAGTAACAGAGCAGCACTATGAAATCTGAAGGCAGTGTAAATCAACATAGTTAATTTTATGAGACACTTAAAGGTAGTAGTTACATTGCGCGTAATCTCTATGCGTATATGTCAGCTGTGATTTTCAGTGCTTCTGTGTAAAACATTGCTGGGCTTAAATTTAGTCATTACTTCCCACAATAAAGTATTTTCAATTTACAGATGACGTAAAGTCTGAATTTTTAGAACATAGGTCACACAATGGTAATGACTTAAGAGTCTCTCCCTTAGCAATCAGTGGGATTTCTCCAGGCTAGGATGTCTGTTATCAACTTGAGTCATCACTGCAGTGGGTCATTGTAGCCGTTCAGTGAGTAGCTCTGCACTCTAATGAAGCTGATGCTATCTTTGTGCTTGCTACCTGCAAAACAAGGATTATTTGTTCATAAGCAGTCAGAACATTGAAAGGCAAAGAAACATCTTACATGTCAGTGTCGTAACAAAGACAAGTTTTAATTTGTGCTACATTTCTGACAGTCCACGCACTATTCTTAACTATCTACAAACATCACTAGGATGATTTGAACAAGCTTTTTTGCTGAGCTTTTAAATTACAATGTTTTCTCTGAAAGACATATGTAATCTCTTTTGTAATTTAAAGTCCTGGATGATATCATTAGGCCCAATAACAGCTGTGATTTCTTCAGGGAGAGTTTAATCAGTTTGTTGTGACATGGTACCAGGAACTCAATTGTGATTGATTACTGCTCAAGAATTGGCCAGAAGGGAGTCTGAGCAAATCATTTCAATAGTGCCTTGGAGCTGCAGAACCTCGGACCTCTTGAAGCTGGCAGAAATATTAGCAGGCTGCTGGAATGCAAGGGTTTCCAGTGTCTCTGTAAATACTGCCTTTGGCATGGCCAGGGGAACTTCTGTTATCCCATTACTCAGTGCATTCGTTCTCAAGATTGGATGAAGGGTAAAATAGATCACTCTCTGAGGCCACTTTACTACTAGTAGAAAAGTGTCAGTGAATTTTCAGGAAATTATAAAAACATTCTTTCTATTAAAAATAAATTTTCTGTGGTACTGCTGATCTGCACGATGTTTTCTTTTTCCTTTTCATAGACTCAGATAACCAAAGAGGCCCTTATGCTCATCTGTGTGTAACTAACATGTATAAAATTTCATCAATGATGCATATATTAAATCAATATGTCATGGCTGATCTAGAGAACACCCTTTCAAACAACACTGAATCCAAGGCATCATACCATCGAGAAAATTAATTGTTCACCAAATCCGAATGTAATTTATTTTAGTGGCTATTTGCCTACTTACTGGTTACTTAGTGGGTCTCACTTTCAGTCGCTAGATCTTGTTATACTTTTTACCTTCTACATCATGGCTTTACTATAAGAAATTTTCTTTCATGTAACTACTCATAACAACCAAGATCCTTGAAGAGTTTTTCTCTGCTTACTGGCACATACTAATATCTGTGCCATCATACCTTTACCAGTATTGTTACTGGTGCTGTAAAATGGTGTGCTGCAGGCTCCCTCTTTGAGATGATCCAAAATCATTATACTGTAAAATATCCTAATACGGAGAGAATCATAAACTCAACATTTCCCTCTTGCCTCTCAGAACCTCTTTGCGTCCCAACAGGCTGTCAGCACATACTAGAGTCACGTCACTGTTTTGCTGACGGTCATCAAATCTGCCTTCTTCAGGTAATTTAACTGGATTGAACTCCTTTAATAACTGATTAAAACATGCCTTGCTGACCTCCTTTTTTTTTCTAAAACCCATTTTTCACATTTTACTTTTTTTTTTTTACTGTGGACACTAGAATAATATATAATATTCTGTGGAGTCCTGGCTGGACGAGAGGGGACATAGTTTGGTGCGTTGAGCAACCCAGGTTCCGATCCGGAAGTGAGCCTTGGGAGCAGCTGACACGGAACCCTGTTGGGAAGGTAGAGCGATGAGCTCGGGACACTGGAGCAGGGGGAACGTCACCATTTCCTGCCACACTGTCACTTCCTTCCTGCCACGCTGTTGTTTCCTGCCACAGCACTGTTTTCACATCGAGATGCATCTCTGCACCAATCACAACGAGTTGCAGTAGTTTTACCTATATATGGATTGGGGGTTTAACCATTCAGATGCTGTAATAGTTTTGTTATACAAACCTTGTTTTTGCTGACTAATAAAGGTGAACGATCATACTCATATTGGGGTCACATCGTTACAACAGATCCGTAACCCATGCCAACAATATTCCAGTAATAACTTTTCTAGTGCTGTAGAACAGTTTTCTACTTCTATTCAGTATTACTTTGCTTATGCATCTAAGGATCACAGCTGTTTATCCAGATGTCATATCAAAGTAAGAGCTCAACACCATCAGCTGTATAGTTTTCCTCCTTACCCATTTCCCGAGCCATTTACTTCCAAAATATTGTCCTTTATGCTGTGTATTCTTTGTCTTGAAATGGTAAAACAAATAAAGGGTGAGAAAAAATCACTGAAAAGAATAAAATATGAAAATTTTTAAAGGCCAGTTTAAAAAGCAAAGACTGTGGGGAAAAATAGGTGCTTTCATATATAAGAGCGATAAAACTACTTAGGTGGTCACCTTTCCAAAAGAAAGAGGAAAGAAGCTATACACTTGCACTTCTTACCAAAATGATCTAGTATAAGTGTTTGGAGGGCCAAAAAACATTAGGAGTAGGATGTCTGCAATCTTCTGTTCCATTTTCTGTGAAACAAATTTTTAGCTCCCTCTACCAATTAAATTGCCTCCTAATTTATTAATTTTAGATAATCAATTTTTTTTCTACATTTAAAAAAGGTAATTTTATGTGTATTATGAAAACTTACAAATCTTTGCAGGCATCATGACTGCTCTGAAATGAAATGGGCTCAATATATTCCAGCCAGGCCTAGCTGAAAAAGAGCAGCTTTCTAACTCCCCGTCAGAAGCACTTATACAAAGGGATAACAGAGGACAAGAGGAAGCTGTAAATTAGGAACTGCTGACAGCAGATGTAGAACTGAAAACAGGATCAGGAGGAAGGAAGATTCTGATACCTTATCAGCACATTTGTTGATGTATATTTAGCTTTGACTTGAACGTCCTTCATCATATGAAGAATAACAACAGGTATCAAAGAGACCATGCCAATGACATGTTCAAAAAGACATTACTAGAGTAAAAATATTGCACGATGAATTGTGAAGCAATGTCAACAAGTGCTTCAGAGAACCCTGTGGAGATACGGAGAAAAACAGGGAGAAGATATGGAGAAAAAGACAGAGAAGCAGGAAAAAAGAAGATATTAGCCAAAATTTTAAGAATAGTTAAATTGAGGCAAGGGGAAAAATACAGAAAAATATAATTGGACTAGGAGAAGGACTGCAAAATATCAAAATCTCAGACATCTATTTTTCACTAGGTGAATGCAATCCTTTTATTTCTCCTGTTAAAATTGGATGCTACTGTATTCACAGATTACTTTGGTAAATTTCTGCCCATTTATTTCCATGATATTCAAAATTACGTTTCTTGGAAGCTATTAATTAGATGACTCCTTATGTTTCCTGACTAAATGATACTTTTGGTGTGGGCTTGCTTAGTGAAGAAATGTAGAATTTACTCCTTTATACTTTGACAGGAAAATCTTTCTTTTGAGAACATTTCTTTGTAAGTACCCTACTTCTCCTAAATGTGAGCTCAACATGTGATATAACCTTTTCGAGTTTGTGAAGACAGAGAAAAAGAACAGAGATGGACATGTAGGTGAGTTTATGAGACAACGCACATGTGCTTGGCAGCTAACAAAAACACTGGCAATAGGAGTTCAAAAGAGTACCTAGGAAAATGTTTTCTGTTATGGACAAGATCCAAAGCCCACTGAAGCTAATTTAGTGATTTTCTTGCCACTTCACAGTGCTAAGGAAGCACCTTATATGCTTAGTTTATTAAAAAATAAAGATCATAAATTTACTGTGCAGCTAGATGCGATACGACACACAATGTTTCAACATACTTTGGATCTCCTTCAGGTTGGCAGTTTGATTCTTAAAGTATGCCTTTCCTACAGAAAACATGATAGATGAGCAAGTGACTAGCATGGAAGAGACATATGGTAGAATACGTCATAAATAAAGTCTTCTAAAGAATCAGAGAAAATAGATTAGAAAAAAGAAGTAATTTTCTTTTTTTCTACTCTACGTGATTTGAACCGTGTGGACCAAAGAGCCAAAAGGTCCCAAGGAACAGACTGAAAAAAAATACTATTGCTAATACAATGGACAGATTAGAAATTGATGACTTTCAGATATATAAAGAGAAAGAGAGAGAGAGAAGGGAAAAGTTATCATGTTTCTGAAGGAGTTCGTATGTGTTTGGCAACTAACAAAAACTTTGACAGTACTAAGTACAACTCTGAAGATACGGCTGGCAAAGAAGAAGGAAAAAAGATTATCTCTTGGCAGCGAAGAGAAAAGGAAAATGAGTCTGCCATCTGAGAATGGACTGGCAGAGAAAGACATATCCATTGGGTCAAAATGACTAAGGCTTAATGCCTGAAGGAACAGGTATGTGTTTGAAAGAATGGACATGGATAGGTGTACCTGATTAGAAGGCTATGAGGCCTACAGTAAGGCATGGAGATTAAAAGAGAGTAAGAAAGTTTATCATTTTAAAGTAGCTAGCTAGGAAATTTTTTGAAGTGAAGCAGAAACAGACTATACCTCTTTAGAAAGGAGGATGTTAACTGCATCAGAAGAAGGGCACACATCTGGTGAGACGTAACCAGTGAAGACATGGCAGAAGACTAATGACTGGCAAAGAGTAGAGGAGAGACTTGAAAACCAGATGTAAGAAAAAGAACTGAAAGCTACAGGAAAACCTGAAAAGCTGAAAAAAACTCAAATTTTGTTACCTGGTGCTAGGCCACAAAATATTTGGAATGCTCAAAAATAGAAAGGAACACCAGGTGAAGAGGCTATAAGATACAGACTCTTGAACAGTTTGGTTAAAAAAGACATGCCAGCCTGGGGGAGGGTGTATCCTCAGGATATGGTCATTGCTGAAAAAGGAGAAAAATACGAAAAGTCATAGTGAAACGCTCGATATATCTTCACCAATCCGTTTTGTAATTTATTACAGAAAATACAAAATATCTTTTGTGTGGTTTCAAGAAGACACCATGTCTCATATGCTTTTGAGCTCATCCGAATCTGTTATGCGATACCTAGTCTCTGCAAGAAGGTAACCCTTTAGTACCCAAAGATTAAAATTCTGAAGTAATCTAAGTATTATTATGTCCACAACATATTATTTTGATATATGAGCCAGAATGTGTTATTTATACCTCCAATGAACACTGGAAAAAAATGGTCTTCCATATGTATATTGTGACTTCAAATACCTCTAAAATTACCTGGTCTGACGGCATGAAGGTAGCAGCGTGATTTATCATTCTCCTAGTGAGACTGAGCTTTTGTGTATGTTATTCTTGCCCCAAGCATTACAGCATTTTCCCACTGCATAATGAAATGTACCTTTGCAGTCAGGGTGAAGTGATTTCTAAGGAGCTTATCTACTAAGTGCTACCTTTTCAGACTTGAGAAGATATTCGGAATTTTGAAGTGGCATAAACAAACATTTCCTAAAGAAATCAGTTTAATGACATTTGCTGTCTCTTTCCTGCAGTGTAACCACTCAGACACTTTCATCCTTGTCAGGAGGGACGCAGTATATGTAACATATGCACCTAACCACTATCAGGATCCACTGGAGACCCACATCCTTCTAGAGCAGACATTTGAGACTGCACATTCAAAATAGTACCAGAGACCTTTATCTGGACAAGAGAACTGAAGCTCCTTTCAGTAGTCGGTGATGTCCGGAGAGCTGAAGATCTGACCAAATCTAACTGATTATTTTGGGGTGGGCCAAGTAGCTCAGCAATCTATACTAACAGTAATTGCTAGATCTCCACTGTCTGTAGTAGAAGTTTAAATGCTATAGCTGACAGACATCTACATTGAGACTACATTGTTTCTAAAATCTGCAGATGAATATGGAGTGCCTGACCACAACATCTAATGCCCTTTGAGATATCCCAGCATATCACAGTTTTGCTTCAGCTGTCAGTTCAGAAAGTGGCCTATAAGCATCTCCCATAAGCCTTATTTTCCATTTCTGTTCATTTTAGGGTGAACCTACATTAAAGTCTTAACCTGGATCAGTAATGCACCTTTGCAATGTGTCTCCTGGTTATGCCCACCTGCTGTATTTAGATTTGTTATTCTGAAGCTGTCCCAGGGTACATGAACCTGTTTCCTTTTAAATGTGAATTTTGTCACTAGACCACATTATAAAACTCTCAAATGTGTGTGCACCACCTACTGTTTCTCTCTGCAGACCTGTCCCTATAGGTTGGAACTGTATCCTGGGCTGCATAAAAAGAAATGTGGCCAGCAAGTTGAGGGAGGTGATTCTCTCCCTCCACTCCACACTCATGAGACCCCACCAGCAGCTCTGCATCCAGCTCTGGTTCCCCCGAACAAGAAAGACATGGACCTGTTAGAGTCAGTCCAGAGGTGGGCTATGAAAATGATCGGAGGTCTGTGAAACCTCTCCTGTGAAGAAAGGTTGAGCGAGTTTGGGTTGTTTATCCTGGAGAAGAGAAGGCTCTGGGGAGACCTTACTGTGGCCTTTCGATATGTAAAGGGGGCTTTTTAGCAAGTCCTGTAGTAACGGCACAAGGGACAGCGGTTTTAAACTGAAAGGGAGTAGATTTAGATAGGACTAAAGGAAGACGTATTTTATGATTAAAGTGGTGAGACGCTGGCGTAGGTTGCCCAGGGAAGTGGTTGATGCCTCATCATTTAGAGCGTTCCAAGGTCAGGCTGAATGGTGCTTTGAGCAACTTGATCTAGTGGAAGATGTCCCTGCGCATAGCAAGAAGATTAGACTAGATGATCTTTAAAGGTCCGTTCCAACCCAAACCATTCTATGATTCTATGATGCTTGCTAACATATCTTGGGTAGTCTATATTTATTCAAATACCTCTAGATGTCCACAATTCATCAGCTTACTGCCCAGATTCCATTCACTGTGTTTATCAGGGGTTAATTTTTCTGCCTAAACATAGCCATTTAGCGATGTTTGAACTGCCTGAAACATTGATGCAGGGGTGGCTGCCATGACAGAAGACAATCAAGGATATCTTCTCCTTTCTGGAGGAGCAAACAGAGGCTGTAAGAGGTACTCCAAAAAATTTAAAGTGGCACTAGGAGCCTCATTTTAGGTAAGGGAGTTTATCCTGCCGCTGATGACTTCAGTGCTTACACTGCTCTTGGAGTATATATATGTTACTCAGACAACTATGAGCATGGTAGTATCACTGTATATAACTTTGTGAAAAATTCTAATGACTGCAGCTAGTATCTGGAGAACGGTTAATGAACAGGATCAGGCACAAAGTGTTCAGGTCTCTTTTTTTTTTTTTTTCTGTCCCTCCTTTGTTTCTCCTGTAGTGGTTTGCCAATGACTTAATTATCTATTCCATCTCCTCAGTTCATTGCACTGTGTTAATGGAGACATCCAAGCAACAATGCATATTTCTATATATTTGCTTATACTGCTTCTTGTTATTCCTCCCACCTTCTCTAACTTGTACATTTCTACTGTAGCAACAAAGATTACAAAATAAATATATAATTTTCAGTGTAAGGAGACCCATGCTTGTCATTTTCTTAAAAAAAATTGCTTATGTTACTGTAATTAAAACTCAAAGTGTAATTTTCCCTCACTTACCAAGCACACATTGTCTTTGCTGGAGGTAATTTCTGTTGTCTGCTACTTCCTATTGGTATCTTGATTTACTGAGCAGTGGGAACCCGCTACTAGAGAAAAGCAAAAGGAGTTTTCATGTTGTGGCTTTGCTTTCCTGTAAGTTTCCTACTTTTGAAGAAATAGTTTGTTGGTATCCTTGCTGAGAAGGGTATTAGCAATTCAAAGCCAAATATATGCTAGTGTTCGTATAATGACCATAGTTTACACTATCAAAAGGTTTTTGCACATCGTAGACTCACTGTGTCTTCAGCATTTAATTCCTGATTCAGGGAAATAATTATTCAAACTTACAGTATAACATAATTAAGGCTATTAACTTTACCAAAACTAACGCATAGTAAGGGAATGAGTACTGGTCAGGACTTCTGATTCAACAGGCTAGTCATATGTACTGCCACACTCTTGTATGACCTCACACAACTCTCTTAGATCCGCATGTCAGTATTCTAGGATGACCTCCTCCAAGCTCAGGAGTGATGCATCTCGACAAAGAGGAAGTCAGGCAGAAACACCAGGAGGCCTACATGGATGAACAAGAAGCTCCTGGCCAAACTCAAGCAGAAAAAGGAGGCCTACAGAGGGTGGAAACAAGGACAGGTAGCTTGGGAGGACTACAGAGAAATCGTCCAAGTAGCCAGGGAGCAAGTTAGGAAAGCTAAAGCCCTGACAGAATTAAATCTGTCCAGGGATGTCAAAGGGAACAAGAAAGCCTTCTATATGTGTGTCAGTGATAGAAGGCAGACTAGGGAAAATGTGGGCCCTCTCCGGAAGAAAGGTAGATACCTGGTTACCCGGGATGTGGAGAAAGCTGAGGTGCTGAACGACTTTTTTGCCTCAGTCTTCAACAGCAAGTGCTCTAGCCACACTGCCCCAGTTGCAGAAGGCAAAGGTGGGGACTGGGACAATGAAGAACCTCCGACTGTAGGAGAAGATCAGGTTCGAGACTGCCTAAGGAACCTGAAGGTGTACAAGTTCATGGGGCCAGATGAGATGCATTCATGGGTCCTGAGGGAACTGGCGGAGTTGACAAACCACTCTCCATCATATTTGAGAGGTCGTGGCAATTTGGGAAGATTCCCACTGACTGGAGAAGGGGCAACTTCACTCCCATTTTTACAAAGGGAAAAAAGGAAGACCCGGGGAACTACAGGCCAGCCAGCCTCACCTCTGTGCCTGGCAAGATGATGGAGCAGATCCTCCTCGAAAACATGTTAAGGCACCTGGATAACAAGGACGTGACTGGGGACAGCCAACATGACTTCACCAAGGCCAAATCATGCCTGACCAGCTTGGTAGCCTTCTGTGATGGGGTTAGCGCGTTGGGGGACAAAGGGCAGGCAACTGACTTCGTCTACCTGGACTTGTGCAAGGCATTCGACACTGTCCCGCATGATGTCCTTGTCTCTAAATTGGAAGGACATGGATTTCACAGATGGACCACTCACTGGATAAGGAACTGGCTCGATGGATGCAC
>Ga0065711_1047209_pt1 | contig 12460 bp, 12 predicted proteins | sample Hoacrofraction12_FD_59098 | JGI IMG/M metagenome (GOLD analysis project Ga0065711, IMG submission 59098) | Hoatzin crop microbial communities from Cojedes, Venezuela - Epithelial fraction 12 v2 (version 2) | ecosystem: Host-associated > Birds > Digestive system > Esophagus > Crop | place... | reverse complement strand
AGGCATGATTTCCCCTTGGTGAATCCATGCTGACTACTCCTGATAACCTTCTTTTCTTCCACTTGCTTCATGATGGCCTCCAGGATAAGCTGCTCCATCACCTTTCCCGGGATGGAGGTGAGGCTGACCGCCCTGTAGTTCCCTGGGTCCTCCTTCTTGCCCTTTTTGAAGATTGGAATGACATTGGCCTTTCTCCAGTCCTCGGGCACCTCTCCTGTCTTCCAGGACCTCTCAAAGATGATGGAGAATGGCTCAGCAATGACATCCGCCAGCTCCTTCAGCACTCGTGGGTGCATTCCATCGAGGCCCATGGATTTGTGGGTGTTCAGATCACTTAAACGATCCCTCACACAGTCCTCCTCGACCAAGGGAAAGTCATCCTCTCTGTGCGCTTCTTCTCTTACCTCCGGGGCCTGGGATTCCTGAGGGCCAGTCTTAGCACTGAAGACTGAAGCGAAGAAGGCATTCAGTAGCTGTACCTTCTCTGCATCCTCCGTCACCAGGACACCCGCCTCATTCAGCAGCGGCCCCATGTTGTCCCTAGCCTTCCTTTTGCTGCTGATGTAGTTGAAGAAGCCCTTCATGTTGTCTTTGACATCTCTTGACAGATTTCATTCCAGGTGGGCCTTAGCCTTGCATGTTGCTTCCCTGCGTGCTCTGACAACATTCCTGTATTCCTCTCAAGTGGCCTATTCCTCTTTCCATGTTCATAGACCTTTCTCTTCCATTTGAGTTTTGCTAGAAGCTCCTTGCTCATCCATGCAGGTCTCCTGCCTCCTTTGCTAAGCTTGCTACTCATGGGGATGCACTGATCCTGAGCACGGAGGAAGTGATGCTTAAATAGTGACCAGCTCACTTGGACCCTCATACCTTGTAGAGTCCTGACCTACGGGATTCCTCCATGTAGGTCCTTGAAGAGGCCAAAGTTAGCCATCCTGAAGTCCAAGGTTGTGATCCTACTTACTGCCCTGCTTCCTCCATGCAGGAACCTGAACTCCACCATCTCATGGTCACTTTACCCAAGGCTACCCCCAACCTGCACATCCTCAACCAGTCCATCTCTATTTTTCACCACAAGGTCCAGCAGAGCACCTTTCCTCGTTGGCTCCTCCACCACCTGCATCAAAAAGTTATCATAAATGCTCTGCAGGAACCTCCTGCACTGTGTGTGCCTGGCTGTGTGGTCTTTACAGCAGATATCAGGGTGCTTGAAGTCCCCCATGAGAACTAGGGCCTGTGGAGTATATGCGAGGAGTATAGTCACGATCTCAAATTTTAGGAAAGCCAACTTCCAGCTCTTCAAGGAGTTAGTCAGTAGGACCCCCTGGGAAACGGTTCTCAGGGATAGGGGGGCAGAACAGAGCTGGCAGATCTTTAAGCATGTTTTACATAGAGCGCAGGAGCTCTCAGTGCCCAGGTATAAGAAGTCAGGCAAGGAAGGGAAGAGACCAGCATGGCTGAGCTGAGACCTGCTGGTCAAACTAAAGGGCAAGACGGAACTGCACACACAGTGGAAGCAGGGACTGGTATCTTGGGAAGAGTATAGAGACGCTGTGCAATTGTGTAGGGATGGGGTAAGGAGGGCCAAGGCACAGCTGGAGCTCAATTTGGCAAGGGATGCAAAGAATAACTAGAAGGGCTTCTACAAGTTCGTCAGCCAGAAAAGGAAGCTTAAAGAAAGCATACCCCCCCACCTCCCGATGAACAAGAATGGCGACCTACTATCAACAGATGAGGAGAACGCTGAGGTACTCAACTTTTTTGCCTCACTCTTCACTGGGAACCTCTCTCCTTGCCCTTCCCCAGTTGATGGACTGCAAGATGGGGTCCAGAAGGGCAAAGCCCTTCCTACTGTAATGGAAGACTGAGTTTGGGACCACCTGGGGAACCTGAACACACAGAAGTCTATGGGACCTGATGAGATGCATCCTAGAGTCGTGAGGGAATTGGCTGATGTCATTGCCTCGCCACCCTCCATGATATTTGAAAGGTCACGGCAGTCAGGCAAAGTCCCTGGTGACTGGAAGAAGGGAAACATTATGCTCGTTTTTCAAAAGGGTAGGAAGGAGAACTCTGGGAACTACCGACCTGTCAGCCTCACCTCTGTGCCTGGGAAGATCATGGAACAGGTCCTCCTAGAAGCTATGCTAAGGCACATGGAGGACAGGAAGGTGATTCGAGACAGCCAGCATGGCTTCACGAAGGGCAAGTCATGTCTGACCAACCTAGTGGCTTTCTATGATGGCATGACTAGATCAGTGGACAAGGGAAGAGCTATGGATGTGATCTGTCTGGACTTCTGTAAAGTCTTTGACACGTTCCCTCACAACATCCTTCTGTCTAAATTGGAGGAATATGGATTTGATGGGTGGACTATTTGGTGGCTAAGGAATTGGTTGGAAGGTGGCAGCCAGAGGGTAGTGGTCAATGGCTCAATGTCCAAGTGGATGCTGGTGACAAGTGGTGTCCCTGAGGGGTCCATACTGGGACAGGTGCTCTTTAATCTTTTCATCAATGACTGAGACAGCGAGATCAAGTGCACCCTCAGCAAGCTTGCAGACAACACAAAGCTGAGTGGTGCAGTTGACATGCCAGAAGGATGGGATGCCATCCAGAGGGACCTGGACAGGCTTGAGAAATGGGCCTTTGTAAACCTCATGAGGTTCAACAAGGTGAAGTGCAATGTCCTGCATCTGGGTCAGGGCAACCTCTGCTATCAATACCGGCTGGGGGATGAGGGGATTGAGAGCAGCCCTGCCGAGAAGAACTTGGGGGTACTGGTGGATGAAAAGCTTGACATGAGCCACTAATGTGGGCTCGCAGCCCAGAAGGCCAGCCGTATCTTGGGCTGCATCAAGAGAAGCGTGGCCAGCAGGTTGAGGGAGGGGATTCTGCCCCTCTACTCCTCTCTGGTGAGACCCCATCTGGAGTCCTGCATCCAGCTCTGGAGCCCCCAGCACAAAAAGGATGAACAGGCCCAGAGGAGGGCCACAAAAATGATCCGAAGGCTGAAGCACATCTCCTGTGAGGAAAGGCTGAGAGAGTTGGGGCTGTTCAGCCTGATGAAGGGAAGGCTGCAGGGAGACCTGATTGCAGCCTGTCAGCACCTGAAGGGGACCTATAGGAAAGATGGGGAAAATATTTTCAGCAGGGCTTGTTGCAATAGAACAAGGAGTAATGGCTTTAAACTAAGAGAGGTTAGATTTAGACTAGATATAAGGAAGAAATTTTTTACGGTAAGGGTGGTGAAACACTGGGACAGATTGCCCAGAGAAGTAGCAGAGGCCCCATCCCTGGAAACATTTAAGGCCAGGTTGGACGGGGCTCTGAGCAACCTGGTCTAGTTGAAGATGTCCCTGCTCACTGCAGGGGGGCTGGACTAAATGACCTCTAAAGGTCCCTTCCAACCCAAAGCATTCTATGAAGCTATGATTCTATGGTTTGTTATCTGTCGGTTTTGCTGCACCCCATGATGCAAGTACCAGCCCCATCTTAGTCGCTTGAAAAGTTTATTACAGCGCGGAGAGAATTGTTAGTAGCACTGTAAGAGCAGTGAGGGGTTGAGATCTTATAATGAAGCAAGCTGGACTGTGTGCCTATCTAAAGTCCTTTTTACTCTCAGTCGAGACCTTGAAGGTTTTGTGTGGTAGCTGTGCCTTTCACAGGAACACCTTCCTTACCCGATTGCTAGATCCTGCGTGTACAGTTCATGGCAGGTGGTCAGCCAAGTGTGGCTATGGATGGAACAGTGCTTCTCTTATAAATGCATAAAACTTTAACATGGAGGTGAAATTCAAAGTGTCGATTTCAGTTCCTTACTGAGTAAGGACCACAGAAAAACTGATATTCTGTGCACAAGGGAAAGAAGGGAATTCATTAATTAAAGTGCTGTTCATATTTGCTGATTATTTTTTCGCCGTCTTGTTGACTGGCTTGCTTAGTTCTTCTGAGGACAAAGCCTGTAAAAGGTTGGGCTCAGCAAGCTCACATCTGAGACAGTCGTACCAGGCTGTGCAAGGTTGCACAGCCAGACAGGGATCCATTAGCCCTGATTTCATGCTGTTTGCCATGCCTGTGCTGCTAAGCACAGCAGGATTAATTTCCATGCAAGTGTGTTTAAACTCCACCAGCCAAGAACAGAACGGTACTGTCTACACAACATTTGACTTGCTTGGTTTTTAACACCTTTAGTCTGATTGCTACCGGAAGGATTGCAAATTGCATGTGGCGAATGTGCTCTATGTTCTGAGAAATCAGCTAAGGCTAATTACTGGGGGAATGGTTGTACGGGAGGAAGCAAACGCAAAGGTCAGAGTTATGCTGTCATCAAACTGTAACTACTGAATGACCTCACTACATTGTTGCTACCTAGATGAATGACCTGCTGCGGCTACGGACTACGCAGGATTCTCCGACACAGTTCTTTGTAGGTTTTCCAGTAAGCTGATCAGCTCACTTCCAAACATCACTCTTTGAAAGAGGTGGTCAGAAAGCTTTTTCTCCCCACATGGAGCAGATGGTTTCAGAGAAAGTTTCAAGGTCATCTTGACAAATACGGTGCCAGAGAAAAGACAGAATTGTGCTCAATGAGCAGCTTTAGAAGCAGTGGAGCTGAATTAAACTGTACCAGAAAGAGGTGGAGTGGGAAGACGTGGAAAGAAGTGCATGATTCACTGCTGGAATCTAAAAGTGTTGATGTATGGGGAGGAAAACTATCGTATGTTCCTCCTACATTTGTAGGAAAACAGGTAAACATCTAAAAAACTAACTAACTAACTAAAAAAAAAATAGTTTGACAGAAGTAATCAGTATTTTGCCAGACTTCCTACTTCTGTTGTAAAAATACAACCTACAGTGCTTTGAAAGTGAAGAAGAGCTTTTCTTTGCTAAGCAGGTCTTGAGCTTATTATTCTTGTAAGCTTAGCCTAAGAAAAGGCATTTTGTTCTTACCACATTTAGCATCTTTGTTTTCACCTCTCCTCTCCAAGACACCACTCACTCTGCAGGACCACAGTCTGTGATTCTAATAAGAAATTCTGCTGGTACGGGTAAACATGGATGTGATTTCCTGTGAAGTCTGATAAGAAATAAACTAGCAAGCGTAATAGTGGATTATAGCTCCAAGTGGCAGCTGGCATTTTCAGGATTTTCCCCTAGGTGGTGCCCAGTCGGTCCTTCAAAGAGTATCGATTGCCACCCAGAGGACTCTTCTCAATTCTATTATTGCCTGCGTCACACGTGGCTGACGTTATTCTAGGAGGAGGTCGTTCAGTGTCTCTGTAGCACAATTCACCCATAAAATCGTTTATCTTTGAGAAACTTGGCTAATGCTGTAGATGTGTGAGAAAATCTTGGGTGAGGGTTACTGTAGAGTATAAAATGTTAACCAGAGCATAAGATAATTTTGGAATTCAAGTTCAAGCTAATGGAAAAGTGTGACAGATAGAGGATGTGATGGGACCACATCAGTACTGGTGTTCTTGTTTGTTCACCCCATGCATAGCCTGAGTCCCTGGGGCTCTGACCTGAGATTGCTGAGAAATACTTATGGCTAATACAAAAGCTGATGATTTGGACTGGGGTCTGTAGCTGAGGAAAAGCATACGTTTATAGTTTCATATGAAAGATGATGACAAGAATTGCTCAAAAGATAAATTAGCTGTAAGAAATCACTGACAGGTTATCTCTGGATGAGGTAAGCGTGCAAAAATTGGAAGCTTGCAAGAAGACGAATGAACATGGTTTTACTCAGAGGTATGACTTAAGGGAAGAGTAATGTGCTTGGAATGTTAACAGAATGTGGCTAGTTAGGAATTGTGGATATGTAAGAAAAAGGGAGATAGTGTAAGCTTGTAGAGCTTATCCCAGCTGAAACTAGGACAATGGCTTACCTACATCATTAATGCCAGTGTCAAAGGGGTTGGGACTTCCAGAAGAACACAGTCTAAGGAGCACTTGGAACTTTCCACACACTGAGATCCAGATTCAGGATCTCTCTTGAAAATCTTGTCTACCGGATGCGGTCCTACAGACAGGAGAAAAGAAGGGAAGTTCTTGCCTTCAGTGAAGAAGCCTGGGAGTTGTTCACTAATCAACTTAATCTCTGCTTCGGGGGTGAGGAGGTCTGATACTCTTTTCCAAGCTCTTAACAGAAAACGTGCTTGCAGTTGAGTGAAACAAGCATGGATCTGTGACAGTTCATGAAGAATTCTGGTTAGAGATGAACTGAACATCATGTCGGATAATGTGGCATAGGGAACGGTGAGTATGGCTGTTACACTGCTATTAGAGTCTGTGGGCGGGAGGAGTCGGAGTGCCCCTGAGGGGATAGAGTAGGGACTTGGAATGATCTCAAGTTGGAGAAATAATCTAAAATAAATGTAGATGAAGGGAAGCATAAAGGTAGTGTAGTCTAGGCTAGAGAAACTTTGGGGAGAAAGAGGAAATAGAAACAAAAGGTGTTGCAGAGAGACAGGTAAACACCTTGTGCATCCTCTGTAACAAGAGGCTGGGATTAAGGCCAGGAAGAAAAACTTTCTGAGTGATCAGACGGGTAGGCACTGCAGGAGGGGTCAGAGAGAGATGACACAGCTTTTCATGAGAGTCTTGAACATCAACACCCAAATTGTCAGCATTGCGTATGGGGCTTTACTTGATCCTCTCTCCTCTCGAGGAGAGAGGCCAACTCGATGGTCTCAGGAGGTCTCTTTCATTCTATATTTATGATTCATGAATAGATGACGTTTTTATCCCTACAGGAAAAAGGACTGTGAAGAAAGACAGTAGGAATGATGATGATGACGAACCCAATGAATAGAACCTTAATGACAGCTTGACAGATGATGAGGAAGAGGAGCATGAGCCTACTGATTGAGACTCTGACTGGGAACCAAGTTCAGAAGACAAGGATAACGAGGATGTTCCATCTGAACATGAGGAAGAACTTCTTCCCTCTGAGGGTGACGGAGCACTGGCACAGGCTGCCCAGGGAGGTTGTGGAGTCTCCTTCTCTGGAGATATTCAAGACTCGCCTGGACAAGGTCCTCTGCAGCCTGCTGTAGGTGACCCTGCTTTGGCAGGGGAGTTGGACTGGGTGGCCCACAGAGGTCCCTTCCAACCCCTACCATTCTGTGATTCTGTGATTCTGTGATTCTGTTTACGTGCTTTTGCAAGGAACACATAGATTTGTTAAGACCAAAAAGGAGCTGCATGGAGCAACACTACGATCTGTTGTTCCTCCGAACACAGGTCCAACCTGTCTGTGTTAAGACATGGATGCGCAAGGGGAGGAGCTGCTTTGAAAACTGTTTTTTCCTCAGTGATGTAGGCACTGCAAGAAGATTGTAATGAGGGCGAGGGGATTCAGCAGTCCCTTTCTTGTCCATATGTATTATTATGGTGTTTCGTTTTTTTTTTTTTTTCCCTTAAGAGACGGAGCCAGAAGATGGCGCTCTGGAAATTGTTTTCTGGGCTACTTTCTATTCTAGCACCCTTGGTGGGTCATAGTTTGAACTAGTATTTTAAAGGTTGTTAATGCTTCATCCTCTAGTGTTCGAAATAAAGGGAAGTCTTTAGTTTTGCTGAAACGCAATATATACTCTGTTGACTGCAAAGAAGTTACACTTCACACCTGCAGTATCGCAGACTAATTCTTGGCCCTCACTGGGGAATCATCTGTCTAAAATATTTTGTAATGTTGTTCCGAGTTAATGCAGTCTCAAACTTCATTAGTCTGCTACCAGCTTTCCTTTCGGGTGTACCTTTGATTCTCTTGATGTGTAGTAGTTAAATAAACATTGTCTAAATCTCTTGAGAACAGGCTCTCTCTGTACTGAACCACTGGTAATGTCACAACAATTACGGTATATTTGCTCTCATTACAGTAGTACCTCTTTCCATGCACCTACATTGCTGGAATTGTCTTCAGTTCACAACAAAGCTTAAACAGGGCTGAAATATAGCTGATGGCTGTATTTTTTCACACTTAAATGTGTAACGGACTGTGGGAAAAACGTGTAACTATGTCTCTGTGATTTCTAAAGACTTTGTTGGAAGATCTTGCCTTCACTTCCCTGAGCTTTCAAGAAAGAAATTTGGTCTGCCTTGAGTTAAAACATTTTAGTATGTTTGAGTGCAGATGACTGGAGCCATGTGAATTTGTCATTCTTTTGGCCACTCAAGCTTTTCAATTGCATGCCAGATGTTCTCTGCTTAAAATAAGATGCACATTGCTGCAAACTGGCATCGAGCCGCTTTTGGCTGCAGGATAATCTTTTGCCAATTGTGTGTCAGACGTTTCTCTCAAAAATTGTACATATTGAAAATCTAAACATTCACGATGGGCCACTGTTCCGCATTTGGAGAACATCAGCTTCTGTTGGCCAGTGGCTTACAGTTTGCCAAACCTATTTCATACAGAAAGAATCCAGATGGTGTTTTTTACAGGCTCTGATGATTTCTGTGACTGTAACCTTCCTCAAGAAGAAACACTCTGTATCCTGTAGTGGTATCCTGTGGACGGCTCTTTAAGCTGCTCTCAGGAGCTACCAGCCTTTACTTTGAAAGCAGAAAGACATTTTTACCACTGGGAGTTCCCAGTCAGATACATAATCACAAAAGCAAGATAACCTACATTCGGCATGTCCAACTTCTGCAGTCGCTCCACAGCTCAACTGCATGAGGTGTGAAAAACCACATCTGTTTTTTTCTTTTGAATCTGCCAATGGATAATTTCATTTAAAATTCTCTGTTCCTTGCATGATGAGGTACAAGCCATAATTACTTCTTTTCTCCTTCTTTTAAGTCATGATACCATAGATGTCTTTCAAACTGCCTCTGCGTTCTCCTTCCATAACACCTCAACTGCATTTCAAACATTCCTCCTTGTCTGCAACATGGTGCATGGGGAGAAGTCATGAAGGCATGACTCTGGCAGAGGTTTTCCATCAGTATTGGACAATTTCTTTTTTCGAGTATTGCTGTGCAAGTTATGGTTGCACCCTCAAAAGAAGAGAATACCCATGATTTCCACTTTGTTGTACGTCCTGTCCCAGTTTGGCAGCAGCCCTTTTGGCCACACTTCCCTACCAACCCGTGCATGTAGCAACTACTGGCCAAACTGCCATAACATCCCCCTGCTAAATTCAACCTTGAGGAAAGACCGTGCTCTTTGCGGCAACCTCTCAGAGAGCCGGGGTTTGCTCCCGGGTTTTCCTCAGCGCTGTTGGACGCTCGGCACTGCCACAGGACTTGTCTGTGCTGGGAAAGAGCAAACCCTGGGAAACAGCAGAATGCGGGAGCCTTCCAGAGCCGTTTCTGGCAGAACGGAAGCTCCAGTCCTGCAAGCAGCTGAAGCCAACCCTGCACGTCAGTGGGGGTTTTGAGCAGCATTTTCCCCGTGTCAGTACTGAAGGGCTGAGATCAGCTGCCAAAACGGTGAAATGCTGCACTTCGATATTGCATTCATGATCGGCAGAGCTCAAAGGCGGCTGACAAAGATCATCATTTCTAGACATGGGGTGTGTTAGAGGTGAAGAGAGGGCTTCTGGATATGTATTTTTTCCTCTAGCACCGTGACCGGTTATTAGTGTGTCTCCCGAAGAAGGCATCCACGAGACACTGTCCTTGTGCATCCTGCAACGGGTATTTTGCCTTTGCTGCACCAAAGTTGTGTGTGGAGAGGAGATTTCGGCACACGCTGCTAGGGAGTTTTACCAAGTTTGTTTCTAGTTTATTCCTTGGTGGTTTTGCTCCAGGGAACCAATACGAACGTTGTGGAGACTGACGTGGAAGGGCGTTACAGGGCTTGGCCGAATCCTCCGTCAGGGGCGAGGAGGTCTTTGTGGACGTGGTGCCCTCTGCCAGGCCCAGGCCGTGTGTTTTGATGGGCTCGTGTGCCCGTCTTGTTGTTGGAAAGAGGCTCATCTGGGGGGGAAAAGCCAAGGGGCAACCGAACCTGGCACCGCTGGGCCTCACCACTCCTGCACCGAGCTGTACGGGGGCTCGGCCCTCCATGCAGCCCCGAGCCCTCCTTCTCCCCCCATGTCGTGTCTGTGTCAGGCTGAGCAGCGCCGGGCGGCTGGGCCAGGCCTGGGAAGACCGTAGGGGGTGTTCTAACCTATTCAAGTCACCAGTAGTTGTGACTAGTTTGTTAGCAAGTACTTCAGCATCTATACTGTTTAAGACTCCCAAGCTTGTTCCTAAGATACCAGTTACATCTCTCTTCAATCGTTGCGAGGAGGTAAGGGTTCTTCATGTAACCACGTGTACCATCCCGCATAGGATGTACCTCGGAAAGGTGAGCAAATAGGTTTGATGGCAGAGACGTTAATCTGCATTTATAGTTCCACTCGCTTGAGAGAGTAGGTCGGGTTAAACAGTATTTGTTGTTGACCAGGATTTTTGATAGCGTAAGGACCAATGTTAAAAATGTAAGGATTTAGACTTGTGGGTGTCTGAATGGATTACTTCTCAAAATTTTGTTGGGGTGACATTGTGATTGGTACAGACATAGCCGTAGTTGAAGTCTTTTCCTGTGATATGTCTAATCCAAATTTAAATGATAGTGCTCTGTCTCCTCTGCCAGTGATTCCTAAACAGACAACAGATACTGATTGAATTATAGTAAAATTGAACCAACAAACATCAGATGCACAATGCCTCCTACCTGTCATGGGTTCTGGTTTTTGTTCAGGAAATTTCCTGATAGTAACTTGGGTTGAAGGAGGGAAATCTCTTCTACTGCTAGCATTAAAGGTTCGACAACCTACGTGGATTGTTTTCCTTTTATCGACCTTCCATTTATGCATCGAATGTTTCCATTCTGATTCATGTATTTGCAATTCCTGGTTGTCGTATGTGATGGCAGTTGCTAAACTCATTCCTGTTAAGTCTTTTCCCATAATCCCTGTATATCCAAAATAGGCTTTTGACCAAGGGTCATCAGAGGTTGTGGTGTTAAGGGGTAGATTTTTAGATGCACCTTGCAGGGTCTTTACGAGATCATTGTCAGATGGTTCAAATGAAGGGAGTGGAGTTGAACTAGGTTGTGTAGTCGGGTCAGGTTTGATTGCATCTATTTGAAATTCGAAGTGTAATGCCATTGCACACTGTTACCACCGACAACTTATAAAAGTGGGTTTTACAAGAGTAAAATTGTGCCAGCAATCCCATTGTTCAGTGACGCAGTACGTGGTTGTCACTTGAGTGAGTGAGTTCCCGGAACAAGATATCCCTATTCTTGTAACTTTCTCATGAGCTGAGCCATTGACCACTCTACATCCTATATGGATTTCTTCTCCTACCTTACCTCTTAGGGATGGATACCAGCTATTCCAAACCCACTCATGTTTTGGAAACACTTTGTTGTTATGTAAGACCACAGTTGCCAGAGTTATTTTTTCTTTTGACACTGCTGTCCTTGCATTGTGTCTAATAAAGGCCTGAGACCATGGCCACTTTGGGTCCTGTTGACTACAAATCAAAGGGAAATGTATTGGTAAGATCAAACATAATATAATGGAATTCATCATTCTAAAACTTGGGTTTACAAATGATTATGAATGTGAAAAATAGTATTACAGCTAGAATGAGGGACAAAATTCCATGGATGCACTCGAGGTTAGCGTAAGCCAATGTGTCCATCCACGTGCAGTTCATCCAGAATTCCTGTGAACACAAAAAAGAAGAAAAACACCCTCGGTCTTTGTTGACGACGGGGTTAAAAGGTAGGTGAAATCCACCGCGTGCTGATCCGGTGTATTTTTCCTGAGCATTCTTTGCCTTCCCATGCATAGGGATTTTTAGGAGTGACTAGTACCATTGGCACTGCTCCAATTTGAGGCATTTTTACTAGCACACGTTGTCCTGCATAAAAACCTGTAGGGTATTCTCCCGGTTGGGTATGTATTTTTGGAGTAATAGTGGTAGCTGTTACACAGAAAGCCTTCATTTTGGGGCAACCATCTCCACTCCATCTGTTATTTAATTGATAGATGACATTAGGTAGTCGCAGGTGCCATTCAGGCTCGTGAGATTTCGCAAAGCGTTTAACCAATCCATTGGTGCGCTCAACAATGCCATTCGCTTGAGGATAATAGGGAGTGTGGAATACTCACCGAATCCCTTTCTCTTTGGCCCAATCTTGTATCACTGTAGCTGTGAAGTGTGAACCGTTATCACTTTGGATTTCCTCTGGAAGGGGGAGTGTGCTGAACCACCCCTTAAGGGCCTTTACTGTGTTTTCTCCTGTGGCTGATCCTACGCTAGTGGCCATAATGAGGCTAGAGATGATTTCTGCTCCTACTAGGATATATTATATATTTGATATATATATAACAAAGGTAAATGCAGGGTCCTGCACCTGGGGAGGAACAACCCCATGCATCAGTACAGGCTTGGGGTGGACCTGCTGGAGAGCAGCTCTGTGGAGAGGGACCTGGGTGTCCTGGTGGACGACAGG
>Ga0065711_1010025_pt1 | contig 12460 bp, 7 predicted proteins | sample Hoacrofraction12_FD_59098 | JGI IMG/M metagenome (GOLD analysis project Ga0065711, IMG submission 59098) | Hoatzin crop microbial communities from Cojedes, Venezuela - Epithelial fraction 12 v2 (version 2) | ecosystem: Host-associated > Birds > Digestive system > Esophagus > Crop | place... | reverse complement strand
TTCTATGATTCTGATATACTCATGTACATATCTATATATTTACATAGCTCTGAAATATTTCTGAAAGACATAACTGAGGTATAAAATTTTACCAGTGTTAGATAAATAGTTGAAATATCTTCAGTTAAACCTTTAAGTGTGGCTAGATCTTTAAAGGAGATATTGTGTGTCTTATTATTTAAATTACAAGTTGCTCTACAGAAAGGTATCGATCAGAAAATCTAACCAACAATTTTATTTTGTTTTATTTTATTTTATTTTGAAGGTGAGGTAATGAAGTATAAATGACATTTTCTTTCTGAAGCTTTTTGTCTTTTGAATAATAAAATCACTGCTTTTTTATTCAATTTTTTTCCCCCTTGGGGTATTCTGAATGTCGTACTGAGCTATATGTTCACACAGATCATAACAGACTGTCATTCTATGAAGCCTGAGTATAAATTCTTGCTTGTAATACATATGGGAATATACAAACAACTGTAAAAAGGAACCAAAAAATGGAATCTACTTATGCTGAGAATCACTGCTTTTTAGGCAAAAAACCCCATGTGCCTGAAGTCCTGCCAGTATTATTTTGAAGGATGGAAATAAACATATACGTTCTATTTCAAGAGACACTGCACACATTTAAGAAAAAATTATTTCTGGAGAATAGAAGGGAACAGGAAATATAAATAATACTTCAGACTTTCGATACAGTTCACAAGACTGTATTATTGAAAAATAGATTCCAAGTGTTATATTTAATCTTGGAACTCCTGGCCTTTGGCGTTCTGGAAGGACAATCTTGAGAGTTAAGTTATTTCCAAGCTGCCACTTCAATTTCCCACCCTCCCTTATTTGAGAATTCTTAAACAAACTCTTTGCTCTACTCTCTAAACTTGAATCTTTATTTCTGTAAATTTTCATACAGTGATCTATGCTGTTATTTGTCTTCGAAAGATTGACTTTTATGTATTTTACTTTCCTTCATTATGCATAATCATGTTTAATGAGCTTGAAACAATTCAAATGCAATTTTAATGTTGTGTATTCTAGGTTCACACACTTTTATTCTAGTGAAAATTAAAATTTCTGTAATTCTTTCCCCCTGCTTTGTCTTTCACTCCTACATACTGGTACTTTATGTATTTTTTTTTATGGAAATTCACAGATATTACAAGCGCTTTCTCTCATTAAGTCAAAGAGTCATAAAAACACAGAATAATAGAATGATTTGGGCTGGAAGGGACCTTAAAGATCGTCTAGTCCCAATGCCCCAGCCACAGCAGGCTTCCTTCTACCTTCCAGTAGACAAGGTTGCTCAAAGCCCCAGCCACCCTGGCCTTGAACATCTCCAGGGAGGGGGCATCCACAAATACTCTGGGTAACCTGTTCCAGTGCCTCACCACCCTCATAGTAAAGAATTTCTTCCTAATATCTCGTCTAAATCTATCCTCTTTCAGTTTAAGGCCACTACCCCTTGTCCTATCACTACATACCCTTGTGAAAAGTCACTCTCCATTCTTCCTGTAGGCCCCCTTCAGGTACTGGAAGGCTGCTAGAAGGCCTGCCCAGAGCCTTCTCTTCTCCAGGCAGAACAACCCCAACTCTCTTAGGCTGTCCTCATAGGAGAGGTACTCCAGCCCTCTGATCATCTTTGTGGCCCTCCTCTGGACCCACTCCAAGAGGTCCGTGTCTTTCCTGTTGTAATCAATGGCCTTGTTGGACTTCTCAATGCAAGAGGAAAGACATGCAAGGACTGAAGTGCCAAGAGATGAAGATTTAACTAAGGGAGCAATTGACTTGTGCTTATCTTATCAGACAGAATTAAGGGGGGATAGCCCATCACTGTAAACCAAGTGATCTGTGGGGCGCCGCGGAGGCGGCACAGCCAGACATTGCTTCCGATAAAGAACACATGGCCCCCAGAAGCGCATCCCAAGATGCTCACACCATAGGCATGTCAAACTGGTGAATCTCACTTCTGAAGACACGACATTCCATGCCAAGAGCCAATCGATACACAATAATTGACTTAGTCCCACCTCACAAAAAGTTTTTGAAACTTATAAAAATTGGCACTTGAAAAGCTCTCTTTGGGAGGAGGAACCAAGTGAGAATCTTACCTGATGGATGGGTCAAAGGGCCTGAACCTCTCTTTCCGCCCCAAGAAGGAACGCCTTTTTGGTGAGAGTCGCACCTCTGACTTTGTCAGACATATCCTCAGGAACACATTGTTAACTAAAGCATTAAACCATTACTTTGAGCTCAACTTTTGTAGACAGTGCATTTGTCAACGGCAATCCTGAATCTGTGATACCTGTCGCTTGAATAAATTACCTATTGTTTCAACTTTGTGAAACTGTCTCAGTGAAAGTCCTTGGAAGGACTCTGGCAGGCAAGTTGAATCTGTTAAGCGGCTACACACTTCACCCTTTAGACATAAACCGTTGACCAAGTCTGGGACTAGGAGTAGATCCAGCCGCACCTAGACTTTCCTCTGAGAGGGAGTTTAGAACGCAAGGTGTTCTGCTCTGAACCTCGTGACTCAATGGAAGGGCTTTGCTTTTGCCGCTTATCAGACTCCCTCACCTCTTTTAACACGACACCTGTGCTGAGGACTCCAGACCTGGACCTAAAGAAGCCACACTGAATTGATTTTATGCATCGTGGTTTCCTAAGAAGACATATTTTATGAAATCATTATTAATACCACAAATAGATACATTGGCAAAGAGTAGGGACAAAATCTTTTTACTTCAGAAGGAGTTGGTACCTTCTTTCTGTTCACTTCTTATCAACCCAAACAGCAGAAAAGCTGTGGGCAAAATGGTGTATCTGCTATGTGTTCATGAGTTACAGGACAATAGTTACTCAGTGTTTGCCATCTTGGTTTAGAATATCTTTTAACTTCATTTTAAATCAAGAAAAGTATGTATTCCCACTCTTTTCAGGAAAAAATTGGAAAAAAAAGACACAGTCCATAACTCTTTAAAGAAGGCCATATTTCAGGTAATATTGAATAAGGAATATACAGTTATGATGAATAACAGTATTAACTTACTAGTAAACCATAGATATTCAAACGTGGCTTATGCTATTATTTCAATGAATCAGTAGTCTGATGAATTTCAAATGGGATCATTCAGATTACATTGAATATTCACTAATTATATTTTCTGGTAAAGGCGTATTTGACCATCTTCTGTTTTTTCCTTTAAGATGAAATGAATCGTGGCATAAAAATATCTCTTTTTGGTCTTTTAATACAAAGGGACCCTTAAATGAAGATAGTGTAGGAGAAGACTTCTAAAAGTTCGGTTTCAGACTTCTTTCTTTTATCATTTTAAGTTCAACCTTATGAGAAGTTTGAATCAACCATATCACTTCTGTCAGGTAGTTCAGCCTCCTTAATACATAGAGAATTATGGTCTGAGGTTGGCTAATCACAGCTGATTTTATCACAAAACAAAAAAATAGGGAGGGTGGTCAATCACTTGAGATACTGGTGAAAGACACACATAAAAATCTGAAATGAATCCAGAAGAAAAATGGAGTCATCTGCATAGTACAGGAACAGACTTATTTCTCAGGTGCCATATCATAAGCTTAAACCAGCATCTCTTTTTTTTTTAATCTTACTTAAAATGTAAGGACTGAAATATCCTTGACATCTATAAGACATGACTGAAGATAGCACCAGTTTTCCACAGCTATATAACAACTGACTCCTAATAAAAGTAAGAAGGTATCTAAATTTTAAAATTAGGGTCATCTGTGATCTTTAATTTACTAAAAAGTTAAGCTAACATGGAGTAGCTTCCTATGGAGTTTGACTGCTTAAAGTTGTCAGAAAATGAAATATGTTTATTAATTCTTAGCTGAAATGAATCAGTGCAACTAATTATTTTCATTTTGTTCCAGAACATGCAGGTATCACTGCTTCTGTCTGGTCAGTTTTTTGATGGTAACCAGTTTAGTGAAAAAAACCACCTTTTTCAGCATCTTAACCGCTACTGGTGCTGCAGATACAGCACTTTGAGAAGACTGAGTCTAGATTTTTCTTTACTGTTTTTCAAAGACTTTCCAACAAAACGCAATTTGTGATATTGTAATTTCTCTGATGGAATTTGCCCTGTACGTGATCCGTGTGACTATAGGCTGTACCTGGATGAGAACAAGAAGGAAACCTGGCTGCCAAAACATAGGTTTTATTATTAAGAGAATATTATGTACATATTTTAATTATGGAATGAACACAAATCATTAAGAGAAAGCAATTCAACAGTATTCTGCTATGCTAGAACAATATTTCATTGGAAGCAATGTCAGTATAAGTGATTTTTTGTGTGTGTCCTTTATTGGATAGCTATCGCTTCCTTGATTTCCATGACATTTTCTCAATTTCAGTGGCTTCATACTGTATACCTGATCTTTCACTGATGTTGCCTGGTTGTGTGGGAGTATTCCTTATGCTGCATCTTCCTGCATGATCCTCCTGTCTGATAGAGGGAACAGATAAGAGAGGGGTTTTCAGTAGCAAAAGAGCAATATGTGTATTAAGCATTGCCAGATCACCAGCAGAATTTGGAGATGATTCAAGTGTCTGGCAAGTGATATGAGAGAGAACTAAGACTTACTGGACAAAAATGGGCATGTAATAGGCTTTTGTAACTAAAAGGATGTGGTAAAGGTATGAAACTATCTAATATGCTGTTCAAACAGAACAGATAGTAAGCACTGCTTGTGTGCAAGTGCTCAGCATAGATTCTCCTATTTTGCTGAAGTAGAATTTCTAATTAAATCCTAAGGCATATAAGGTAGTTCATTTCCCCATACTCATCAGATTATAAAATAGGGAAAAAAAGGTGGCAGAGGTGGACAGTAAATGTATGAAATTAAGAGGTGGAAAGCAATACCGGGTAATGCATATGGAAGTAAGAGGTGTAGAAAGAAGAGGATTTAAGTAGGAAAAAAGAGAAAAAAAGAAATTTTAGGCTATCTATTTAAAGTCTAATACCATGAACACAGGGACCCTGACAAAGATGAGAAGAATAATGACTGATGCAGGAATGAAGTAAGGGATTCAGTGAACAGGGAGCACATGGAATTGGCTGCTCCTTAGGTCCATCCAGAAGGAACGATTAGTGCATTAGTAATCTGCAACAAGAAAAAGGACAACTTACACGAGGAAACCTTGCAAGCAAAGGAGAACAGCGTATGGTTCTTATTACAGGAAAAAGTGGAGATGGTTTGGGAATGGAACAGAATTAATTATGGGGTGACCTAAGAGGATTTTGGGAATGTACAAGTCTCATTATAAGATGCCACAAAACCTTTCGGGGATTGTGCAAGAAGTGTTATTGGATGTTTAGTGTTGGAGCCAAAAAGAGGGAAAAAACCAGATCAAAGCGATTTAGGGAAGAACAAGTATGGGGAAATGGAGGGAGAAAGGCATAAAAAGGGCTGGTTGTGTATAAGCAGATTGCTAGTCTGTACGCTTGTCTGGCCATTCCCTGCAGGTGATCAGCAGTCTCTCCTATATTCTAACTAAACTCCATTTCTAACTTTTTGTGGGTAAGGGACTCTCTATTCCATGTGCATGGGTGTGTATGGGGGCTTAACTGCCAGACAGTGGACCAGGGGTTAGAGGACCCATGTGTCAACAATGCCAGCAACTGGAGATGCCATAGTGCATATATCTGGTGTGGGTACATGTGATGATGTATGATCACTAAAGAGCATCAAGCCAAAATAGCTGAAGAGTAGGATAAACAGTTAGGAATCAAATATTGAAGTGTCCATAAGTCTTGGGCAGATGCTGCAGACAACAAAGGGACTGTGAGTTTGGTGTTGGAGGGACCAGGACGTCCAAGCCACCTACCATGGGGTTTAGATGTTGGCTACCAGTCAGTTCATAAGTCTGGACGAGCTGTCAAGAGATACCCATTTGCACGTGTGTGTGTGTCTGTGCATGAGGCAATTGAGAGATATGGGGGTCCAGGGCCCAACTGCTGGGTAGGCTGAATGTCTAAGAGAAGTCACTAGAGAGATTTGTAGTGTGAGAGAGTGTGTGTGTGTGCCCGTACTTATCTGTTGATGTGTGAAAGGAAGTTTGGGGCTGGGGACTTGGGGCCTTGTATGTCCAGGTGCATGCAAGTGGGCACATTCAGATCCAGAGGCAGCTACTGGGCAGGCCAAGTGTCTGAGCCCAGATGATGGAGGGATCAGTATTGTATACATTGTATATATATTTTCCACTAATGAACTTTCATCCTGATCAGTCAGAGAGGGAATAGGATAAGGCTGTTGGTGCTGTCTGTGTCCATGTGAGTGCTGAGTGTTTTCTGTCTGTGTTGATCTATGTGTCTGACTGTGCATACATGTACACAATTGGTATGCGCATGGATTTGCCTGTCTGCTGGCCATACGTGCTCGTTCTCTCTGCTGGTTGTACCTAGGGACAGGGAACTGTGGCTGTCTTGTCTCTGTCGGACAACTCAATTCAGCAACTGCTAACAGAAATGAATTTAAAGTGTTAAAAATCAAGAATTACAGGGAGGGCAGAGATTTTGAAACAGAAAATTGAGAAGGAAAAGAAGAGAGAGAACAGTCCAGAACTGATAAGAGGGAGAGAGGGGTGAAGAGAGAAACTACTGTTGACAGCAGGAAACCCAGTACTCTGAGACACAATAGCACTGCAGCTGAACAGTGCTAGAGAGGACAAGATTTGTAAACCTGTAGATCATTAGAGCACCAAGAGAACTAGATACAGGAGCTCTCATCTTGTATCATGAATAGATAATGAGAATTTAACTTAAAGGAAATCTTGCCAGTGATAAGCTACATTAAAGATCTTGTAATACCCAGAACTGCTTTGATGTATACTACCCGAAAGCTTGGTTAGTAAATTGATGGGGAAAGACTGCCCATCATTTAAGGCTTAAGAGCTGTCTTTGTAGTGTATGGCTAATTTTAAAATTTCCTTTTTATATTTTGCTTAGAATGCCAGAGTAAGAGAATACTTTTTCAGGGACAGTTGTTTTAAATGGAAATTTAGGATGCTGAATTCCTTCCAGGTTAAAGTTACTACTTTACTACCACTGAGAAATTCCATTATTTGTAGACCATTACAGGAAACCTGTTTTGATAAATATAGTTTTAAAACGTATCCACCCAAAATATATTCATGATTAAATAATAATATAACAAATTTATGTTTAGAAAATATTGATTTATTACATGGTATCATGAAATTATTTCTCTTTATAGAACCAATATTATTGATTCACTTTTTTTTCTTAACTTTTTCTGTTTTGGCACCAAATCAAAACATCATATTATGTGCAAAGTTCAATATTTCTCATAACATAATTCTGTTGTTATTCATAATAACACCTAGCCAACTTCCCAGCTTCGCTGTCTGTAAGATGCAGAATTAATGTGCTGTTTGCTTAAACAATATTAGATATGTTTAGACTAGTCTGTAGAGAGATAAAATTATAGAAATGGTCATTATAAAGTGACCCAAGTATCACTGCAGTGACAAGCACAGATACTAGTAGTAGGAATAAACTATAAGTTGCCAACTGTGGAGAAATGAATTAATACACACATTATGAACAATCATCTGGTTATTAAAGAGCAGTGCTTGTAATGTTAGCTGGAGTCCTAGTCTCTCTGAGAAAAATATATTTAATTAGAAAAACAGGACAGGATAGAACATAAATATGGAAAGTTTTGTGTTTTGTACTCAATGCAGTTTCCCAAACTATTTCCTCTTGTGAACATGTACAAAGTTAAAACCAAACCAAACCAAAACAACCCGCTCTGCCTCCAACTGAGTGTATATAAAAACTCTCATTGAAATAAAATGATGCAAGCCTTATGGTCTTGTTTTGGGTTTGCGCAGGCAATTAGAACTTCTTTATGTAAACTCTATTTATAATTTTTCTGTTCTATATTACTATGAAACGCTGTTGCTTTTAAGCAGAGAACTGCAGACTCCTAATCACTGACAAACAAATATATTACTAAGGTAGCTCTTAAATCTTCTTACCCTGCATACTCATAAGAAGTGCTTTCATAATGAAGTGAAGGTGGCCCTTCTCAGCCTCAGGAGGCCTGCTGTTAACTTAAGTCTTCGTTTTGCTTATTTTACTGAATTCACGCCATTCTTAATGTGAATGCCAACAGATATTGTCCAGCTCGCTCACAAAAATTCCCTTCTTGACTATCATGCTACACAGTAAATAGATGCCATATTTTGATTAGCTGAGGTGAAGGGTGATAATAGAGTATCTTACTACAATATTTTATGTTTTTTCCCTGTATTAAAAATAATGAAGCATGTTCATGCTATCTCTGAAATTAAGGCTATAGGGAACAGTGTTTTATCCTAGGAATAGCTTCCCATTCTCAGTTACCAGAGTAATTTAGGGCAGAATTTGGAGACACTGTAAATATCCAGTCCTCTGGCACTTGTATTTTTCTATTTCTGACATCTTACTTAGCTCTGAGCAAGGTCTTTGAGCAAGGAAATCCTTTCTTAATAGCAGGTCATAGTGGACAGTGAGTTATTCTTTGAACAAAATTGACACCCAGAAATGGTTACCCTCACTAAATATATTATGTATTTTTATGCATTATGCTGGGATTTAGAATCAAGTCTCTTTGCACGATTAGCAATACCAAGATTCTCAGGCTAATTCATAATGCAATACTCTGTTCTGCAAGTACCTGAGAAAGAAAGACAAAAGAAAAAAAAACCCAATCAAATCATGAGACTTGATAATCGAATCCTGCTTACTACAATAACGTTGGTTGAACTGTAATTGTACTACCTAAGAACTTCACCCAAAGGGCCATTTATTGGTCTTAGGTAACCTTTCTTGACCACTAAATACAGAAGCTTTTCACTGTTTCAGCTGTTATTGTTGGAGCTTTTCAGATCTTTTGAATTCTGACATGAGGAAAAGACTAAATCATAGTTATACATGACACTGAGGCTGAGAGACAAGGGTCTTTGTTGGTTGAATATTTCAGGTGGCATGTCAGTATACATTCATTTCATGATGATGTGACCTGCATGATCTGAACCATACTATAGCCTTATTTTATTTATTTATTTCTGGAAAAAAAAAAAAAAGTTAAAAATGAGTGCTGTAAAAAGACAGGTATCATGAGTATCAGACTTTTTTATGAGCCACCTCACTTCTTTTTTCCTTAAAACTTCATGTCTGTTACTGACAAAGTCATCTAACTTCTTTATTTACAGTGCAACTAATTGTGTTTCAGCTTTAGAATTTGTGGGCAATCAGCTAAATATGGTAGGCGTAAGGGAAATATTTTAATTTTGAAGATTAATATGATTTCCTATTTTAATGAGAAAATAAAAACCATATGTTGAGCATACATACATATATATACACACATACCTTGCTTCTCTGCTTCTCTCTGTGTGTATATATAAGTATATATTTCATTATAAAAATTTTCAGATTCTCTTTCACAGAGGTAATACATTATCTTGAAAACTACTTGTTATGTACAAGTCATTATTACTCTGAATACTGCCAACCCTTTCCTGGGATCAATGAAGAGAAGCATGGCCAGCAGATCAAGGGAGGTGATTCTGTCCCTTTACTCCACTCTCATGAGACCCCAACTGGAGTACTGCGTCCAGCTCTGGAGCCTCCAACATAAGCAGGACATGGATGTGTTGGAGCGGGTCCAGAGGAAGGCCATGAAGATGGTCAGAGGGCTGAAGCACCTCTCCTATGAGGACAGGCTGAGGGATTTGGGTCTGTTCAGCCTGGAGAAGAGAAGGCACCAGGGTGATCTTCTAGCAGCCTTCCAGTACCTGAAGAGGGCCTACAGGAAGGATGATTTCACAAGGATGTGTAGTCATAGGACAAGGGGGAATGGCTGTAAACTAAAAGAGGGCAGATTTAGATTAGCTATTAGGAAGAAATTCTTCACCATGAGGGTGGTGAAACACTGGAACAAGTTGCCCAGAGAAGCTGTGGATGCCGCCTCCCTGGAAGTGTTCAAGGCCAGGTTGGATGGAGCTCTGAGCAACCTTTTCTAGTGGAAGATGTCCCTGCTCACAGCAGGGGTGCTGGAACTAGATGATCTTTAAGGTCCCTTCCAATCCTTACCATTCTATGATTCTATGATTCTATGATTCTATGAATATTATATATGTGCATGCATTGTCTGTGTTTGAATCTTGGTTTTGGTTGTAACAATATCCTGCAAAGTTAATTCAAAGATGGTTTAATTCTTCACTATTTCCTTATTGTGATTTTCCTTCTTTTACAATTTCATTTACTTCCTCTTTTTTCAGGAGTAACATAAGAATAGGAAACTTCTCATTACCAGGTTTTCTTTTTATTAATTTAGTAATTATACCTGAATATTAATGCTCTTATTATTTACTATTAAGTATGGCTATTTCTGAAAATGGAATTCATTCCGCATCAACTTTTTGCCTGATCAAAACTTTTGCAGAGTAAAACAGAGTAACTCGTATTGACTTCAATAGTATTTGAACTATCTTGAGATTTAAAATCCCTGTAATACATGTTTATTTCTTATGGTATTCCTTAATCAGTAAACTCTATTTACAGGCCCAGAAAAAGTTTGACTGATGCCTATGAGATTAATCTTTCCAAAGCTTAATTATTTAAATTAAGTAATAATAACATGCACTTTTTAAAAAACCGGCCACAACTTGCTGTGACAATGTTTCTGGACTAGAGCCTGTAAAACTCAAACATGAAGTACATAATAGTTTTTGCACAGAAGTATTCATTTCCATCCGTTAGTATGGCATGTTGCCTGTTCAGAAGATGTAAGACCACTATTTACAGGACCTTATCCCTATCCAAAGATAGGACAACCTGAAATATACTTCAACAATCAGCTTCTCTGCCAAAAGACCCTCTGTTTGAAAGTAGTGCCAGCCTGAAGTTACTTGCTTCATTAGGTGGGCAAATATCTGTAGATATTTTTCAGCCTACATAGTCTGTTTTTCTACCCTATTTTACCATTTTTCCTCTCTCTTTTTTTTCTATAAAAAATCTTATTCAATGTTTTGGCTTTTTGTCAAAGAGTAGTAAAGGGCTTAAGGCTTTTTAATTAATAAAAATATAATACACCTTAAATCTTTTATTCTGTAAAGAAAGAAATTTTAAAATTAGGAATAGAGAGAAATGTCTCTCAAAATCAGTTACTTTTACACTGTTTTAAATCCCTCTTTTTCCATTTTCCTGCCACATTTTCTCAATTTCCCACACATGGTTGTCAATATTTTTTCTTGGGAAAATAAGTAGAGAATACTGAAATTTTCTAAAATTTAGTCTTTCTAGATTATTTATCTTAGCATATTTTATCAAGTGTTTTGACCACATCATCAAGTTTTTAAAGCAATTAATGCAAACTATGTCTGTCTATGAAAACAATAGTAAAAACAACTTAAAAGAACAGAAACACCAAGAAAATGTTGTTTAATGGTATGGTGTCTCTTTGTAACATAAAGTTATATAAATTACTACAGAGTTACTTGTGCAAAAAGCTGCCATACCAGGTCAGCAGCAAAGTCAGCATTACTTGGTAGCTGGATATCCTATCAGGCCATTATACAAATCTCAAATAAAAATTGTCAAAACCCAGAAATAAAAAAGTGTGATTCTATTTCTCTGAGCCAAGCAGTATGAAATGAGCTATCAGTTAGTCACTATAATATAAGTATTGTACAAAACAGAGAGGAGTAAATAGAGCCATTAACTGAGTTTTTGGTGAGCATTAGAGCCAATGGACTATAGGATGGAGCTACTACTTTATGGAAAAACTGCCAAGATCCTGTACACACAGTACAGGTCCCAAGATCTTTTCAAGTTTTGTGCATATCAGCAATGCAAACTTAGATACCATGTCAGAGACTCTGGGTGGGGTTTTGGAACCAAAGCACAAGAAGGACAAATTTATAAAATGTAGTCACCTACTTGTCAGAACTCCCAGAAAAAACATGAAGGCTCATTCAACCTGGCATACATTGTGTATGTAACTGGTTGGCCTTATCTTGTTTTCACTAAACTTCTATATTCAGTACTGAGTCTCAGATTTATGTGGAAAAACAAAATATGTATAAAAATGCAAGGGGTTTTTAATGTATACAAAATATATATTTGGACATCATAAAGTAAATCATTATGATTTAATGAGAAAATGATAATGATTAGAGGTTTGTACCTGCTGTGTTGTAGGTCTATACAGAATCATAGAATCATAGAAAGTTTGGGGTCGGAAAGGACCCGTAGAGGTCATCTAGTCCAACCCCCCTGCAGTGAGCAAGGACACTGCTAACTAGATCAGGTTGCTCAGAGCCCTGTCCAACCTGGTCTTGAATGTTTCCAGGGATGGGGCCTCCACTACCTCTCTGGGCAACCCGTTCCAGTGTTTCACAACCCTCATT
>Ga0065711_1047207_pt1 | contig 12461 bp, 2 predicted proteins | sample Hoacrofraction12_FD_59098 | JGI IMG/M metagenome (GOLD analysis project Ga0065711, IMG submission 59098) | Hoatzin crop microbial communities from Cojedes, Venezuela - Epithelial fraction 12 v2 (version 2) | ecosystem: Host-associated > Birds > Digestive system > Esophagus > Crop | place... | reverse complement strand
AGAAACAGCCCCCCCCCCCGACTCAATTTCTAGAGCTCTTGGGAAGCTATGAGACAGACGCATGAAGGGTATAACAGGAGAGGAGCCTAGCCCCTTGCTGCATGCACCCACCATGAAGAGGACCCTGACCACCAGGCATGCGCCCGCCACTGGAGGACCCCAACCACCAGCTCAGAGACCGCCACTAGATCCAAGGGTGGTGATATCTTTTCTCTTATTTCTTCTCTTTCTTTCCTCTCTTTCTCTAGCTCTGACTTTTTAGGCACATAAGGGTAATGTTGGTATAAGTTTGTCAGCCTGCTATATTCTGTGGTTTTGTGAAATCAGACATTGTGTTGTTGAGACCTTTTGCCAAGTCAATAACCATTTCCAATCCCACTGAGCTAAAAGTAACGTTATGAAGTCACAAAGCTATCAGCTTTTGTAATTCCACTGCCATTCCAAGTAAAGCTTTGTTTTTGGTCAAGCCTCTTGGTCATTGTTATGACTCTCAGTACTGTGCAGAGAATTAATACATTCACCTTCCCCTTTACCCGCTGAGTGGGATGGGAAGATAGATTTAGACTAATTACACTGTCTTACTTTAAATGAAATGTGGGTTGGGGCGCACTGATGTAATATAAAGGACTACTGGTCTGAATCCATATAGAAGCACAATCTCCTTCCTGTAGAATGTAAGTCAAGGCTGAACATTGTTTCCTGCTCTGTCTGTGATCTGTTTCCTATAGCTGAGTGTTGACAGATCCTGAAAAGTCTTTCTCCCTTCAGGTTAAATCCAGGTAAAGGTGTTTTGTTAGGCCCACTTTACACACCAAAGAACAAATGAAAGTAATAAGCTATTCTGATAAGGTAATTTAATATGGGTTTCTGGAATAAACCAGCCTGCTTGTAAACTATTGCAACTGCAAAACTCACATACATCAGTTCCAAGTTTAACTTTTTTCTTCTTTTTCCCCTCCTTTTTTTGCTTAGCAAAGTATCAGGAAGACAAAATCAGAAAAATGGATAAACACCATTAATATTACATCTCTATTATTACTTATTCATCTAAAAGTTGATATCAGTTTTTATTTCAGCTAAATGTCATCTTTTTTCACTTTAAAGCTAAGTCTCTAGAGAACAAAAAACTTAAAGACCTCCAACCAGTAGACCACTTGGGAGAGACAAAATAACTGCTAGGAGAACTTATCTTCCCTACAGCTGACAGCTGTTTGTTCTCCCAAAAGAAAACACTAAAGGCTTTAAAGGCCTTGTAGAAAAACCCTTAACATCAAGGTAGATAAAGAAGTGCATTGAAAAAGCTTATTTTCTCAGTTGATTGTTAACGTACTTCAGTGATAGTCCAGAAGCAAGATGAACAAAAACCAGTACAGTTCTAGTATTAATGTATTTTATATGTCCATCCACTTTTTGTAGAATTTAAAACATTCTTTCAGATATTACTTTCTTTCTTTGGTATTTTTAAACGGCAGTTTCTTAACAATTAAAATTATAGGTCTATATTTGGTCCATGTGGCAGGTTTTTTTGTAATAAAGGGTAGTTCTTTCTTCCTGCTGTAACACGATTAAAGCAAAATTTCTTAAGTGATAAGGTAAATGAAAAGTAACAGAATGTACATATTTGTCATAATATTTGCCTGTGGAATATATTGAATACAATCCATTATAGTGTTTTTCTTTCTTCCTCCCCTAGAATTGATTTTATTTTTTCTTCCTCTTTGAAACGACCTACAGCACTTCTTACATTTACTCAGTTGTATTAGATAAACTAATAGCTTCCTTGAAGAAATGGAAAGAAAGGAAAAAAGGAAAGAGAGTATAAAAAAAAGAGAGCTTCAGCTTCTTTCTACTGGATGAACCCTAAACAGAATCTTACTTCACTTTTACTAGTGCCCCCTGATGTCCATGTTTGTGTTTTCTTCTTCCTCTTCTGTCACCAGCGCAGATTAGTGTTATACAACTGCAGGGCATTAATAGCAGTATGCAAAATAGCCTGAAAAAGAAACTCAATTGAGTGATATCAGTTTATTTTATTTGGTATGTATGTCACGTTTTTTGCCCAAAAATTTCCTTAGTTGCCTAAAATATTGCTCGTCCTCATACTCAAAATATCCACCTAATTGGCTGAGCATTGGTCCTGTGTGAGACTATTTGGTACTCACAAGTAGGATGTCATTGTGCATGAGATCCCTGAACAACCCACTGGTATATTGCACACCTTTTGTCTGTGGCTGCCTGCTTTTTCCATATACTAACTCTGCCTTTACTTCTCCACACAGCCTGGGACTGAGAATTTGCCTTCTCTACCTACACGAAATCTTTTGTAATATTTCACCAAGGAGAAGGCATATGCCATCACCATTTTATTTGAAAAATGCTTTGAGAGTCCATGGGTCCACTTCTTCGTAAGCATCTGGCACATGGAGTGTTTATTAAGGACAGGGGAGTTGCTGCTTCCGTTCGAACTGAGATGGAAGGAAGTCTGGACACTACCCTTGGGTGAGAGCCTGCATTGGATACCCTTGGCTGGAATGGGCCAGTGTGCAGTGAGGAATTTAAAATTAATTATGACAAAATCAAAACAAGCATAAGGGACACTCCTCTGTGTACCTTAAAGGGCAAAGAACTCACTGCAGGACTAATACACCTTGGTCCCTCTTTCCATTCCCTTGGCAATATTTCAGACTTTCTGTGAGAGAATAATGGACAGAAAATAAAAGGAAGGGTTAGAAAACTTACCCTCTACATTCAGCTTTGCTGAGAGGCAGAAAAGAGCAGTCTGTCTCATCAAGTTTCCTACTGGAAAGAAAGTTCTTTCCCACTCTGCCTCTAGGCCTCTCGAGATGGTAATACAGTATTCTCCAGTGAAAGCCTTGCTGAAGGAATGATTTTTCTTTGGTCTGTAACTTCATCTTTGAACAGTGGGGACAGAGTTTTGGAGATTCTAAATCATAAACTTCCTAGGAGATTTGTTCATAACTAGGGTGCCAAGAAAAAAGAAAGTGGACATTTGTGAACTTGTAACAAAGCTGCTGTGAAAAATAAACTACTGCTATGAGCTTGGTATCTATTTATAATGCATTTGGTTTAATTGATTTAAAAATCTCCCTACCAATTTAATTACAATATGGTGATTAACTTTGCTGACATAATATGTTGTAACTCTAGAGGCATTTTCTGGAGGGGAAAGTGACTTTCAAGTCAGTATGATCCAATTGCAGCACTTGAAATACTTTCACATGCAGAATTTAAAAGCACATGAAGGTATGTGCCTTCATTTCTACTGGTAATATAGCCAAGTTCTCAAAGAAACAAGTGTATTCTGTAAACAAGATGAGTTGTGCACATAAATGAAAGCATATAGATCTCAATGATCTCCCAATATTATAATTAATAGTTGCAACAAATTTTATCACATATGTTTTTCCACACTCAGTGAGTCTTAATTATTGGTAGCAAATAAGAGAAGAGGTAAGCACGTGGTTATTTTAATACAATTTGTGATTCCTAAGAATCAATTACATGGATAACCAAGTTAAACATCAGTGAACTGAAATTGGTGCCAATATGCATCTAGTTTTCTTCTTCCATTTTTTTAATACTTCATTCTTTTAGTGAAAGATTTTTTTTTATTTTTTTCCTGACTCATTATCCTAACATTTGACATTAAAAGGTAACACTCAGCTGATGGTGAATCAAAACTGAGTGCTATCAACAGATTTTCTTTGAGAGGTAGTTGTCTGAATAACTATGTAAAAATCTCACTTATCCCTTTGATGAGTACTGCATCTAAACAATTTAACATAGCTCTAATCCTATAAAAAAACTATAAAGAGATATGAGAAATAGAAAACTTCTCCTGGTTAAAAATCAAGCTAAAGGCAATATTACTGCATTCCTGAAGGTGTAATATGGCATTGATGAATTTAAACATGCTAGCGAGCAGTAAGTCAAGGACGTTGAAGAGTCATCAAGTACCATAAAGAAAAATTTTGCTACTCAGAAGTACATTTCAAAATCCATCAACACAGGAAAAATATTGAAAGGGTTTTTTTCTCCAGTGTGTACAAAATTATAAGATATCCAGGAATTACTTAATCAAATAAAGACTAAATACATAAGAGGAAGACTAATCAAATGTTAGATACATTTATTTTCATGTCATTCATAGAGGTCATTCAGAACATTCATTTAGGACACATCAAGAACTACTTTGAAGGGGGAAAGATAAGCAGCTTCTACTAGTGTTGCTAGAAATAATGACTGGCAGAAATCAGCCTTCATATTAAAAAAATAGAAGTTCCTATTTTATTATCTAAGAAAAAGTTCCAAATGTATTATATAACTTTTTTTTTTAACCACAGAAATCACTGATAAAATTGAACAGAAATGACAATGGTCTTTTTCCAGATGTCTTAAAAATAATCATCTGTGAAGACAAATGCTTTTGCTCTTGTTTAATTCTATCCCTGGCCCTTGTTTCACAGCAGTAATAAGCACAAATGCCTTCATTTATTATCTTTCTGCTGCTGTTCTCCATGTTTGCAGTTCTCCCCTGCTATCCCGCAGAAGGAAAACCACACCTTATAATACCTTAATATCAGTCTTCCATTTCATTGTTGACTGCCAAATAAATTTTTACAGCCTATAATTCAATCAGGCTTCAGTGCCACTTGGACATCTTTTGCAAGCCTAATGGAACTGGAACAAAGCTAAAAATTAGAAATGCTGAGTTAATCTACCTTAGTGTCCTATCTTTGACTGTGGTTGCTAGTATATTTGTAAGAGTGTAAGAACAGAGCAGCCCTTTGTCTCTTACATATGCAATCCAATACGATCAGTACATATTTCAACATTCAGCCACCCTAAAACCTTGCATACACAAGCCAATAATGAACCAAAATGATGAGTAAACTTGGCTTTACATCTAAATGTGTCCCCATAAGACTAATTTTTGTTCTGGAGTAAGACGCAGTAAAAAAAAAAACTTAGCTGTTTAGAATAAAATAGAGAGAATAGAATAGAATAGAATAGAATAGAATAGAATAGAATAGAATAGAATAGAATAGAATAGAATAGAATAGAATAGATTTCAGTTGGAAGGGACATACAAAGTTCATCTAGTCCAACTGCCTGACCAATAAAGATACAACGTATACATAGCCTGTGCAAATGCATTTTGACTTACTTTGAGGTTAGTTCTTTATAAGAAAAGCAAGTACTTTTAGGTATCACTCAACTAGTATTTGATGATCCAGAAATACTGCTAAGTGCTACTACATAATATTTATTTCTGTTACTGAAATGTTTTATACCTAAGAAATAAGAGCAATACATAGTATATATAGAGTCTAATCCACACTATACTTCTGTACACCTTTTAGGGAGAAAAATAGTCAATGCAGTCTCACTGAAAACTGTACTAATTGTACTGAGTTGTTTCACAGAAAAGAAAAAAAATTATGATTTTTGGAATTAAATGAGTTGATATTAGGTCTCAGAATGACCCAGCATTTTGACTTTTAGTTGGTATATATTATACTATGATAAATGTAAAATTAAAATGAAACATTAACTGTTCAAGATATTTTAAATTTCTTTTTCATTTTCTGGAAAATTCTGAAATTTTCAAGGTTCGTTCCAAAAGAAATTAGAAGTAGATATCAAATGTCAAGCTTCCTGATAAATAGAGCTTCCATTCTAACTTTCTATCAGTTAAAAGGAAAAATAACATCAAAGACTGAAGAACTTATAGAACTGCAGTTATCAATACAAAGGGAGAATATTTACAGCAGGAAGGTCTGTGAACAGGTGATTTAAAATATCATAGATATTCTAACTACAGCTGAAAGTTATCAATAGCATATTTATTTTCGTGAAGGAAGTGTATGTTCAAATGCATAATTCATTTAATTGCCTGTATTTTCTTTTAGACATGTATTTATATAGAATATTTCCACAGTCTCAGTGAATATGTCGCTGATCCTGTGCTTATTGCCTTTTACTATGATACCCTGTCTTTGGTATATTCTCCTTAGGGGACAAGAAAGATGGCTTTGATGTCAACTTCAGTGATTCTACGGTATCAAAGGCAAGTAAAATTAATGATAACTGTGAAAAAAACTGCAAAACCATAGTTCTAGAGACCTGAATTTCACATTCTCTTAGCACATGCCTTACAGGATCACCACTCTGAATACCCCTGTTAGTTAAAAAATAACTTGGTAGTTTATTTCTTTTATGTAGCAAGAAATATAGCATTTTATGCTGGCTCTGTTGCTAATGGGTGGCCTTTGAGCAACTGAGAATCTAATGGGAGATATTCACAGTCTGTGATTTACAATTTAACTAGAAGAAATGCTCAGATGAAGAGTGCTTACTAGGATTTATACCTGGTGAGTTAGCATCATCTTTTTAAGTCGCAAAACTGTTCAAGCTTTTGCCTCAAAATTCAACTAAATGCAGTCAAAGAGTTTCAGAGCAAGACAACATTATGGATTTCCTTTTGGCATAAGCATAAAATAGTTTCACAGATGACATTATGGTAAAAAAGAAACCCAAACCCAACATAAATGAAACTATAACCAAATGAACTAAATGATCTAACTGTTTAAAAAAAAAAAAAAAAGCTGTTTCTGTAAAAGGATGAATGAAGACTTAATTTCAAACCCTGTCAAAAGTTGTGGAAAGTTTCTATCAATATCTGTACTGATGGGAAAAAATAACCACCATGTTACATGTAAAAACCATAGTAGTTAACCCAAGAAAAGCTAAATATCATGCAGTTCCATATCTGTTGGATTTCCCTAATATGAATGAGAAGTTTTGGCTTGTGGCAGATAGTCTAGCATGTGATACCCTGTTTGAAAACAAGTTACTCACATAGACTGTAGTTTAGAATATACAGCATATATAAGCATAGCTCAAAACAAAGGAGTAGTTTAAAACATCACCAAAATCTGAAAATTAACCATAGTGCTCAGATCCCTGGCCAGGTTCCTGACTTCCCCAGTTAAACAAAATCTAGGTACACTGAAGCTTTTCAGACTGGAAATTAGTAAAGCTTTACCTGCTTTTTCAGTTCTAGATTTCAGACCTAAAAGCAGAAGCATGTCACACCCTGTGCATAGGAAAGAAGTCTTTGCAGTGAGTTTTCTGATCCCTAGCTACAGATATGTATCATATTGTGAATTATTTAAGCAGCCTTACAGCTTTAAAAAGAAAGGTGAACATGAGCACCAAATTCCACATATTAATGTGAAAGGAGTGCAGATGGCCAGAATCCACAAGTGGCTTTGAAAATTACATCATTTATAATGGTTGCGTTTTTGAATGCAGTCGAACTTGTACTCTGATCTAATTTCTTACCTCAGGTAACAAAGATACTTCAAGTTTTACTGAGATTTAACATCAGCTCTCCAAGAACAAGCAGTGAATTTTTTTTGCAGACATGAATTCAGTAAAATCACTACAGAATGATGAGAAAAGTACAGTTGGCTGCAAAGGAATGATTTTTAAAGCTTGCTCACAGTTGCAGAACACAGTCACATTAAGTGAAGAACAGTAAGTGTAACAATAACAAAATAATAATTTTGTGCCCAAGAGAGGAAGGCTGCTCTAAATTTCTTTATAGATGGGAATCTTCCTGGATATTTCAGTGGGAAAACTTCTGTTCACATAACTGGAGATCAAATCCCCACCAAAGATGAATCTCACAGACACAGATCATGCTATTTACAACACTTCATTGGGTAGCTTCAAAACTAACAGACAATGATGTCCAAAAATGTCAAAACATTAATCTTTTTTTGTCACTTTTTGCACTGTCAGCTTTGCTTTAGCACAAAAGTCATCAGCATTTCATATGATTTATTTTTCCAACTATACTGATGCAGTTTTGAAAACAATCAAAGACTTCCAAAATTAAACTGATACACGGTCAGTAGTTAGAAGTCATTTTGTATTAAATGAAGAGCATTGAATAAAGATCAACTTTTTTCTCTAAAACTAGACTGATCCACAGACTGTAGTCTTAATGTGGCAAAGAATGTTTTCTTGCAAATGTAGCTGGGCTGCATTGCGTGGGTGTTTTGATCCAGCCTTCAACATCTGAACAACGCATATGAAAGGCATTTCTAAAAAAAGAACTGCTACTCTGTGTATTTCTAGGGAGTATCCACACGCAATTAAATTGCTGAATAAACAGTTTGTAGGGTCTCTCAGCCACATTGTTGCTGATTCTAAATAATGGAAAAGAAAACTGAAGAGAACAAAGCTGTTTCACTTCCAAATGTGTGAATCATTTATATCTTACCAGTGGTTTGATTATCTGTCCCTTCTACTAAGCTAACAGAAAACTGTTAATCACTGTGTCATAGGCTTCCCACTGAAAGAAGTAAATGGAAACATTTTCCTGTCAACTTAGGTCTGTATGATATGTCTTTTGTTTTATCTTGTTTGTTTTGTCACAAATCAAGCTCTTAAGTCTTTGTGGAATTCTAAAAGCATGATTGGTCTCAGCCCAGATATTAAGCCATGTTTTGCTAGAAGCTTAGTAAGATAGAAAAAATTTAGGTTCATGATTACATTTAAGGCCTTACAACTTAAATGCAGATCAAAGGTGAAAATGGACAGAAAGACATAAGATGCAAGAAAGGGCTGATATTAATTAGAATGGCACTTTTTTCTCTGATTGACTTTACTATTAAAGACACAGTTTAAGCAGGAAGTAAAGGGAATGCAGATCCAATTGCATCGTGTGAACAGGACTCACTTGGTCAAAGAGACGGGATTGGAAAATCCTATTTGCAGCACATTACAAATAGGAAAGACTGCATTTGGCATGGACAAAGAAAAAGGTGGCAAAATGTGAGAGAATATTTTGGAGAAATATGTGAACAGTTTGAGAGGGCCATACCTTTGTGATCTTAGGAAGAAAAACCTCTGAGCCTTAGACACAATTGATTGAAATCGATGTCTCAAGTGAAGAGCAGGCTTGTTTTATGGGCCTTCTTGACAGACTGTATGGAGTTGTTCGAAAAAGTGGTTGGAAAAAAAGCAGGTAGTATGTGAGGCATGGAGTTCTCATTTATTCATATTGTGCACTATTTGTAGGGTAGGTATTCTGGAGAGGTCACAGAACAGGCTGGAGTGTTTATGCAGCAACAAGATAGGTTAGGGACATTGACGTAGACCAGTGAAGTGACATATGATTCTTTAATCCAACTTGTATCTTCTGTTTCACTGCTTACTTATATTAGTCACTTGACCTTATCACTCAAAGCAAAAAATCTCCCACAGTGCAGATATATTTTCACAAGACAAAAACATAACTTTTAAGGCCAGAAAAATTCCTTTGCCTTCCATCCCCCTACTGCAACAAGATGCTGTATATTGTAAGCGTGATACTACATGCCCTGAAGATACTGGAGTTGTAAGTGACCTTATCGGAAAGTAAATCACTTACAGTATAGGATATGACTCCAAATATATTGTGCTTCATAGCTTTTTTTCCATTCACCAATGCAATATTCATTTAAATTCACAAGTAAAAATGTGTTGTGTAACACTGAAATTAAGAAACTAGTGTTAAGATAACACTATTTATAGTAATGTACTAAGGTTTAAAAAAGGCATGTTCATATCAAAAAGAATAGTAACAGTGTTAATGCTTAAAATTTTTCATAACAATTTCTATCGGCCACCTCCGTTATCAAAAGCCCAAGAATTCTGGTCAAGGGTTAGGATCTCATTGTACTAAGTAATTTATGGCTGCATTCCTACTCCACATATTCATGATTCATTCTAAGGAAAAAAAAAAGCCCTTAAGACTAACTTCCCAATTGCATAGTATATAATAATAATAATAATAATTTAGTAGTTTATATCAAATATAAATATTAAATAACTATTAAATCTTGCATAATATTAGCGATGTAATGACAAGAGTATCTAACACCTTTATTATCTGAAGCCCTTATCTGTGCATTTGGAAGTTTACAATGAAACACAAAGTTTGCTTACTGTACATGTATAATACAATATTTACTCATAAAAGAAAGCTACAGATAATATATTAATAAAAAGGAATTTCCATTCCTTGACAGCATGTTACAGTCTTCTCCAATATTCTTTGTTTATTAAGTCAGAGTCTTTTTTTATTTGGCAAAGGAAATATACCGAGAAGCACTTGGAAAACAAGAAATCTTGAGTACAACAGGATGACTATACATGAAAAGGTTCAAGAGTATACACAAATTATAGTTTAAATTTTGTCTTATTAATAAGAGGTGGCAGAAGCATATTATTCTACTAGGTGAAGTTTCAGACTTTTATTGTATGATTTGATTCCTTAGAGATCCATATAGGAAAACCAAAATACTGACAGAATTTTTTTTACTGTCTCCTCTGCAGACACAGATCAAAGAAAGCTGGACTGTTGTTTATTGTATTTAGCACCCTAATAAAAATGCTGAATATTTGCATTATTTAATCACCTTCTACGTTCCACTAGTTTTTTATCCACCAAAATTAGCAATTCATATCTCCAAATAAACAAAAAAATATAGAAAAATAAATAGAAAAATACACGCATGGCAATAATTATTAAGTGGATAAAAATATTAGAAAGCAACGTTAGTTAAACTGCTCTGGCTTATGTTTTGTCAGCATGACCATTTTCACGGGCTTATAACATAGTAGTTAAAATGCTATTAGCCAGCTTTCAAGCCAATGACATTAGGAATATCTGGATTTTGCTTTTCTGTCAATTAAAAATATATGAGCCCCAAAAAGTTTTCATTCATCAAACTAAATTTATATAAAGAAACATTTTTTCCTGTACAACAGTAAAATTTAGTATTATTCTTTTTAAGAAACCAGTTAAACTCAAACAGGAATATATTTGGAGCATTAGGAAAAAAAATAGGATGCTAATTTGTTTACTCTCAGAATACCGGCTTTTTATTGTTTTTGTTATGCTCATGTGAAGCAACAATATATCTAGGAAAATATAACTCAATAAACAAGAATGCAAGAGTCAGTGTTAGGCTCTTTTTATTTTTCAGAAGCCATAGTTTTGTAAGGCGCTTCACAGAGAGAAAAAAGTCAAGGTTCCTGATCTGGAGAACTTTAGCTAATTTTTAAGCTTTGTATAAAAGAGTTGCTGATCAGAGGAGAGAAAGTCTGGAAGAAAAAGTTCTATAAAATTGAAACACTAAGTTAACACAGCGATGGCATAGGCACATCTATTCATTATTTTGTATTTGTGTATTTTTTATTATATCTCATATTCCAGAGTGAGTTCTAAGGCAATTGTGGGTTTTATTAATAAAATACTCCTTGGGATGTTTATTTGAAATTGTTCTCACCAAATATGGGTTTAAGATTTAAAGTTTTTATCACAGTTTTCAGTCTTGTTCTATTCGTGTCTCTGAAGACTTTATGCAAATTCTTACATTTAGTAGAGACAGTAACTGGATTCTGTCAGTATTTATGCAGACCTTTCTAGTTCTTTAAGTAGGCAAACAAAGTAAAATGCCAATGGATAAGTTTATAAACTGAATTATTTTGCGGGATGGAAAGTAATAGAAAGAAGACCTGCATTTACTTTGCCAGTTATAAAATGTATAAATTCAATAAAACTATTAAGATTAAAAAATTGTATATATGAACAGAGTCTTTACTCCACTATAATCTCACAATATATTTGGATATCTTTTTCTGGCCTGTTACATTATTGCTTCATGTGAGGTCAATACAATTTGCACTGATGCCAACAGCAAAACTTTCTGGGTTTGAATCTGGAGGGCTGGGTCCTCGAATGTCAGCAAGGGGCTTATCCACAATTTCTTCAGCTGTGAGAAACTATCGCCTTCTTTCCCCACCCTTTGTTCTGTGAGCAAAGAACACCGTGTGACACACATTCAACTTGTTTTAGCATGCTGTGTCAAATAAACCATACTGCACAGGTCAGTATATGCTGAAATGGTGGTCTTCTTGTGAACAATTTCGCTCTTTCTTCAGTTTAAATCAGAAGTTGTTGACGTGGGTTACGGATCCGTTGTAACGATGTGACCCCAATATGAGTATGATCGTTCACCTTTATTAGTCAGCAAAAACAAGGTTTTATATGGCAAAACTATTACAGCATCTGAATGGTTAAACCCCCAATCAATATATAGGCAAAACTACTGCAACTCGTTGTGATTGGTGCAGAGCTGCATCTCAATGTGAAAACAGTACCGTGGCAGGAAACAACAGCGTGGCAGGAAGGAAGTGACAGTGTGGCAGGAAACGGTGACGTTCCCCCTGCTCCAGTGTCCCGAGCTCATCGCTCTGCCTTCCCAGCAGGGTTCCGTGTCAGCCGCTCCCAAGGCTCACCTCCGGATCAGAACCTGGGTTGCTCAACGCACCAAACTATGTCCCCTCTCGTCCAGCCAGGACTCCACAATTCCCCCTTT
>Ga0065711_1047206_pt1 | contig 12461 bp, 6 predicted proteins | sample Hoacrofraction12_FD_59098 | JGI IMG/M metagenome (GOLD analysis project Ga0065711, IMG submission 59098) | Hoatzin crop microbial communities from Cojedes, Venezuela - Epithelial fraction 12 v2 (version 2) | ecosystem: Host-associated > Birds > Digestive system > Esophagus > Crop | place... | reverse complement strand
GGTTTTAAACTAAAACAGGGTAGGTTTAGGCTAGATATAAGGAAGAAATTCTTTACAATGAGGGTGGTGAAACACTGGAACGAGTTGCCCAGAGAGGTAGTGGAGGCCCCATCCCTGGAAACATTCAAGACCAGGTTGGACGGGGCTCTGAGCAACCTGATCTGGTTAGTGGTGTTGCTGCTCGCTGCGGGGGGGTTGGACTAGATGACCTCTAGGGGTCCCTTCCAACCCAAAACTTTCTATGATTCTATGTCTACTTGACTCTGGAATCCCTTTTGGCAGTTTTCACCCTTTTCAGGACCATCTCTCAAATTTGTTTTACTAACTCAACAAAACTTGCAAACTGATGCAAAACAAGGTCACTCCCCTGGCCAGAATTAACTGTAGCTGTCCAGAAGTCTGCTCTTTGTGCTCTGAGAGTGGCCATGAGAATTAGCCTCCTAACGGAGCTCTGTCAGCCTTCTCTGGGAACTGCCAGGTCTTGGTGGTCCCAGTCTTCTCCCAGCCCTTGAAGAGGCGGTCAGGGATAATACAAGAAGCTGTTGATGGAAAAGTTTACTTTCTCATGTTGCTTTTCTGCCAGAGCAGCTAACATTACTGTTGTGCTATTCCCAGAATAAACTGAAGTTGGCAAAAGTTTTGTTAAAAAGCAAATTAGACCTGTTTTATCACCTTCTGCAGCAGCAAATTAGAAAAAAAAAAAGATTAGAAGGGAAATGCATTAATTCAGATCTCTTTCACAATGTTGGTTGTAGTCTGTTTTAGGGAAAACTTAATTTTTCTGTCATCAGTTTCTGTTTAGAATGTGTTAAATAGATCTGATATCTTTACATGGACAAAACGTGTCTACAACATTTTTGCCTTGATTATTTTGTCATTCCTCTGTGAGATATTTTTCTGCCTTTTATTCTATCTTGACTTATTTCACACATTTTGAGATATGAATCAGTTCGCAATTTAGTATATTCATTATAAGGTGTTCAGTCAGGTTCTTCTTTTCCTGTCTCATTTTCCTGTATATTCTGATCAGTTAATCTTCCCTTGGATCTTCTCTAATCTGCTCCTTTCTTCCCTCTTTTCATGACACTGCAAGCTCCGCACTGCAAACGTAGCCTGACTGTAGGAAAGTTCTGGAGACATTTGTTTGAAATATCAGTGCTTCAGCTGCATACTGAAGACATCTAATTTTAGGTGTCTAAATGTGTGTTTCTATATGTGGCCTTGGATCTAAGCTCCCATTATACTTAGTGAAGATTTAGTCACTAGCTATAGTACGGTCAGTGCACTTCAGCTGACATCAGTTTACACTGAATAGCTCTCCAGGCTCCACTGTCTGTACTGACTAGATCTCCACTTGCTATAATAGGAGTTTGAAGTCCTAACTTGCATGCAGACACATAATTTTAGATACCTAAATGAGATATCTCCGTTTTGGAGCTAAAGCCTGGCTATTATAAGCTGAAATAAGTAAGGCTACATCCTCAAAACATCTCATTTGAGTTTGTTGTTTCACAGTTGTACCCACAGTAAATGTGCTCAAGCATGTGAACTCTTTGAACTCACCCATTTCCATGAGCATCTAACATCTCACATCTTACAAGGAAGTTACCAGTACTTGGAGGTGCATGTTGGGAATGGAGTTACAGCGCTAAGTTGCAGCTAGAGAATGCCTCTAGAACTTGGTTTTCGTGACTGCAGTCAGTCATGGCTAGCCCACAAGGCTGGGAAGTATTTACTGAAACCACTGAGATTCAGGTGCTACTGTGGGCTGAGTCTGGAATCAGTTGGATGAGTCTTGCATAAAGCACATTAAGTTTGGCAGGTCTGCATCTGGCAATATTATCATACTCGCCTGGCACTGCAGTCAGTTCATCTATTTTCTTCCCTGACTGTGCTGTTGATGGGAAAGAAATAGCCTTGTACTACTTGCTTTATGGGGGAAAAAGAGGGGAAAATTTATGTAGGGTATCTTCTTGGTTTCTAATGTAAGTAAAAAGTTTGTCTAATGTAAGTAGTTAGCCATTTTTAGCCATTTGAACTAAATCAAAGATCAGAGATGCAGGCAGAGGAGTCTGAAAAAGATTTTACCTAATATTGTCACTTAATATCCTAACATTTAGAATAATTTATGCTGGTAGCATTTTGTGTGTCTTAATTGTATGCAATCTGGTTGATTGAAATAATAAAGTTTCATGAAGATTGGTAACATTAAATAGAGAAAGAAGCTTCTTAATTTTGTTATCTGATCAATTCTTTAAAAACAAATGGTGATTGAGTTTCTATTAAAAAAAAAATAAAACTTAATGTTTTCAAGTTGACTTTGCACTGGGTTTCACAAAAATGGAAAGGCTAGAACTTTGTGCATCAAAGACTTATTTTGTTAAATCCTCTGTCACCACATGTACAGTATTTCCAGAATTCCTCAAGACAGAGCAAGCTCCCCACACATGCCCAGGCTGCCACAGTGGTGCCAGCAGCTTACAGGGCCTGACCTTGCTCTGCCTCCATTGCTTTGTCATTCAGTGCTGAAAGTTGTTGCATAGACAGAGGGCTAAGGTAGCAACAGAAACAGACCAGGAGGTTAGTCTCCCTTTTCTCCATTTTCACCTGTGCAAGGCTGCTGTGTTGTCTGCATGGGTACATTTTTCTTGCCAGAATGTAATATCTAACTGAATGTTGCAACTTTGAATCCAGGGACTTTTTTATTCTGTTCTTGGTTTTGCTTTTTTCTAGTGGATGAATCAGCAGCGCATGGCTTGATAGATATGGCTATGCGTGTGTTATTAATAGTAAATTATTATAGTTGTCTTTTTTTGACTGTCTGTTAAACGACTGAGGCTTTGTCAGCTTGCATGAGTTACATGATCGCAATGCTCTTCAGCTTAATTAAAATCATGGCAATATAACTTCCCTTCCCCTTCTTCCTTTTGCAGACATGCAGCAATCTGTTTTACATCTAAAGCAGTTTATTATTAAAATGAGGGAAAAGAAGAAGAGGAGAAAGATAACAAGGTCATTACAAACATATAGGCTAGCTGTGCATAAATATAAACAGCTACTGTGTAATGTGAGTTACAGACCAATTACAAGCATGTAAGTTCAGCCACTTAAAGCCATTAAGAAACAGTGTAATTACGTGGGGTTTCAAACAAATTCGAAAGGGCCAAATTCACTGGTAGTAAATACAGCTACCCATACTGCTGTTCGTGTTTACTTCTTGCCAAAGAGAAGCTCTTTCTCACACTGCAAAGGGCTTTCCAGTTGTCCTTCAGAAAATCCAGTTGTCTGGAGCAGATGCCCTAGGATACCATCCAAAGAACCTCAGACTTTACAGCACCCAATAACTTGTAGATGGGTCTCAAGTTAATGGTATTAGAGCTACTAGAGAAGCTGACTACACCTTCCTTCCCTTTTGCTTAATCAGCTGTTCTGTGAGCATATAGTTTATCTCCTGTGCCTGTTCTCGGTTTGTTTTTTCCAGTACCCGTTCTCCAGCAGTTTCACTTAGCCTGTCCCTTTGGTGCTCTACATATGGGCCATCTTCATAAATACCGTGTATATTGTGTTTCCCTTGGATGATTTTGACAGTTGTATTCAAAGGTAGAATGGATGTGCCTTCCAAGTCAAATGAAGCAACAGCTACAATGAGAACTATGAATGCCAAACTGATAGTCTGTATTATTGCTTCATTAATAATTCTTAATAGGAGTTAATATGGAATTGTAGTTGCAATAAGATGCGAGTGAGTTGCTGTGAGTCGGGTAGTGAGTATTCCTCAGAATCATGACTTCCTCGTTATGAAGTATTGCAACAACCCTAGAAAAATCTTAAGAAATATGGACAGGTAATTTGAAGTAGGAGGACTGTGCTGAATAAAGACCACAACAGGACCGTGGGCTGAGACAAAGTCCCAAAGTAGGGAAAGCCCTGCTTCTAAAACACAGCTTTAGCAAGCCAGTTGCAAAAAACAAAATGAAAACCCAAACCAGACAACTAAAGCAGGTGGAAACAAATTCCCAGGTAGAGGGCATGGAAAGAACTGTTAGGTCCAGGAGCTGTAACTTAATGATACTGCAGCCTTCTCTTCTGAGAATCAGAATGAAAGTTGAAGATGACAGATAGAAGGAGAAAGATGTGGCTACAGAGAGTTGTCAGCCTTTCTCTTTTTCTGTTTTTCCCACAAGCTGTGTTTAAGATAGCCTCTTGAAAGACAGCATTTAAGTGAAGTGCTACTGTGTCACATGTTCAGCTGCTTTAGCCTTGAAGAGGTTGTGCTCTGGAAGACGCCACTTTCTTGCAGAGTTAGCTCTTATGGTTTATGCAGCCAAGAGACATCTCAGTAAAACTCTGAAGTAGCAGGTAGATTTAGAAAATTATATGAAACATACTTAAGTTTGCATTTATTCTTGCTTTTTGTTATGCTTTCCATATATAAAGAGGAGGGCTGTGAAAATGATTAGGGGACTGGAGCATCTCTCCTACGAGGAAAGGCTGAGGGAGCTGGGCTTGTTCAGCCTGAAGAAGAGAAGGCTGAGAGGGGACCTTCTAAATGCTTATAAATATCTGAAGGGTGGGTGTCAGGAGGATGGCGCCAGACTCTTTTCAGTGGTGCCCAGTGACAGGACAAGGGGCAATGGGCACAAATTAAAGCACAGGAAGTTCCAGCTGAACATGAGTAAGAACTTCTTCCCTCTGAGGGTGACAGAGCAGTGGAACAGGCTGCCCAGAGGAGTTACGGAGTCTTATTCTCTGGAGATCCTAAAAACCCGCCTGGATGAGGTCCTGTGCAGCCTGCTGTAGGTGACCCTGCTTTGGCAGGGGGGTTGGACTAGATAACCCACTGAGGTCCCTTCCAACCCCTACCATTCTGTGATTCTGAGATATTTTGTGATCAGATGCAGAGTTGTTCAGTTCCATTTTTTTAAAAAAGTAAGTTTAATCTTACCTAGCTTTTAAGTTCATTTAAATCTGAAATCTCATCTGACTTTTTACTCTTATTTTTCAGACGATAGTACATACAAATAAAGTTGTCTTCCAGTCAGATCCTTGCAGTGCTTAAAGCCCAAGATGACTTTGGGAATTTGAGAAGCTAAACTATTTTTTTTTTTTTTCTTAAAGAGATTATTTTTTTCTGAATTGGATAGTAAGGGGTCAATAGCATAGTGACTCCCTCTGATCTAGTGTGACGCTTCTGGCAGTGCAGTGTTGGGGAGCAGCTGGTGACTTAGCAATGCTTCAGTGAGTGAAAATATTTAGTGAGTTACAAGGGCAGCCTGAGCAACTGGAACCAGACATTCCAGTGTGAATGACTTTTAAAAATCACTTGCTAGGAGAGATGAAAAATAAAAATGTATATCAGCAAATGCTGAATAAAGAGGTTCACACTAGCCCGTCCTCTGCATAACTTCCACTCATTTCCCCAACTTCTACTGCAAATGGATACAAGAGGACTGACGAGCGTGAGGTTTTGAGATTGATTGTTGGTGGTTTGATCACTTTTTACCGTGGCCTTCTGGCCTGTGTGTTAGAACAGTGCTTTTCTATGCAGGTTGTAAATCTGACATGATGTGTATGTAGCCTTTTCAATAAAGTATTTGTAAATATTTCAGCTTAATATACCCTTCTAATTCTTACACAATGATTGCATAAAAAAGAGGAAAATGTACCTTGGAAATACCCTAACTTTTCTCTTAATTGCAGCTATATACACTCTCAAGTTTCCTTGCATTTATTTCCAGCAAAGATATGACACATACTAGACTATGAATCTTATTCATATGCCCACACAGCTTTATCTGTAGGTTTTTTCCCCAGGTCATCCTCTGACGGGTCTTTAAGATACCATCCAGAGCACCAATTTGCCCATAATAGCCTTCCAACTGTGACTTATGTTCATAGAATTTCAGTGTGTTGTCATTTTTTTTTTCAAGTTACTGAGCCCCATCCTCTCATCTGAAAAATAGATCCATTATTTTTGATGGGAAAGCATCTAGTCTCATCTTGGTGACAACTGTTAAATACAAGGGTGTCGGGTTTGGGGTTCTTTTCAGAAGCATGTAAATGTGTGTGGCTGGATCATCTTGTGTGGTGGCATTGTGCTGCTAGGTCTGGACAAGCAGTACATTTGCAGTCAAAGATTTCTGTGCAGCTTCAGAGAGTGGGACAGAGGTCTGAAGTGCCTGGGAACATGCCACATAGAAAAAGAGGCTGAGTGTCAGGTAAGGTTGTATCAGTATAGGATATAGCTTTGGGGGATATGAAGGCCAATGGGAAGTAAATAGAAGGACTGGAGAATGCAGGTGTAAAGAATTGCAGGTATGCAGTGGAGTCGAGGCCAGATACCTGCATGTTGCCTGTCTCCATGCTGCAAAATTCAAAGCATAGTATAGAATGTGGTTTTTTTTATCTCTGGCTCTAAAGAGCTTCAACAGAGTCAATATAACCGTGGTCACATCTGGATGGTTGCATCCAGAGGGTAGTGGTCAACAGCTCAGTGTCCAGATAGAGATCAGTGACAAGTGGTATCCCTCAGCGGTTCATACTGGGACCAGTACTGTTTAATATCTTCGTCAATGACATAGTGGGATCAAGTGCACCTTCAGCAAGTTTGCAGAAGACACCAAGCTGTGTGGTGCGGTCGACGCGTGAGGGATGGGATATCATTCGTGGGGACCTGGACAAGCTCAAGAAGTGGGCCTGTGTGAACCTCACAGGGTTCAATGAAGTGCAACGAACTGCAAGGCCCTGCACCTGGGTCGGGGCAACGCCCGCTATCAATACAGGCTGAGGGATGAAGGGATGGAGACCAGCCCTGCCGAGAAGGACTTGGGGGTACTGGTGGGTGAAAACCTAGACATGACCTGACTGTGCTCTCACAGCCCAGAAGGCCAGCTGTGTCTTGGGCTGCATCAAGAGAAGTGTGGCCAGCAGGTCCAAGGAGGTGATTCTGCCCTCTGCTCTACTCTGGTGAGACCCCACCTGGAGTCCTGCATCCAGCTCTGAAGCCCTCAGCACAGGAAATACATGGAGCTGTTGGAACAGGTCCAGAGGAGGGCCACAAAAATGATCTGATGGCTGGAGCACCTCTCCTGTGAGGAAAGGCTGAGAGAATTGGGGTTCTTCAGCCTGGAGAAGAGAAGGCTCAAAGGAGACTTTATAGCAGCCTTCCAGTACCTGAAGAAAGCTGGAGAGGGACTTTTTAGCAGGGCCTGTTGTGACAGGACAAGGGGTAGTGCTTTTAAACTGAAAGAGGGTAAATTTAGACTAGATAAAAGGAATAATTTTTTTACCATGAGGGTGGTGAAACACTGGAACGGGTTGTCCAGAGAGGTGGTAGATGCCCCATCCGTGGCAGCGTTCAAGGCCAGGTTGGATGGGGCTCTGAGCAACCTGGTCTAGTTGAAGATGTCCTTGCTCATTGAAGGGGGTTGGACTAGATGACATTTAAAGGTCCCTGCCAACCCAAACTATTCTATGAACCTTTCTTGTTATTTTTTTAAAGGTTCTAAATTGTGGATGAAATAGGAAAGTATTGAATGCTAAAGCATGATGCACAGCTAGCCTGGAATATAAATATATCCCTACTTAATCACTCAGTAACCAATGCACTCGGGTATCTTTCAGCTATCAAGATATTCTAGAAGTACTTGGCATTTCAGCGAAGCTGATCATCCAGACTCCAATGGCATAGGAAATCTGTATTCCAGAAGTAGTAAAAGATCAACAAGAACAGGCATTAACTGTCTAAAGGAACGTTGTTTGAATTGTACCCCTAAACTGGGTGAAATGCAGTTATATATAATGCAAGGTCATGCATGAGATTAATAAATTATAAATGGGGATCTCCTCACCTGAAACTTGAGGAGGAGGAGGAGGAAGCAGGCAAGTTATTTGATTCACAAGGTAATACTTATCTCAAGTGTAATGTATCTGTTTTTACTGTGATCATAAAATGCATCAGGGCATTGTTGTTGCTAGTACAGCTTGGGATGTTCAGTAGCGTTTTACAGGATTCTGCTGAGACCTCAACTGTAATGTGATAATTCACATTTGCAAAAGATGAAGCTGATTCCAGGTGTTGCAGAAAAGAGTTATTAGAATATTCAGGAGAATGAGCCTATTTTATAAAAGGAGAGTAGAAGTGCTTGGTTTATTTGGCTAAAAATGAGTTTTGTTAGGAATAGGTAAGTAAACACCAAGGATTTAAAAAAAAAAAAAAAGTTTATAGTTAATACCAGAGCTGATTGAGAGCCCAGCTGAATGTCAAATGGCTGTGAATAACTTTTATCTAATTACAAGAAACTTCCTGACTACACAGGAGAGCGGTGCTCTAGAACAGCACTCCAGTGGGAGACGTACCAGCAAAAGAAATGACTGTTTTAAGATTAGTTTTGATGCTTTTACGTAGAATCCATTTATGATGGATCTTGATGTATGATAATGGGGGAGAGGAATGAAGCTGCAATTGCAGGTGAATGGACTTGATTCATGAGGTCTTTTTCGGTCCTTGAGCCCTAACAGTCCAGCAACAGAAAATTTAGATCTCCTGCATAGAGATAGTAGTGAAGCAATAAAAAGATTTCCACACAAAGGACACATTTACTTTCTAGCTATTAAGCAATTTTCTTGTCTCAGCTCCTTAGTAGAGGGATATATTGATTCATACATAATGTATGGTAAGGAGCTCCACATATGCATGTGTCTTTTCCCCTTTCTCCTGGTTTGGAATGACAACTTTTGTATGTCTGAGCCAAGTTAGTTGTTTCATCCCTGGCCTCTTGTTTGGCACAGGTAAGTAGATTACTTACATAGTTCTTTCTGGCTCCAAGTTCATTTTGGCTGCCAAAGCAGCGGGTGTGTTACTTTACAAAACGTATTTGGTTACAGAGCAAACTGAATTTGAAGAGAACACTGCAATGGCATAGGCTTATCTTTGTGTCTGGTCCCTGCTTACTGCTCTACCAGATACTTTCTTTCTGTTAATACATATTTATTAACATTGTTGAAAGCTTTTTATCAACAACAACCTTTGTCATAGATGCTCTTAATGTTTGAGCTTACATTACTTGCTCTGTGTGGTAACTTGCCTGAGATTTGGAGAAAATAATTCCGTGTTGAAGGGATCTGTAAAGAGTTCATTGTAGGGAATCAAAGAGCCTTTGTCACATAAAACACCAAAAAGACTGAATTTTTAATTTCAAATGCTAAAACAAGTTTAAAAGGTTTATTAGTTAGCCTGTGATGATTTTTTTTTAGCTAACCCAGACTCTGAAAAACACTTTTGACTCAATTTCCACAGTAAAATGTGAGGTTTGCGACAGGAATTGGTTGAAAATCTTTAGTGATCTGTATGATAGTAGAAACATTTCGCTACAGAAGAGGCTGCAGGTGTTGGTAGTAAGCATGGTGCCTTTCTATGTTACTAAGTCTGACTGAGAACATCAATTCTTTTTTATATGTACCCTGATTTGGGGTTAATTAATTCAGGACCAAATTTCAGCAAAGCTTTTTGAACATGAAAATTCCCGTATGTTGACCTTAAGTCATTAGCAGAATCCAAAGTCTTAATCTAAGTGTTTATTTATCATGTCATGTGCAATGTTACTAAGAATTTTCAAGATCAGTAGCTTTTCAGTCAAACTTATTTCCACTGTCTTCAGAGTATCCCCTATTGTAGCTGCATTCATAAGCTTGTCTTGTTGGTGAAAAGACAAGAGAAAAGTATGTCTGTGCGATGAACTGTAATAGCAAGGGGTCATGTTCAGGTGTTTGGATTCCACCTTAGTTCAAACTTCAGAAGCTTTTAGCTGCAGAATTCTCAAATGCTGCCCAGGTCTCGCCCACTGAATCATGACCTAATCCTAGCAAGCGCATTGAATCCATTGCTTCTCCTGTTTTGACTATGCAATTCCCTGCATGCCTGTGATTGTACCAAACATGAGGCTTCAGGGGAAAAGCCAGAAGCCAGACATCAAAGTCATGCCATGCCGGAGTAGAGACAGCATAGAGAGAGTATATAAATGTTGCCTTTCTCTCTCTCCAAAAAGAAAGGCTGTTTGTTTACTCAGGCTGTATTAAGTTTATCCCCAAATGCAAAAAGTATCAGCAGCAGGAAATTGGTTAAAGCACTCACCCAGAATTGAGGAGATGGGAGGTTTTTAGCTGTGCAAAGTACCACAGAATTTGAACTTGTAGCTCCGAATTCCAGCGAGTCACCTAGCCATGAGGCGCTGGGGTGGTCTGAATTTAGGCTTTTCTCTGTGTTGTCTTTTGGAGATGGGCATCTTCACCTCAGAAAAAAAAAAAGATTAGATGCTAGAGGGGAAACTACACACACAGGAAGGCAATCTGCCTTTTTCTGTTGATGTAATGGGGATTCCTCTATGACTTAGGTGAAGTCCCGGGTTCTCGCTCCTGTTTTAAAGGCTGGCTCCGTATTTTCCATTTAGAAGCTCTTGGATTAAAGGAGTTAAGTGTCTCTAGCACGCACAGGAGCTTAGTGTGTTGCATTCCAGTTTCCAGTGGCCCATCTTCAGCAGAGGTGACCCAGGTTATTCCGTAGTCTGGTGTTCGTAGCACATTCCTAGACAGGAGCGAGCTGTGGGGTTAATCTGCTTGAGCGTAGCACAGAATTTAGCCTACCTACTAACTGAACATGAAGACCACCTTTTCCTGACAGTAGGAATCTACTCTCTGAAAACTTGATGTACTCTACTGAAATTGGACAGAAGAGTGACTAGAGCAGGCCTAAACCAGATATCTACTTGAGGACACAGTGTCTGTGCTTAACAATTTGTGTCATTTGCTATGAGGTGGCTCCCTGATAAATGTGCAGAAGCATACAGTTGTCCTCCGGAGGCAGCCAGTGAATCACCCTGCTGAAGCCAAGTATTTGTTTTAGATACTGCAAACTGTAAGGTGTGTAACATCAGATGTTTTCAATTTTGGTCTCATTTTTGTTGTGTGATGATTGTGTAACTTGCTTGGGGCTTGTTCTGTACGGTTTGTGTCATGACAGAAGGATTTCACATTCCCTAATGTCACCTTCTGAAGAGTTAGCTTCAGGGACTGTTTTTTCACTCGTGATTTGAAACAGAACTGTGTGATAAAATGATACTTCAAAAATTATTTCATAGTTTAGAAACCTACATCTGAACATTTGTTTGTGGAACTGCAGTGTTGATAGAATCTTTGTTGGTGGACTCAAGTGAATGCCTCTAATGTAGGCATAAAAATAATTGTATGTGGTGAGTGTGAAGAGAGGAAGTCCTATAGGAGTGAACTCTTTTTCCATTTCTTTGTATTCTTACGGAAGACCTTTTCATCTGACCAGAACAGCAAACTCATTTACCTAACATTTTGGTGGGACAGAGCTCTTGGATGTGAAGGGTTTTTTAAATCAGCAGTTATCATTAACCTTTTACCTTTACTAAGAACAAGATTTAGCCCTGGTTTTGCACCCTAGAAGTGTTTTTGTGGAGCCAGTGTCATTCTAGTTTTACCTAGTTTTCCCTCTTTCTGCTAATTCATGTAGAATCCTGAATTATGGGATTCCTGGAAAGCTGAGACACCTTATGTCTTGCTAACTTGGTTTTGTGTCTTCCAGTTAGGAATGACCACTCCCAGATTGGTCCCTCTAAAGAAAGATGCATGTGGTATTTATTTTAGATATTAGAAGGACTTCAGCTGCTTATAACATAACAATTTTTGTTCTGCTTTATTTTTATTTTAAATGGACCATCTGAATCTGCATTGTATTCATTTATATAATTAGCTTGAAGCCTAAACAACTCGGAGGCTTTCAAATTAAAGTACATATTATTAGTAGGTACTAGGGACTCTGTACGTACCAGAGTAAGTACATCTTTAGAGGGGTCTGCCTTGAACAGAAATAAAAATTTGAGTTGGGCACTGATTTTTCACTTGGCAGCCTTTTCTTGTATTAATCTCTTGGTCGAGTTTCTGACAATGTATGTGTTGTAATACTCAATTACAATTTGCCCCAGCAGAATTTTGTTATATCCACGGGGTCTTCTGTGTATTTTCATCCATGGTTTTAAAATATCTAACCCTAAAATTTGGTAAAATTGTTTCAGCATATGTATGCTGTTTATGTTATTGATTTTCTTAATACATCATATTCATATAAGTAATGTTCAGTAAGTCATATTCAAGTCATAATCTATATGTAGATATATATACGCACACCTCTGTGTGTGTTTATAATAACTTGAGGGGGGACTATTAAGAAATTTGCACAAAGGTGGGCAGGGGCTTCTCTGAACATCAGCTCTTGAGACAGCAGAGCATGTCAGATAATTTTGCAATCTGGTTTCAAACCAATGTAGCCAGGTAAGTATGCACAGAAAAAATAACTCATTAGTGTAAGAAGTTGCGTATAATGATGCTGAAAACGCCTTTATGAGTAATTATACTACATAATTTCACTTTTGGCACAACTT